>Ga0208325_1000446_pt1 | contig 11287 bp, 10 predicted proteins | sample PL_2010_330m_FD_185486 | JGI IMG/M metagenome (GOLD analysis project Ga0208325, IMG submission 185486) | Freshwater microbial communities from Powell Lake, British Columbia, Canada to study Microbial Dark Matter (Phase II) - PL_2010_330m... | ecosystem: Environmental > Aquatic > Freshwater >...
CATTTATCGTTTACGGGCGGACACACGGGTCCGCCCCTACGAAAAACCAACAAACCCAGCCAACATCCTCGTAGGTTGGTAGTGCTCTTTACTACCATCCTACGAGGTTGGTGGCGGGAAACGATTCACCATTTATCGTTTACGGGCGGACACACGGGTCCGCCCCTACGAAAAACCAACAAACCCAGCCAACATCCTCGTAGGTTGGTAGTGCTCTTTACTACCATCCTACGAGGTTGGTGGCGGCGAACGATTCACCATTTATCGTTTACGGGCGGACACACAGGTCCGCCCCTACGAAGAACCGAACAAACCCAGCCAACATCCTACGAGGTTGGTGGCGGTAACGCTTTTATTCCTTAGCATATTCCGCCAATTCAAGGATAACTCCGTCAGGGTCAAGAAAATAGCATAAGATCTTATGTCCTTCATCGTGCTTGATCGTCGAAGAAGGAACTTTTACAGGATCACTTATGAACTTGACTCCCTTTTCCTTAAGCTTTTTCGCGAAATCATATATCCCTTCAACTTGAAACGCGATGTGCCGCACACCGATCGTATTGGATACAGAATTGACGGAAACGGCCTCTCCTTTCGGAGAAACATACTGCAGGAGCTCTATCCGTAAATCCCCATCCTTCGCGAGAACATAAGCAACCTCGGCTTTAACATCTTTCAATCCGACAATTTTCTCAATCCACTCGCCTTGCAAAGTCGCTCTTCTGGTTTCTTTAAACCCTAAAACTTCCGTATAAAAATTAACTGACTTCTCTAAATCGGAAACCACTATGTTAATATGATTCATTTTCTTTATCACAATTCACCCCTTCTCCTAGATCGACCGGCTTATTCTACTACAAAAATCCGCCTCAATAAAGGAAAAGAACTATTCTATGCACAAATTCCCGGGTTTCACCAAATCACCAACCTACGAGGTTGGTAGAATTTAAAAGGGCACATTGCAATGTGCCCCTACGAATTTTTCGTTCTTTTTTAACCCGCAACGAACAGCCCAATTTCACCATACCCAATCGCACCTCGTAGGTGCAACTGGTTGCACCTACGAGGTGCGATTGGGTATGGTGAAATTGGGCGGGTAACGACACGGCGAATTTTTATATGTTCACTCGCTGAAAAGTATCGGTTCTATCCTCAACACTTTCCTCTCTTACTTCGTCCAGGGGAACCGATTTGATCTCTCCGCGCGTAAAATCAATTTTGGTCAAGTCAACCAAACGCAGACGACGGTTCCACTCTGTCCACCAGTAGTAGCGTTTATTTTTCATATCGCCGATCACACTCCACTGTGTGCGTGATGAATTATATTTACCGGAAATCCCTTCCCGTACAAATCCTTTTGGGATATCAAAGTTATCGAGAATCCTGGACGCCTGATTTATCGCCGCGTCGGCATCTTTCATCGGAAGCGACGTTTTTGTATAGAAAAACGCGCGAACAAAACGGGACGTCGGAGAATCGTCCCCCGGAAACCCCATCATCCCGCTTCCCGCACCGAATGGCGTATAATTAACCCCTTCCACTTTTAAACTGCCGGGCCCCGGCGCAAGCGGTGACAATTGCGTATAGTTGCGTAAATTTAAAATGTGCCAGTCATATGTCGGATCGTTGGTCAAAAGACCAACTTTGTTATCATAGATGTTCAACTTTCCGTCAACATACTCGATCACAATTGAAGCTCCGGACGCCTCCGTAACCACATAATGCAAAGGCATGGGCGAATTTATCTCTTTGCTGATATCTTTGTTATATACAACTCTTGTTTTCGGAAGAGACGTTTTTATTTCATCAACCGTCCCGAATTGGCCGAGAATATAAGCTATCAGATCCATATTGTTTACCGCGGAAGGTTCCTCACCGTCGGTTAAAAGCTGATATCCCGCGAACCCCGGGAAAAACAAAGAACCCGCGGTCAAACCGGTTTCATTCATGCCGTCCAGATAATATGGCTTACTGAGAATATTAACGGCAACGTATCCATATTTATTTTCCCACGAGATCCCGTTTTTGCCGCCGGGAAGTAAAGAAGTAAAGGTAAGACCGCGCGGAACAAACACAAGCTCTGATTTGGCATCGAAAAGACCCCATTCCAGCGTACGTCCGTAAACCGGGCTCGAATCTTCCGCCTTAATAATAAAACTCGTGCAGGCCTCGGAAGAACACGCCGCCGACACCAACACCGCCATACACACAACAACAGCAATCACTTTTTTCATCCTAATCTCCCTTTCTTTGAAAAAGAAAAATGTAAGTCTCTGACACCACCATCCTCGTAGGTTAGTGGTGGTTCCTCACACCACTATCCTACGAGGTTGGTGGTGTCCGTTCGGTCACCATTAACAAAATACCCCGAGTTCAACCTCGTAGGTTGGTAGTAAAGAGCACTACCAACCTACGAGGATGAACTCCCACTATCAACCTACGAGGTTGTATTTGGTTTTGCTCCATCGCGAAAGTCTTTTGGTATGACGAAAATGAAGTTGCTTCCTTTTTTAATTTCGCTTTCCACCCATATTTTTCCTTTGTGGAGTTCTATGATGTCTTTGGTTATGGGTAGCCCCAATCCCGTGCCTTCTTGCGCGCCGGTTGTAACACGTTCAAATTTATCGAATATTTTTTCGAAATCCTGTTTTTTGATTCCGGAACCCGAATCGGATATTTCAAAACGAACTTCTTGTTTTGTCGATACAAGTTTAACGCTGACATTTCCTTTTAGCGGGGTATATTTTAACGCGTTACTCAAAAGATTTATTACCACTTCACTTATTTTGTCTTTATCCGCCCAAATCAAATTCGCGCGGGGCGGGATATTCGTATTCAGAATAATTTGTTTTTTCGAGATCTCTCCTTCATAGCTTGTTAATATTTCGTTCACCAAGGCAGATATATCAAAGTGTTCCCTCCGGATCTCCATTTTACCCGCTTCTATTTTCGCCAAATCCAGCATATCATTAACCAGCCGAATAAGTCTTTCAACATTTCGTTTCCCGGTCTTAAGCATTTTTTCTTGTTTAGCGTTTACGTCTCCCATAAGGCCGTCAAGAACGATTTTTAGAGATTCATCAATTACAAATAACGGATTTTTGAATTCATGTGAAACGTTGGCAACAAATTGCGATTTTAATTTATCGAATTTTTTTAATTCTTCGTTCTTTTTATCAATTTCTTTGTAGAGCGCCTTGAGAGCCTCTCCCGTTTTCTGAAGAACCCAACTCCGCTTTGCCAATTCATCTTTGGTATCTTTTAATTTTTTATCGGCACGCGTTTCTTTTTTTAGGATCATTCTCTTCATATTATACGCATCCCTTTAAACAAGTTTCTTAACCGCCGCGATCAAATTCGAAAAGTCGCTTGTTTTCGCGCAATAATCATCCGCTCCGGAATCCAAAGCTTTTTCCGCGTCTACAGCATCAACATTCCCGGTTATAATGATAATTTTTGCCGCGCAAGGCGCACCCGCGTTCTTAATCTTACGGCAAACCTCGAACCCGTCAATTCCCGGAAGCACCGTATCAATAATTACCAAATCCGGGTTATTCGACTTTGCCTTTTTCACAGCTTTCTCACCGGTTTCCACCGGAAGAACGTTATATCCTTCATTTTCAAAGACATCCTTCAACATCCCCAGCACCGTAGGACTATCCTCGACAATAAGTATCTTCTTCGGCATCCCGCGCTCCTTATTCTTCCACCGCTTTCACAATTTCATCCGCTATTTTCTCAAGTGAAACGACCTTATCCACACATCCTTTTTCAATAGCAACTTTATTCATTCCGAATATCACCGACGACTCCTCGTCTTGCGCGATAGTTTTTCCGCCGGCTTTTTTTATCTCCAAAATTCCTTTCACGCCGTCCCTTCCCATACCTGTCATAATCACACCAACGGCATTTTCCCCGTAAGCGAGGGCAATCGATTTCATCATAACATCTATCGACGGAACATACATCGCGGATTTGTCCACGCTTTCGGAGAGCTCAATTACTCCGTCTTCATCCACTCCGACATCGTAGTTATCCGGAGCAAAAAACGCGACACCGGACTTTAATTTATCCTTGGAGCAAGCTACTTTAGCATCAACTGAAGACGTACTTTTCAACCACTCCGCCAACCCGGCAATAAATCCTTCCGACATATGCTGAACGATAACTATTCCGGCGGGAAGATTTTTCGGAAGCTGTGACAAAACCACCTGTAGTGCCTGAGGCCCGCCGGTTGAAACACCGATCGCGACAACCTTGGATATCTTCCTTTTTTTGAATATTTTTTTCGCTTTCAAAGGTTCGATCTTTATGCGTTTTATGGCTTTTACTTTGGAGGCGATCTTCACCTTTCCGATCAGATTCCGGCTTATCGCGTTTATATCCTGCGTAACCGGAACAAAATCCATCGCGCCTATACCCAGCGCTTTAACGATCACTTCCACCTCCATAGTGCTCACCATAATTATCGGAGTGGGGATTTCACTCATGATTTTTTCTATCGCTTCAAACCCGCCCATAATGGGCATCTTAAGATCCATCGTAATGACATCCGGTTTCAGCACTTTTGTCTTTTTTATCGCCTCGGCGCCGTCACTGGCCGTTCCAACGACCTCAATCTTATTGTCTGAACGCAAAATAGACTCAATAGCAGACCGCATCAAACTGGAATCGTCCACAATCAATACACGTATCTTTTTATCCATATCATTTCATGCCCAGATAGAGCTTTACCTTTTTTGTTAAAAAGTCAGGTAAAGGCGGTTTTATAATATAGTCATCCGCCCCCACAGTAAACGCCTTAGTAATATCATCAACATCGTCTTTTATACCTAAAACTATTATCAGGGTCTTATCTAAACCCATTTCCCTCCTAATCTCCGCGCAAAGTTTAAATCCGTTAGTGTCAGGCAAAATCAAATCCAAAAGGATCAGATCCGGTTTCATCTGAGAAGCTTTTCTTAATCCTTCCTCCCCCGTCGCGGCAACTTCAACCGTTATTCCCGCCTCTTCAAGCGCCTCTTTCACTATCCTGGTATCTATGGGACTGTCTTCAATGTAAAGCACCTTTTTTGCCATGAATTCCTCCTTTTAACCATTAACAAAATACCTCGAGTTCAACCTCGTAGGATGGTAGCAAAGAGCACTACCAACCTACGAGGTTGGTGGTGGCACCATTAACAAAAAACCTCGAGTTCAACCTCGTAGGATGGTGGTAAAGAGCACTACCAACCTACGAGGATGAACTCCCACTATCTCCGCGTGTAGCATGAGCCAGCCCTGCCCCTTTACCCGATCATCCTTTCAATAATATCCAGAAGTCCTTCTCCGGTAAATTCACTCTTTAAGATATACGCGTCAGCCCCCGCCTCAAGACCGCGCCGTTTGTCGGCGTCAGTTTCTCTTGTTGTAACAATAATAACAGGTACCTCTTTGTAGAATTTATCTTTCTTCAGTTTTTTTGTTAGCTCAAACCCGTCCATTTTCGGCATAAGCACATCCGTAATAATAAGATCGAATCTCTCTTGCAACGCCGTCTTAAGCGCCTCTTCACCGTTACGCGCGATCACAACGGAAAAGCCGGCGCTTTCCAAGATATTTTTCTCGAGCATCGCCGTACTCAACACGTCTTCCGCGAGCAAAATCGTCTTCCGCTTCTTTTCTGCCGATTTCGCCGGTGAAACGCGCGCCGCCGTACGCCTGGCCACAAACCCCTCCGCGGACTCTATGATGGAAGGAACATCCAATATCAAAACAACCTTGCCGCTTCCAACAATAGTCGCGCCGGCAATATTTTTTACATTTCCCAGCGGCGCGCCTAATCTCTTGCTGACAATCTCTTGACGACCGATCAGTCCGTCAACCAAAAGAGCCAGCTTCTTCTCAACAAACTGTACGACAACTACCGAAAAAAATCGTCTTTCAACTATACCTTTTTCAGCAACATCGAACAGCTGACTTATTCTCACAAGCGGAAGTATGTGCCCCTTTACGGTTATTGCCTCTTTTGCTTCAACAGTTTTTATATCCTTTGGAGAAACTCTTCTCGTTTCGACTATCATGTCTATCGGCACGGCAAATGTTTCATTACCGGCGGCAACTAAAAGACTCTCCGTCACGGCAAGAGTTAGAGGCAATTTAATTATAAATGTGGTTCCCTCCCCAACTTTTGACGAAACCTCCACTATCCCCTTTAAAGCGGCAACCCTCTCCCGCACAACATCAAGGCCTACCCCTCTTCCTGAGGTCTCGCTCACATTATCTTTCGTGCTGAATCCCGGAGAAAAAATAAGCTGAACTATCTGCGCGTCTATCATTTCACCTATTTTCTCCCCGCGGACAATTCCTTTGGCTTTAGCCCGTTCTTTCACCATTACCGGATCAATGCCCCTCCCATCGTCAGATACCTCAATTATGATCTGTGACCCTTTCTGATATGCCCTGAGGAAAAGCTTGCCTGAGTGTGGTTTCTTCCCGCGCTTTCTCTCTTTAGCGCTCTCTATCCCATGATCAACCGAATTCCTCAAAAGATGCATTATTGGAGACTTCATCTCGTCAAGGATCCCTTTATCAAGCTCTGTATCCCCTCCGGTTATCTCAAATTCAATATCTTTGCCCTTCCGGTGAGCCAAATCTCTCATCGCTCTGGGGAAGATATCAAAAAGATGTGAGACGGGAACCATCCTAACATTCATAATTTCAGTTTGTATATTGGCAGATGAAATACTTATGTTATCACACACCGCTTTTAAATCTTTTGTCAAAACACTGATACCGGCGGATCTCTCTTCTTTGGAATCAGTTTTTTCTATCAGATTGGAAACAAGTTCATTCATACGTATCTTAGAAACAACCAGCTCACTCGATAGGTTGATCAGCTTGTTCAACCTATCCGTATTAACGCGAATGCTCCTCTCTAACGACGCCTCTTGCGCGTCGGTCGAGAAGTCCCGCGCGGGAGAAGTTGTTTTAGCCTTGGATTTGGCGGGTTTGCCGAAAAACATCCTGTCAATTTCTCCGCAAAGATTTTCTACAAACGGCCTGTCTATTCCTTTTGCCTCCCACGTAACCTTGTCTTCCAAAAGTGCCTCTATCGTATCCAAACACTTAAAAAGCGTATCAAAATTCCATTTCCGGACCTTGACCTTTTTCTTCATCGCCTTATCAAATCCGTCTTCTATCTTATGGGCGATCTCACTAATCCTCTTATACCCCATCATAGTCGCCGAACCCTTAATAGTATGCGCTTCCCTCATCAAAACTTCTAAGAAAGTCTTGTTCACGCCGTGCGTCTCAAGCTTCAGAAACCCTTGACTCAACTTCTGAACGTGCTCTTTCGTCTCCGACTTGAACTGCTCAATGAATTTTGATTTATCAAACGGCATTTTTTCCTTTTTCTTCCGTAATGGTAAATTTTTCCGTTGCTTTTTTAAGATCCTCCGCTAAATACGCGAGCTGTTTTGCCGCTATCTGAGACTCGCCGGTCCCGGAGGCTATCTCCTTCATGGCGCCACTCGCGTTATTCATCGCTTCGGCAATCTGCTTCGCCCCGCCTACCTGTTGATTCGAGCTCATAGCGATCTCTCTGGACTGATCAACCGTCTCTTTTGCCGCCTTAGCCTCTTCCTCAATACCTGCAATACTCTCTTCCACAGACATGATCGCGTTCGACATTTCATTCTGTATCACTTCGATAAGACCGGTTATATCCTTCGTGGATTTTGCCGTTGAATCCGCGAGTTTACGAATTTCATCCGCGACAACAGTAAACCCTCGGCCCTCTTCCCCCGCGCGCGCCGCTTCAATAGAGGCGTTTACTGCTAAAAGGTTTGTCTGATCCGCGACGTCATCTATTAATTCCGTTATCTGATTTATCTTCCGTGACTTCTCACTTAAAGACGTAACCACTTCTCCTGTTTTTCGCATCGTATCTTTTATCTTCCCCATTCCGACCAACGCGTTATTTGCCGCCTGGGAAATTCTCCCTATGCTTTTGTTAACTCCTTCAGCAGTCTTTGTCAATTCATTCGCTGCGGATGTTGTTTCACTTATCGCGGCAGACTGCTCCTTAGCATTTGCCGCTTGTTGTTGACTGGAACTTAATATCTCATTACTAACTGAGAGAACCTGAGAATTGGCATCGTAAATCTGCTTAACTATTCCCCTTAAGCCTTGCATTAATTTACTAAAAGATCTCGCAAGCTGTCCGATTTCATCTTTAGCTTTCACTTCAATAACAGAAGTTAGATCACCTTCCGCGACGGCCTCGCTCACGGACACCAGAGAAGCTATAGGTTTGGTTATACCTCGGGAAATAACCAACGCTACCGCGAAACCAACCACTATAGCAAGAAAGATGAGCAAAGGAATCGCCCATCGCGCGAATGTAACCACTTGTTCTCTCTCTATTCCTAACTGAGCGATCTTTGCCATTAAAACATCACTTAACTTGCTCATTTTCTCTTGAATTTCACTCATAGTAGAGTTAATCTCGTTTACATATACCTCCTTAGCCGCCTCTTTATCTCCCTTTAGATACAACTCTCTGCTCTTTCTTGCCAAATCGTGAAGTCTCTGATGAGGTCCGTCAATAGCAGCATGCATCCTCATAATCTCAGGATTACTACTCTCAAATGTGTCATACCACTCTCCGAAACCACACTTATGAGGATCCAACTGCCCCTCAAAAAGCTTATCCGAGATAAATTGATTAGCCAAATCATTCATCCAACTCAAATGATCTCCTATTGTCTCATCCAAAAACATGTCAAGCTTAAGGTACGCTATACTTTCATTAGCCAGTCTTTCAACCTTTCTATTGATCAAACTGGTACCGATCCCCATTGCCAGCATCAAGGTCAAAACAGCTAAAAACCCTCCAATCATTTTTTTTCCAATTGTCATCCTCATTCCCCGCCCCCCCTTGTTAATTCCTTTATCTCATCACAACTTAAAATTTTCTCGAAATCCAAAAGCACTAATATCTGCTCATCTATCTCCGCCTGGCCTTTCGTATATTCCGCCACTTTTCCTTTAATCGTCGCGAGCGGCGGCTGAATAGCGTCCTCTTCAATTTTGAGAGTGCCGTTTATCCCGTCAACCAAAATGCCGACCGACTCGCCTATCGCGTCCGTCACGATCACCGCGCCGGTTCCTTTTTTTTCCGACGGCGCGAGAGACAAAAAATACCTTAAGTCTATAAGCGGAATAACTTCCCCGCGAAGATTTATGACACCAAGAACAAAATCCGGCGTATTCGGAACTCTCGTAATCGGAGAAAGGTTTACCGCTTCCTTTGCCTCTTCTATCCTGAGGCAATAATTTTCTTCTCCGAGGGAAAATGCCAACACTCTTACAAAATCCGAAGAGCGCTCCTTTTCTCCGCCATCTTCGTCCGCTTCAATGATTATCTTTTTTTTATTTTTCGCCATTTTTTAATCTTTTTTTCGGATCTCAACCATATTTCCAACCGTTTTAATGCTTTTCTTATCCCTACCGGTAAGAAGCTTTTCCATATCCATAACGGGAATCAAGCGCTTTCGATATTTTCCAACACCTACAAGATATTTCGCCCTTTTTAAAACTTCCTCCGGCGGTGAGATATCCACGTCTTCAATCAAGACAACATCCGCGACATTGTCAACAACGATCCCCATAAAATGATTATCTATTTCCATAATCAAAACACGCGAGGCAACATCTTTCTCAGACATTCCAAGTTTAAGCTTTTTTCGCAAATTTATTAACGTGATCACTTTTCCCCGCAAATTGATCACACCTTCCACAAAATCCGGCGCCTCAGGTATCGGGACCGGTTCCTTCCAACGGATCACTTCATGAACCTTTTCTATATTAACCGCGTATTCTTTATCAGCCGCGTTAAATATCACTACTTTCATTCTTCTATCTTCAACCTTTCTATATTATTCCTGCATATACTGAGCAAAGTTTCAACATTGAATCCGCCGCTATACGGTATTATATCGTCCGGAGCGCCTTGAGATAACACCTTTAAAGTATTTCTGTAGGCGCGAACAGCATCGTCACGCTTACCTTCCCTCCTATATATGTTCGCTAAACTGTAATGCGCCAAGGAAAAATTTCCATCAAGATACAGCGCCTTCTTAAGGCTTACTTTCGCGTGCTCCAGATCTTCTTCTTCCAGATAGATGGTTCCGAACAAATAATGAGCCGGAACAAATAAAGCATCCAACGTTAGAACAACTTCAAGCTGATCTTTTGCTTCACGAAATCTTCCTTGATTCGCGCGAATCTCCGCCGCGAGATAATGCGGCTGAGGCGCGTTTTTGTCAATCGCCTCCGCTTCTCGTATTAAAGAAAGAGCGCTATCATATCTTTTAAGATACAACTCCTTTGTTATTTCAACAAGAAGACTTTTTATTTTTCTTGAAAGCACAACTTTCTTTTCCTCCGACACTTTTTCTTCCGCGCGAAGTTCCGCCGCGGCGCGCTCGGATACAATTTTCTCAGCGGCCTTCTGGGACTGAATTATAGAACTTCTCGGGGAAACTTTCTCGTCAAACTGAGAGGCGTTTTTAGTCTTTCCATAAAAAATGGCGTCTTCCCAGTTTTTCATCTTGAACTTATCCGGCATAAACTGCAAAGTTTCAGAATACCCGATAAAAATTGTTCCGGTATCATTAAGACTTGAATAAAATCGATTCATCAGCCCTATAACAGTCTCTAATTCAAAGTAGATAACAACGTTCCGGCAGAATATAATATCAAACCCCCGCGGAAACTGTCCTCCGATCAAATTTAAATAATCAAAATGAACCATTTTTTTTATCGCGCTGATAAGTTCGTATTGTTTTTTGCCTCTTGCGTCTTTCTTCTCTACAAAATTCTTCTGTTTATATTCCCGGCTTAAGAGCTTCATAACGTTCGGGGCATAAACAGCCTTTCGCGCGCGGCTTAACGCGTAAGTAGAGGCATCGGGCGCGGAAATTTCAACATCCCATTCGTCCGGATCCTTGATAACATCCCTGACTACCATAGCGATACTATATGGCTCTTCTCCCGTTGAACAACCCGCGCTCCATACACGCAGTGTCGGTTTGGCGTTTTCACTACCGGCCGATTTACGCTTGAGAGCCGCCTCTCTACGCTTCCTCTCTACTATTCCCGGAAGAATTTTTTCCTTTAAGGCCCTAAAATGCGATTCATTTCTAAAAAAATAGGTGTGATTTATGGTAAGAAGATTAAGCAGTTCTCTAAACTCGGCTTCTCTATTTTTAGAAGTTGTTACAAGATCATAATAATCCGA
>Ga0208325_1000448_pt1 | contig 11246 bp, 10 predicted proteins | sample PL_2010_330m_FD_185486 | JGI IMG/M metagenome (GOLD analysis project Ga0208325, IMG submission 185486) | Freshwater microbial communities from Powell Lake, British Columbia, Canada to study Microbial Dark Matter (Phase II) - PL_2010_330m... | ecosystem: Environmental > Aquatic > Freshwater >...
CGTGGGGCTGAGGCCGCCGCTTGTCACCTCCCCGATCACCTGCTCCTCCGCGTTGAGCACCTCGTAGCCGTGCCGCGGGATGCCCCTGTCCTCCATCATGAGGCCGACCAGCCTCCTCTTGACGCCCTCCTCCCGTATCTGCTGGATGGCGCGCCGCCCGATGAAGTATCCCGGCTTCTTGAGCTTCACAGTCCAGCGGAGCCCCGCCTCGATGGGGTTAACGCTCTCGTCCATGTCGTTTCCGTAGAGCCAGAGGCCGGCCTCTAGGCGGAGGCTGTCCCTCGCTCCGAGGCCGCAAGGCACCGCGCCGGCCTCCACCAGGTCGCCCCATATCTTAAGCGCCTTTTCGGGCTTGTCCAGAGGACAGTCCAGCACGAACACCTCGAAGCCGTCCTCGCCCGTGTACCCGGTCCTGGCCGCCAGGACCTTGTAGCCGCTGACGGTGATCTCCGCGATGTTGAACCTGCCGACCTCGCCGATCTTCTCCTTCGTGATCTTCTGGAGGGTCTCCACGGCCGTGGGGCCCTGGACCGCTATCATGGCCACCTCGTCGCTGACGTCTGTGAGCTTCACGTCGAAGTCCTTGCTGTTCTTCTTCAGCCACTTGTAGTCCTTGTCGCGGTTGCCCGCGTTGTAGACCACGAGGAACCTCTCTGGGGTGAACTTGTACGTTATGAGGTCGTCAACTATGCCGCCGTCGGGCTTACACATGACGCTGTAGATGCCGCCGTAGGGCTCGAGCCTGGAGACGTTGTTTGTCACCACGTAGTTCAGAAACTTCTCGGCGTCCGGCCCCTCGGCCCACATTCTGCCCATATGGCTGGTGTCGAAGACGCCGCAGCCGTCCCTCACGGCTTTATGCTCGACCTGGATGCCCTCGTACCACACGGGCATCGCGTATCCGCCGAAGTCCACGATGTTGCCGTGCTCGGCGTGGTAGCTATAGATATGAGTCTTCTTAAGCTCCAACTGAATTACCGGTTCATATCACGTGGAACCAAGTTAAAACTATATTCTTCTGGATGGGCCTAGCTCTTGCAGGGCTTCACCTCTACGGACTCGCCGTCGAACCCCAGATCCTTACCGCATTTGGGGCACTTGCCTTCGAACTTCTTGATGACGTCCTGCGGCGACCTGAGGAGATCCCCCTCGTACAGGATCTCGCCGCACTCCTTGCAGATAACCCTCTGTGGCACGTTTTACCCCCTACACGGGCTTTCTAGAGCGGTTTTCGGTTTATAAACTTCATCTTTTACTGATGTAGAAAAAGATTATATTAGAAGCCGCCACTCTTTTCCGCTGGAGGAATAAGAGATATCTTCGAGGAAACACTCAGTAAAGAAAAGGGGCAGAGGTCGCAGGACCACCAAGTTTACTATCCCTTCCAGCGTGCTGGCGTGGGGCTCCGCGGTTTTCTGCCTCTTCGTCATAAGCGGTGGGTTCTACAACATACTTGAGAACCCGCCCCCCTACATACCCTACTACGACAGGGTGCTGACCCTAGACCCGAGGCTCGGCGAGCAGACGGTCTACGAGAGCATATTCGTGTTCCTCACCAACTCCGCCATGTTCTTCGGGCTCTGGCTGGCCTACAGGAGCACCCAGATCGCGTACGACCGGGAGAAGGCCAACAGTAGGCTGCTCCTCGGCATAGGGTTCGCCGTGGTGGGGCTCTTCGGCAACCACCTCATCTACGAGATGAAGAAAACCGTCTTCGGGTAAACGAAACTGTTTAGAGCCCATATGCCCATTTCTGATGTATGAAGCGCATAGGATTCATAGGCCTGGGCCTCATGGGCACGGGCATGTCCAAGAACCTTGTGAAGGCAGGGTACCAAGTCACAGTCTGGAACAGGACCGAGAGCAAGATGAAGCCCCTGGTCGAGGCGGGAGCCAAGGCAGCGAAGAGCCCAAAGGAGGTCGCCGAGAACTCGGACGTCGTCGTCACCATAGTAACCGACAGCCCCGACGTCAAGGAGGTTCTCCTAGGCACCAAGGGCGCCATCCACGGCGCCAAGAAGGGCGACATCTTCATCGATATGAGCACCATCAGCCCCATAGCGACGCGGGAGATGGCGGCCAGGCTCGCCGAGAAGGGCGTGGAGATGCTTGACGCCCCCGTGAGCGGCGGCGTCATAGGGGCCACCAACGGCACCCTTAGCATAATGGTGGGCGGCAAGCGGGAGGTGTTCGACGAGTGTAGGCCCATCCTCGAGGCCATGGGGAAGACCATCACCTACATAGGCGGCATCGGCGACGGCCAGGTATGCAAGGCTGTGAACCAGATACTGGTGGGCACCACCATGCTTGGCGTCGCGGAGGCCCTCGTCTTCGCCAAGAAGGCGGGCGTCGACGTCGATGCGGTGCACGCCGCCGTCTCGGGTGGGGCGGCGGGGAGCTGGCAGCTCACCAACAACGGCGCCAGGCTCCTCAAGGGGGACCACGAGCCCGGGTTCAAGATCAAGGACTACCTCAAGGACCTGGGGATCATCGCCGAGACGGCGAAGGCCACCGACATGCCGCTGCCCGCGACCAGCCTCGTCCACCAGATGTTCTACCACTGCGCAGCCGAGGGCATGAGGGACAAGGGAACCCAGGCGGTGGTGGTGGCCGTGGAGAAGCTGGCGAACAAACGGCTCAAGGAGTGAAGCCCTCTCCCCGAAGCGTCACCCTCTGCACGTCGAACTCGACCAAGGTCTTTGCCCCTGAGTACGCCTTGAAGGCGAAGCTATAGTAGCCCCGCCTCGGCGCCGTGAAGAGCGTCTCAAGCGGGGACTCCATCCCGAGGGCCTCCACCTTCGATTTCCTGATATAGTAGTCGTCTGGGTCTCCCATGCCGAACACCATGGTGCAGTAGTAGTCTCCACGGTTGCCGTAGAGCCCGAACAGGACTGGCCCGGAGGCGTTGAACCTGAAACTGATGGAGTCGCCCTTGCTGAGGTGGACGTGGTAGAACCTCTCTATGTTACCATAGTGGTCCCTGTACTCGTCGAAGCCGAGCCTGAACTCCAGCGGGAAGTACTCTCTTTCGTCGCCGTCTAGGCACTCGTGGTAGTTGTCGCTCACCACTTCCATGTTCTGGACGGCGTAGAGGGGGAGAGCCTCTTGCTCGAGGGACCTGACGGCGTTCACGTGGAACACCTCGTGTGAGGCTCCTTCAGCGTCGTAGTTGAAGGGGAAGCCCTCCACCTCCACCGTGACGTTGTATAGGTAAGCGTCGTTGACCTCGAATAGCGACATGTTCCCCAGCATCGTGTACCCGCCGCAGGGAGACGGAAGCATCTCCTCGTCTAACCCGAGGTGGAGGGGGTACGTCATGGACCCGTTCCAGCTGTTTGTGGTTTTCAGCGCCATGACGGAGCCTTTCGTCCCCGGAAACTGGGCTGCCTCGATTTTACCCCTCAGACGGAGGGTCCCGTCTACTGCTGGCGGGAAAACGTCGCTCTCAGGCTCCGCTTCGGAGAAGCCTCCGAAGATCATCGAGTAGTTGCCGCTGAGCTGCTGAACCGAGTAGTTGGGCGACACGCATCTGAACGAGACCAACGCGGTTCCGAGGTCGTCGACGCTGAGGCTGAACGTGTAGTCGCCTGTGGCGGGCACCGCGTATTCCTGTGTATGGGTGAACTCGGTTACCCTCATTATCCTGTCGGTTCTGTTTGATAGGCTGAAGTTTATGGGCTGGGTCGAGTTGAACCCGAACCGTAATACCGTACCCTCCATCAGCGGGGTCTTGAAGGTGTACGAGTGGTCGGTCCATGCACCATACTCCGACCATGTTCTCCCGAGGACTATTCTCGTGGGGAGTTCCCGGGGGTAGAAACGTACGGAGCCCATGCTGCCGAGGTGCGAGCTGTGTTTTCCGCGTTCGAGGAACAAGACGTTCTCCTTGTCCTGCGTTATCCTCCACATGTTTAGGGTCACGTTCGCCGACGTGGGCGGCGTGGCGTCGAACACGAAGCTATACTCACCCCTCGTCAACGCGATGAACTCGTTTAATCTCGGAGAGGTTCCCGACTCTTCGTAGCACTTCACCCCCCAAACGGTCGTGTTTCCCTCATATCCCGGCGTTTCCGGGCGGTAGAGGGTGAATTCGACGGGCTTAGAAGCGTTGTAGTCGTACCAGACGCAGTCGCCAGGGTTCAGCGAGACGCTGAACACATGCTCCTTTTCAGTCCAGGCTGCATCCGTCGTGTTTCTCCCCACATGGAAACTCTGGGGCATCTGTACCCTGCTGTCGCCGATAAACCAAATCTCAGGATTGGTACTCCCCGAGGACATGACAGTGTGGTAGACGACCAGAGGTGCCCTCTCGGGCTCAAGGACTCTCGCCGATTCGACGAAGAAGCATCTATACGCCGTGTTATTCCTGAGAAGCGTGAAGCGGTGCCCCTGAACCTCTACGGTGAGCCCCAGCCTGTAGGCGTCCAGCAGCTCGTCGAACGTGACCCCACCTATAAGCGTTCTCCCCCCCGAATCGACTGGGATGACCTCCACCCTTCCGTCGCCGTAGAGAAAAACTGGTAAGACGGCTTCGCTATTGTTAACAGGCTCTATTGTAAGCGTCTCTTTCTGGATGTACCTTTGCGGTATGTAGAACCCGGGCTGTACTGGGAACGCCGCTGAGCCCAGCCTCCCTACGATGGTCTCCGCCGTCCCGGGTGGACCCGGTTGACCCCTTGACACTCCGTAGTCGTACCTATATCTGCCGTCGTCCCTGACGTAGTCGTCCCAATTGGATGTCGCTCCAAGCACTATGATCGCGCAGAGGAACAGAGCCGACATACCCGCTAATCCTCTGTAATTCATCGCCCACACGCTCCAGACAGTATCGGGGAATAAGACGAACGCGACCCGGTTATAAGACTATACATTTGAACACCCTAGAAGATGGTCCCGCCCGCAGGAGTTGAACCTGCAACCCTCCGGTGTCTGCTCATGGCCTGAACGCCACCGCCCCGCGGGGCGACGACTACAGCCGGATGCTCTGCCATTGAGCTAGGGCGGGCGGGACACCGGAAAATGACAGGTACGACGATTTAAGCGATTTGGTCAGCAGGAGCCGCCCACCGGAACAGACCCCGAATCTATATCGGTAGAAGGTTACCCGGCTACGTTTCTCTGCTCCACAAACGATATCCTTCAAAGCCGGCTAATGGGTACCGGAGCCACTTAGAGATGCCGCGTCGAGTAGAGGACCTGGTTCTTCAGGACGCCATAACCATCAGGGCTGACTATCCCGTCAAGTACGCTGACAGCCTCATGAAGTACTTCGGGGCAGAGTGCCTGGTGGTCACACAGGGCGGCGAGCCCGTGGGCATGCTCACGGACGGCGACATTGTGCGGAAGGTCGACTCAGAGAAGAGCGACCCTCACCTCGTCCCAGTCCGGGACATCATGTCTGAGCCCCTATACTGGTTGGAGAGCGGGTTACCCAACGAGGAGGCGCTGAGGATCATGGAAGAGAAGGACGTGGACAAGCTCCCCATAATAGGAAACCTGGCCTCGAGGCCCGTGCTGCTGGGGTTACTGACGCACAAGCCGGCGCCCCTCATAGAAGAGGAAGAGGCCGCTATTTCCTGAAAGTCTCTACTATTTTTTCCTTATAGGGCGGCTTAATCAGCCCCTTCTCCGTTATGAACCCTGTTATGTACTCGGCGGGTGTCACGTCGAAGGCCGGGTTCCTAGCGGATGAGCCCTCCTTGGGGATCAACACCTGAGCATACTCACCGTTCTCAGATAGCCCCCACATCTTGGTGACCTCATCGGGGCTCCGCTCCTCGATCTCTATGTCGTCACCTGTGGGTGTCAGAAGATCGAAGGTCATCTCAGGCGCCGCGACGTAGAAGGGTATCCCGTTGGCCTTAGCCACCACGGCCTTCTCGTAGGTGCCTATCTTGTTGGCGACGTCGCCGTTGGCGGCCACCCTGTCGGCCCCCACGATGACCATGTCCACGTCGCCGCGCCTCATGTAGTGGCCCGCCGCGTTATCCACTATTATGGCGTAGGGTATGCCCTCCTGCTCCATCTCCCACGCGGTGAGCCGCGAGCCCTGGCAGCGGGGCCGGGTCTCGTCGACCCAGACGAACACCTTCTTGCCCTGCCCGTGGGCCACTCTGACGGGGCTCAGGGCGGTGCCGTGGTCTATGAACGCCAGCGCCCCCGCGTTGCAGTGGGTTAGCACCCTGCAGCCGTCCATTATGAGCTCGGCGCCGATCTCACCCATCCTCTTGGATGCCTCGAGGTCGTCCTCCGCTATCTCGTCCGCCTCGCACAGCACGTTCTCGACGCGCTCCATCACGGAGCCCTCACTGCAGGCTTCGAGGCAACGCTCGACGGCGTGGAAGAGGTTCACGGCCGTGGGCCTCGTCCCGCGGACCGTCTCCGCCGCCTCCTCCATGTAGGCGAGGAACTCCTGGAGGGGCTCGTCCTTGGCCTCCAGCGCGGCCTGGGCCATGGCGTAGCCGGCGGCGCAGCCCACGGCTCCGGCTCCCCTGCATACCATGTCCTTTATCGCGGCCGCGGTGGCGCGGTGGTCGCCGAAGCCGGCGATCTCGAGCCGGTGGGGGAGCTTCCTCTGGTCGATCATCTTCACAGTATCTCCCTCGCGCCAGAGGGTGTAGAGTTCCCTGGTCTCGCCGTCTATCTTGACCTTCAAAAAGGGGCACCCACAAATACGGTGGACCGTGGAGATATGAATCTACTTCAGCACCTTTCCGGTCTTCCGGTACCAGAGGTAGAGGTCCAGCTCCCCGGGGGCCATGCCGAGCCGCAGGGCCACCTTCTCTAGGACGCCCTCGTAGGCGTGGTACCGTCTCTTGGTGAGCCCCTTCCTGGACTCCTCCTCCGTGATGAGGCCGTGCTCCACCATGTTGCTGAGGATGTGACGGTCTATGATGGCGAGCCCGAAGTAGCCCACGTTGCGCATGTAGTGGCTCGCCTCCTTCCAGCCTAGGCCCTTGACTTTCTTGACGAGCCACTCCCGGGCGTCCCTGGGGTCGTCGAAGCCCTGTATGACGCTCTTGATCCTGTGGGCCAGCTCCCTTGTGTCGTAGATGTACTCGGCGCGCCTGTTCGCGAACCTGTGCCCCTCCTCGACGAGGCACTCCCTGACGTCCTCGACGCTGCCCTCCATGAGGGAGCCGCCGCGGAGGGCGTCGACGCAGCGCTGCCCCATCAACGCGCTGCAGTACGCCGTGAGCAGACAGTAGACGAGCTCCTCGTACCACTTCTGGCTGTCCATCTCGTGGACGTGCCTGAACTCGTCCATGCGGTCCTCCACCATCTTCCTCACCCGGGGGTTCGTGGTGAGTTCCCTGACCTTCTCGGCCATGGCTTCTATGCCCGGGTGGTCGCTCAAGGTGGACTGCATCCCTGTTCATTTGGGGCCGCGGGCTTTAAACCATCTTGACTCTCTCATCAAATGCCAGAATACTTCTATATGTTTGTCATCGAATAATCCACTATTCTCTGGTAGCCCATATGAAGTACGAGAACGCAGAGGTAAAGCTAAGAGCGCTGAAGAAGCTTCCGCGGATACAGACGCCTGGGATAGACCTCCCTGAGGTGCAGGAGGGCCACGAGTTCGTGACCTGGTTCTGGGTCGCCCAGGAGCTGGTGGAGGCGGGCCTCGCCGAGTACTCCGAGCCGGCGGTCACCCAGACGGAGTGGACCCAGGTCCACTTCAAGGAGCGCGTCAACCCCGCGGGGCCGCCCAGCCAGCTACCCGAGGACTTCTACGAGCGGGCCTACCAGAGCTTCTCCCAAGTCAGGGGCGACCCTGAGAAGGCTGCTCAGCTCAACAGGATGAGGGCCCGGTACAGGGAGATAATTGAGTCTAGGATCGGACGCATCATGAGGTTAGCGTCGTCGGAGGCAGATTCATCTGCCTCTCTGCTCTCGAAAGATGAGGCCGACTTATACCAGAACATTCACCGAATCGTCATAGAATGGCGTGACGCCATGCGTGAGGTAGGGGAGGAGTAGATGGCCCGGCAGGACACCTTCGAGGAAGCATTCACCCGGTTCATAGAGGACTTCATGGACGCCGAGGAGCGGTACAAGTACGACCAAGCCGTCGCAGAGATGCCCGTCAGGGGCACCAAGAGCCTCGTAGTCGACTTCACCGACGTCTACACCTTCGACATGGAGCTCGCCCGCGTCATACTCGACGACCCCGAGAGCCTCACCCCCATCTTCGAGTCCGTGGTCAGGAGCAAGCTCCGCAACAGAGACCCGCTGTACGCCGAGAGCCTAGACAGGATCAACGTCAGGTACAGGAACCTGCCCGCCGAGACGCCGCTCCGCCGCATGAGCGCCGACCACATCGGCCGCCTGATCATGGTCCGCGGCATCATCGTCCGAGCCACCAGCGTCATGCCTCTCGTCGTCAAGGCAACGTTCAGGTGCTCCGCATGCGGCGAGATGAACCACATCGAGCAGAGCGGCCAGACCATTCAGAAGCCCCAGAAGTGCCTCGCCTGCGACAACAGGAAGGGCTTCGAGCTCGTCCCCAGGGAGTCGGTGTTCATAGACAGCCAGAACATCAACATACAGGAGCGGCCCGAGGACCTTCCCCCAGGCCAGCTGCCGCGGAGCATCCACGTGGAGCTCAAAGACGACCTCGTGGACATAGCCCGCCCCGGCGACAGGATCACCCTCACGGGGTTCATCAAGCTGCTCCCACGGTACGGCAGGGGCGGAGAGCTCCGCACCTTCGAGATCCAGGTGGACGCCAGCTACACGGAGATAAGCGGCAGGGAGATGGAGCTCATGGAGATCAGCCCCGAGGACGAGGAGGCGATCCTGGAGGTGGCAAACGACCCCTGGGTCTTCCAGAAGCTCATGGGCAGCATGGCGCCCAGCATCTACGGATACGACCACATCAAGGAGTCCATCCTATACCTCCTCTTCGGCGGCGTCCTCAAGGAGAAGCCCGACATGAGAATAAGGGGCGACATCAACGTCCTCCTCGTGGGTGACCCGGGCACCGCCAAGAGCCAGATGCTCAACTTCGCCTCCAAGGCCGCGCCCAGAGGCCTCATGACCACGGGCAGGGGAAGCACCGCCGCCGGCCTCACCGCCGCCGTCGTCAAGGAGGGAGGCACGGGCAGCTTCGTGCTGGAGGCAGGCGCCCTGGTGCTAGCTGACAAAGGCGTCTGCTGCATCGACGAGATCGACAAGATGAGGGACGAGGACAGGGGCGCCATACACCCCGCCATGGAGCAGCAGGTGGTCCCCATCGCCAAGGGAGGCATCGTTGCCACCCTCAACGCGCGGACAAGCATCCTGGCGGCGGCGAACCCGTCGCTGGGCCGGTACAACCCGTACCAGACCATCGCCCAGAACATAACGCTGCCAGTCACCATCCTCAGCAGGTTCGACCTCATATGGATACTCAAGGACCAGCCAGACAGCCAGCTGGACGCCGACATCGCCGAGCACATCCTCGGGCTCCACAGGATGCTGACTTCGGTGGAGGCCCCGCTGAGCATGGAGCTCCTCAAGAAGTACATCAGCTACGCCAAGAAGGTCAATCCCATCATCACCGACGACGTCATCGAGCGGTTCAAGGACTTCTACGTAAAGATGAGGAACGCCAGCGTCGAGGGAGGCGAAGCCGCCGCCATAGCAATTACCGCGAGGCAGCTGGAGGGCCTCGTCAGGATCGCCGAAGCCCGCGCCAGAGCCCACCTCCGCGCCGAGATCAGCGTCGAGGACGCGGAGGCAGCCATCAACCTGATGCGGAAGAGCCTGGAGCAGGTGGGCATCGACGTCAAGACAGGCCAGATCGACATAGACATACTGTACTCGGGCAAGCCGCGGAGCCTCCAGAACCAGCTCCAGAAGCTGCTGCAGGTGGTCAGCGAGATGGAGAGGGTGAGCGGAAGCGTCCGCGACGACGACATCTACAACGCGCTGCAGAGCGACCACGGCATAGGGAGAGCCGAGGCCGCCAAGCTCATCGGGGTCCTCATGAAGGACGGCACCATCTACTCGCCGAGACCCGGCTACTACAAGCGCACCACGTAGAGCCGCGAGGCTCTTTTCTAGTACCTAAGCTTCTTGTCCACCTGGTTAATCGGGGGCTCCCCCCGCTTCACCCGGAGAATGTTCTCCACCATCATCTTCAGCGCGGCGTCGGAGTCGCTGTCCGTGGAGACGACGCTGTGGGGCGTGCAGATGACGTTAGGCAGCTCCCAGAACGGATACTCCGAGGCCGGCTTCCCCTCCGGGTTCCACAATGGGTCCCAGAAGTGAGGCGTCCACCAGACGTCTAGGGCGGCGCCCGCTATCCGCCCCTCACTCAGGGCTCTGTAGAGTGGCTCCTCCTGAATGAGGGCCGCCCTCGCCACGTTCACTATGTAGGCCGAAGGCTTCATGGCCCGCAGCTCCTCTTCCCCGATCATGCCACGGGTCTCGGGGGTCAGTGGGACTGTGACGATGACGAAGTCCGACTCCGATAACACATATATCAGGTCGTCTGGAGTCCCCAGGAACTCTAGACCCATGGCTTCGGTGAGCTCATCGTCCCTGCTACGCTTCACCGCCAGCACATTCATACCCATGCACTGGAGCATCCTGCCCACCTCCCGCCCGATGCTGCCGAAGCCCACTATGCCTGCTTTTCTGCCGCTAAGCAGGACACCACGCCCAACATTCCTATCTTTCATGAAGCTGCCGTGCCTCTGGATCACCTTCTTCGCCAGCGCGAACACTAGAGCCACCGCGCCCTCGGCTAGGGGCACCGGGTTGGAGCCCGAGGTGTTCGCCATCCACGTCTCCTCCCTCAGAGAGTCGAAGGGCATGTCGTCCACGCCCGCCCCTGTCTTCTGCAGCAGTTTCAGCTTAGGCGCCGCCTGAGCCACCTCGGAGCTCAGCCTGGTGGCCACAATAACCTCTACGTCTCCCGCCAATACTACCAGCTCGTCATCGGTCCCCGTCTCGGGCTTGACTACCTCGACGTCCGGTGGGAGGTGGTCCCTGATCCTTTCCGCCAGACTCGGGTTTACCACTAGAACCTTCAAAACCTCTCAGAGAGACATGGGCACCGCCGCTCTTATACTTCCACCCAGCAGCCCAGTTTCACCCCGCCCAGGCCTCCAACACGGTGGGTTCAATTTATAACAGACGCCATGCATGCGATGCCCGCTGAAACCTGTTGGTTTGCCGCATGGGTGTTTCTGCGCCGTCACCGGGCATCAGAAACACTTTTCTTTCACATGTATCTGAAACATTCAGGGGGTTGG
>Ga0208325_1000450_pt1 | contig 11209 bp, 12 predicted proteins | sample PL_2010_330m_FD_185486 | JGI IMG/M metagenome (GOLD analysis project Ga0208325, IMG submission 185486) | Freshwater microbial communities from Powell Lake, British Columbia, Canada to study Microbial Dark Matter (Phase II) - PL_2010_330m... | ecosystem: Environmental > Aquatic > Freshwater >...
TGAAAAAAATAATTTGTCTTATCATAATTTTGTTTACGACGGGATGTTCTCGTGTGCCGGGATATTCGGAATATTCGAATATGTTTATTTTTATGGGGACGTTTGGGAAGGTTAAAGTCTTAAGCCGTGAATTCTCGGGCGAAACTTTACGCGAAAAAGTTGACGAAGCGATAACTCGAGCGAACATTTTAGAAGAGAAGTTAAGCATATTTATCGAAGATAGCGAATTGAATAAGCTTAACACCTTGAAAAAAATGAAGGTCGGACGCGATCTGTTTCAGCTGATCAAGCATTCAAAAGAAGTCTCGCGTGTCACCGGAGGAGAATTTGACGTTACCGTAGCGCCAATCCTCAATAAAGAGGGATTTTATCATGATATGCCGAAAGAAATTAAAGATAAAATCCCGAAAAATTTTGACGGAGTGGGCTGGGAAAATGTTATCCTAATGCAGGATACAAGGGAGATTGAGCTTCAGAACGGGGCGTGGATCGATCTTTCCGGTATTGCTAAGGGATACATTGTTGACGAGATGGCGGAATTTTTTATCGCCGAAGGTATTGTAGATTTTTTAATAAATGCCGGTGGAGATATTTATGCCGGTGGAAAGAATAAAGAAAAAGCGTGGAAAATCGGATTAAGACGTCCCTGTTCAGAAGCGCTTGATAAAAAAAGTTTTTCTGAGTATGTTATCCTCACGCTTAGCGTGGAAAATATGGCGGTAGCGACGAGTGGGGATTATGAAAACGTAATTATTGAGTCAGGGGAAAAAACGAAAATATCGCATATTATTGATCCGCGCGCCGCAAAATCAAAACGTAAAATCTCTTCCAGTATTACCGTTATTGCCCCTACGTGCACTTACGCGGATGCTTTAGCGACAGGAATGATGGCCTTAGGCGGCAAAGAAGCTTTAATCTTGGCAGATACCATTTCAGAGATTGAAGTGATCACTGTGATAGATTCAAACGATAATCCGGAGATAAAGTTTTCCAAAAACGCGAAAAAATATGTTAAAGAATTAAATGTAAACTAAAAGTACGAATTAAATCCCCGCGCTTATCCGCCTTTGGCGGGAAAGCGGGGATCTCTACCGGATAAAAAATTAGGAGGAATGGGTTTATGCGAGTTGCGGTGCTTTTGTCGGGCGGAGTGGATTCCAGCGTGGCCGCTTTTATCTTGAAGAAGAAGGGATACGATCTCTCAGCTTTTACGATAAAAACGTGGCGAGACGAATCTGAAGAGGAGTCGGGGTCCGCTAACGATGAAAAAAAAGCAAAAATTTGCTGTTCCTCGACAGCCATAGAGCATGCCCGCCATACGGCGGCACTTCTAAAAATACCGCACCATGTTGTGGATCTCTCTAAGGAGTTTTTCGAAAAAATCGAAAAATATTTCATAGACGAGTATATTTCCGGACGCACACCGAATCCTTGCGTACATTGCAACAGCCTGATAAAGTTCGGTGATTGTTTAAATAAACTTCGTGCGGTCGGAATTTCAACAATTGCTACCGGTCATTACGCGCGCGTTTTAACGCGCGGCGGGAACTATTATCTTGCTCAAGGAAAAGACAAAAAATACGACCAGTCATATTTTCTTTGCGATATATCAAAAGAAACATTGCCGTTTATTGAGTTTCCATTGGGAGAGTTGACAAAAAGTGAAGTGCGAAAAATCGCGAAAGAAAATGGTCTTTCCTCAGCTGAGAGAAAGTCGAGTCAGGATATTTGTTTCGATTCACGCGGTGAGGGATACGGTGAGTATATGGCTTCTCACGTGACGCGGAATGTGTTTGCCTCGGGAGATGTGATAAATAAAAACGGTGAAATTTTGGGAAGACATAAAGGTGTCGCGTTCTATACAGTGGGACAACGGCGCGGACTTGGAATTGCCGGTCAAAACGCGGCGTACATCCTAAAGATTGACGCGAAAAATAATGTTATCACAATTGGAGAAAAAAAAGACGCGATGAAAAGCGTAATTCATCTTACGGGACTAAAATGGCTAATTTCGGAAAAAGCGCTTGAGAGCCGAAAATTTTTGGTTAAGATCAGATACAATAGCCCCGGGAGTGAAGGCGTAGTAGAGAAATTAGACGCCGATGAATGCGTTGTCCGTTTTAAAAAACCGCAATTCGCCCCCGCGCCCGGACAGGCGGCGGTTTTTTATGAAGATGACATAGTCGCCGGAAGCGGCTGGATAGCGAAATAGGTGTTAGGTGTTAGATGGAGGAACGAATAGAGTGACTAACCGGCTAACAGATTTGGTAGCGGGGGACGGACTCGAACCGTCGACAACACGGGTATGAGCCGTGCGCTCTAACCAGCTGAGCTACCCCGCCACACGTTTATTAGAGCCTCAATTATATGTTAAAGACCCAACTTTGTCAATTCACGAAATTTTTCACCCCTCGAAACACCTCATAAAACAACCTCGTAGGTTTAACCTACGAGGTTGTTTTATGAGGGTTGAGGGGGTTCTCAAAAAATCTTGTATATGGCTTGGAGATAGCGTATACCTCATGTATAATGTATTCAATTATTGTGCACTGTCATTTCGATACCTGCTTTGCAGATCGTAATGTTATAATCTGCGAGGCGTGTCGGATACGGGTGTTAACTGGGAATAACGGGAGGTAAGATATGGATGATTTTCGTTCGCCGGAAGATCTTTTTAAACAGGAGACGAAAAAGGTGCGGGAGTTTGGAAAAGAATACGGGAAATATGTTCCCATAGTTGTCGGGATCATCCTGATAATTATGGTCTTTAAAGGATCCATTTATTCCATAGGACCGGATGAAGTTGGAGTAATACAGCGGTTTGGTAAATTTGTTCGTACCACTGAGCCCGGACTTCATCTTAAACTTCCGCTCGGGCTGGAAAAAGTGACACCGATCAAGGTTAAAAAAATATTCAAAGAAGAGTTTGGGTTTAGGACTGCCAGAGCCGGGATAAAAAGCGTGTATGCCTCGAAGCGGTATCCTGAAGAATCTCTTATGCTTACGGGAGATTTGAATATTTTGGATGTAAGGTGGATAGTTCAATACAAAGTTTTAGATCCGGTTAAGTTGATGTTTAAAACAAGGGATCCGATAGGTAACGTTAGGGCGATGTCAGAAGTTGTTATGCGGCGATTATGCGGCGACTATACCGTGGATGAAGTTCTTACAACAAAACGAGAAGAGGTAGCTCATTTCGCGCAGGAAGAACTTCAGAAACTGCTCGATAAATATAATACCGGGATAGATGTTGTCACCGTAAAACTTTTGGATGTTAATCCTCCGGATGAGGTAAAACCCGCTTTTAATGAAGTGAATGAAGCCAAACAGGAACGTGAAAGAATGATAAACGAAGCGTGGGAGGCGTACAACAAGGCTATTCCGAAAGCCAAAGGTGAAGCCATAAGAACAATAAGCCAGTCTGAGGGGTATAGTTTAAACAGGGTGAACAGAGCCAAAGGTGAAGCGGACAGATTTCGCGTTACGTGGGAAGAATACAAAAAAGCGCCGGAGATAACAAAAAAGAGACTTTATTTGGAAACCATGGCGGAAATTCTGCCGAAAGCTGAGAAAAAGTATGTTATGGATTCGGAGCAGTCTTCGGTACTACAGTTGTTAAAGCTTGGAGAAGGAGGGAAAGCAAAATGAAGAAATTTACCGGAGTTATCGCGGGCGCAATTATTTTGATCTCTGTCGCTTTTTTGACGGGGACGCTTTACATAGTTTCTGAAGTAAGTCAGGTTGTAATTACACAATTCGGTAAACCTGTCGGAAAGCCTGTTACTAAAGCGGGATTACATGTGAAGCTACCTTTTGTTCAACAGGCGCATTATTTTGATAAGAGGCTTCTTAATTGGGACGGAGATCCGAATCAAATCCCGACAAGGGATAAGAAATATATTTGGGTCGACACTACCGCGAGATGGCGTGTTGATAACGCCTTGGAATTTTTGCAATCCGTCGGAGGTGAAAGAGGGGCGCATGGACGATTGGATGATATTTTAAATTCGGCGACGCGTGACGTTATAACGAGTCATGTTCTTGTTGAGACCATAAGGGATTCAAATCGTATACTTGATCAGCAGGAAGGTGAAACCGAATTTAAGCTTGCCGAAGAAGCGCTGGAACGGGTTAAATCAGGCCGCCAGGGACTTGAGCGGGAGATATTGGAACGCGCGCAAGTTCTCGCTCCGCAATACGGCATTGAGTTGGTTGATGTGCGTATTAAACGATTGAATTATGTAAGAGAAGTTCGACAAAAGGTGTATGACAGAATGATTTCAGAACGAAAACGCGCGGCGGAACAATATCGTTCCGAAGGCAGAGGTAAAAGCGCGGAAATCAAGGGGCAAAGGGAGAAGGAATTAAAAATGATCACCTCTGAAGCGTATCGTACGGCTGAAGGGATACGAGGGAAAGCGGATGCTGAAGCAATCGGTGTTTACGCCGACGCGTATAACAATGATCCGGAGTTTTATTCGTTTCTGAAAACTTTAGAAACCTACGGGAGTACTATTGACGGAACGACAACGATAATTCTTACGACAGACGGAGACTACTACAAATACCTAAAAGAATTAAAATAATGTTTTAACGATTACGAATGAGACATGAAAGATAAATCTAAAAAAAACAAGAAAAAAGCTCAAGAAGTATACGGAAGTTTAAAAGAAGCCTACCGGAAACTGGAAGATTCTCAGATTGAGATGATCTTTCGAATGGCGCTTTTAACGGAATACAGGGATCCTTCCACCGGTACACATCTTGTTCGAATCGCGGATTATAGCGCGATAATAGCTGAAGGATGCGGATTATCAAAAGAAGACGTGGATATCGTTCGATTGGCGAGTCCGATGCATGACATCGGTAAAATTATTCTTCCGGATTCAATACTTAAAAAACCCGGGAAATTGACTCCTGAAGAAATATTGCTTATGCAGAAACATCCTGAAGTGGGAGCGGAAATCTTTAAGAACGCGAAATCGGAGATAATGAAAGCGTGCGGGGTCATCGCGTTTACGCACCATGAACATTTTGACGGGTCGGGATATCCGCTTGGCCAGAAAGGGGAAAAAATTCCTCTTTTCGGAAGGATTGTGGCTTTGGCGGATTGTTTTGACGCGCTTACGACAAAGAGGTCTTATAAACCGGCTTTTTCTTTTGATAAGGCGGTTTCGATAATAAAAGAAGAGACCGGGACGCATTTTGATCCGGCGGTAGTTCTTTCTTTTCTTCGAAACAAGGAAAAGGTAAAAAAAATATGGGAGTCCAACAAAGATATAGAAGTTTTTCTCGAAGATATGGGAGTTATTGAAGATACTTTCTTACTATAAATGATTATTTCAATTACTGTTTTCATCATTGTTATTGTTGTCCATGAGTTCGCGCATGGTTATGTGGCGTATCTTTTTGGAGACCGAACGGCAAAAGACGCGGGAAGACTAACGTTAAATCCGATTCGTCACGTGGATCCGATGGGAACGGTTCTTTTCCCGGCCATCCTCATTCTTACGCATTCTCCGGTAATTTTCGGATGGGCGAAACCTGTACCGATAAACCCTCGGAATTTTAAAAACCAGCGGCAAGGATTATTTTTTACGGCTCTGGCGGGACCGGCGGCAAATTTTGCCCTTGCGATTATATTCGCGTCAATTTTTAAAATGGGTTTATTTCCGCCGCATTCTGTTCCTTGGACATTTTTGCTTATGGGGATAATGATAAGCCTTGTTTTGGGAATATTTAACTTAATGCCGATACCGCCTCTTGACGGCGCGAATGTGATCATGTCGGTTTTACCGCCGAAGGTGATGCGAGCTTATGCCAAACTTGGAAGGTATGGTTTTTTTATACTGATAGCCATGTTGTATTTGGGACTTTTTGATAAAATTATTCTTCCATTGGTAAACGGTCTTACGCGTTTTTTAGTAGGGTAGAAATTCAATTCACAATGAGGCAGAAGGAGGATGGATGACTACAAAAAAAATACCTATGATACTTGAGGAATATTGTATCGGTTGCGGGCATTGTGTTATGGCATGCCCTTTGGGTGTATTAAAAGTTATAGATAAAAAAGCAAAAGTCGTAAACCCCGAGGCATGTGATTCTGAAGGAAGATGCATTTCTGCATGTCCGCAAAAAGCAATACCGAATTTAGAAGAAAAAGAATTCTGATTTTTTTAGATCTTTCAATACTTTCAAAACAACCTCGCAGGTTGCATTAAAATTTGCGAGGTTGTTTTGATAAAAGGATAAACGAGCATGAGTGATGTGACAATAAAAAAAGAAATACTTCAATTTTTTTACGGCAATGAAAATGAATATATTTCCGGTGAAGATATCGCCGCGTTACTTGGGTTCTCTCGCGCGAGTTTATGGAAACACATAAATAAACTTCGTCTTGACGGATATCTGATCGAGGCGGTTCCACATCGGGGGTATATTTTAAAATCGACTCCAGACAAAATGTATGAGTATGATATCGGGATAGGACTGAATACCGATATCATCGGCAAACAAAAAATTTGGCATTATGAGAGTCTTAAGTCAACAAATAACAGAGCTTATGAATTAGCTGAAAAAGGCGAACCGGAAGGGACGCTTGTTATTGCTGAAACCCAAACTTCGGGTAAAGGACGTTTGGGGAGAAAATGGGTTTCACCAAAAAGCGGAGGTATTTATTTTTCTCTTATTTTACGTCCCGAGATGGAATTCGACAAAGTTCCGGTTATAACTCTCGTCGCGGCGGTATCTATTCAGAAAGCGATAAAAAAAATATGCGGTGTGGATGCCGGTATCAAGTGGCCGAATGATATTTTAATTGACGGAAAAAAAGTATGCGGAATTTTATGCGAAATCAAAGCTCAGCCGGATATGGTGGATTTTCTGATTCTTGGTGTCGGAATAAATGTCAATACACCGCTAAAAAAGCTCCCGGTCGGGGCAACCAGCCTAAAAAACGAAAGTTCACGTTCAGTCAGCCGGATAAAACTTATGAGACAGATATTGACGGAAATTGAAAAAGATTACTTGAAGCTAAAAAAAGAGGGTTTTACGCCCTTGAGAGAAGAATGTAAACAACTTTCGACAGTGCTCAACAAAAGTATAACAGTTAAAGAACATCATCACGTATTCGAAGGGATAGCAAAAGATATAGACGAAAAAGGCGCTCTAATCGTAAAAAAAAAGGACGGAAGCCTAAAACGAGTTTTTTCGGGCGATGTATGTAGGGGCCGGGATTGACCGGTTCGTTGATAGTCGATGAATACCAAAATAAAACGCGTTTTTGGTTAATCAAAGGGCACGGGGTGTCTGAACCCCTACGAATCATTTGCAATAGTTCTTGTATTTTAGTGAGGATAGTGGTATCTTTGGTTTGAGGTGATAACAATGAAAAGACATCATCAGTTGCCAGTTTTGATTGAGAAGGACGAAGATGGGTTTTACGTAGTGGAATGCCCGGTTTTTAGCGGTTGTTATACTCAAGGTAAAACCATGGAAGAAGCGTTAAAAAATATTCGCGAAGTTATTGCTTTGTGTTTGGAAGAAAAGGAAAATAAGGAAGCTTTGAGAGATTTTCATCCTCAAGAATTAATGTTTTCTACCCTGTCTTATGCCTAAATTACCATTGATATCTGCCAAAGAAGCAATAAAAGCATTTGAAAAGATTGACTATCAAGTTATTCGTCAACGAGGCAGTCATATTAGAATGCGAAATTCAAGTGATCAAACTAAACCTCCTCTAACAATTCCAAACCATAAAATTTTAGGCAAAGGTCTATTACGAAAATTGTTAAGGGACACTGATTTAACGATTGAAGCATTCCTAAAATTGGTGAAATAAAAAAATAATCAATAATTCAAGTGATCTTGTTCCGCAGTTAAAACAGCTTTGCAAGTGTATTGTATTTTGAAAGTAGGGCATTAGGTCTATGAAACTATTAATCGATATCGGAAATACTAATACTTCCATTGCCGTTATTGGAAAGAATGAAAAGATAAAAAAACGGTACTTTATCCATACGGGCAAATCCGAGGTGAGGGCTGAGGCTTTAAAACGGCTTATAGGCGAAGATTTAATCGAGGTAGACAGCATTTGCATAGTGAGCGTTGTTCCTGAATTTTTGGGTTTGATCAAAAAAAACTTGAAACGTATCGCGCTGAAAGTTCCGATCCTTGTTATAGGAAAAGACATCAAAGTGCCGATGATTGTGAAATATAAAAACCCAAGTGAAGTCGGGCAGGATCGGTTGGTCGTTTCTTTTGCCGCGCGCCGATTGGTTGGGACTCCTCTAATTGTGGTGGATTTTGGTACGGCTGTTACGTTTGATTTTGTTAACTCGTTAGGTGAATACGCGGGCGGCTTGATATTTCCGGGTCTTCGCCTGGCGCTTGAATCTTTGATAAAAGGCGCGGCATTGTTGCCAAAGGTGACAATAAAGGCTTCAAAAGGTATTTTGGGAAAAGATACTAAAAGCAGTATCAATAAAGGAATACTATTGGGATACGCGGCCGTTTGTGACAATTTCATCAAACGGCTCAAGGACAAATATGGACACAAAACAAAAGTAGTCGCCACCGGCGGAGACGCCGGTCTCGTCTCCAAATATTCCCACGAAATAAAGCGCGTTTACCCCGATCTCATATTTACCGGATTAAATTATCTGTCAAGATCATAAACTTTTCAATTTTACCCTCCCCCTAACTGCACCTCGTAGGTGCAACTGGTTGCACCTACGAGGTGCAGTTAGGGGGAGGGTAGCACTGTGGGGGATTAAGTGCTAAGCGCCGGGGGTGATTTTGTCTTCGTAGGGGCTCACGTTTCCCCGCACACCTTGCTATCCCGGCCTTGAGCCGGGATCTGTTATGGTCCACAAAATAGTCTAAGCACATGCACGTACACAAATCTTTCGTAGTTTAAAATGTGCAATTAATTAACGTAATTGGTATTATTCCTCGTTTGAACAATGATAAAGGGCGCGGGAACCGCGCCCCTACAAATCGATAAAAAAAATAAAAAAAATCTTGACAAGCAGGCGGATTCTTCTATAATGGGGTAATCAATTAGCACTCTTAAAGATTGAGTGCTAATTACCGGTTTGAATTGTTTTAATGAACCTAAAACTAAAATGGAGGAGAAAGCTATGAAAGTGAGACCACTTGGTGACAGAGTTCTTGTTGAAGTTCTCGATGCCGAAGAAACAACAAAGGGCGGGATTGTTCTGCCTGACTCGGCAAAAGAAAAACAGCAGGAAGCAAAGGTTGTTGCGGTTGGAAAAGGTAAAGTTTCGGATGATGGGAAAGTTATTGCTCCGGAGGTAAAGGAAGGCGACAGAATTTTGTTTGGCAAATATTCCGGTACGGAACTTAAGGTGGATGACAAGGATCTCTTAATGCTGAAAGAAGACGATATTTTGGGTATAGTTGGATAAAGCGGTTTTTAACGTATAACATGAGGAGGAAAGAAAAATGGCTAAACAGTTACAATTCAGCGATGAAGGACGCCGGTCGATATTAAGCGGTGTCGAAAAACTTGCGAAAGCGGTTAAGGTTACATTGGGTCCGAAAGGAAGAAATGTTGTTATTGAGAAAAAGTTCGGCGCGCCAACAATCACTAAAGACGGTGTGACGGTCGCGAAAGAAATAGAGCTTGAAGACGCGTATGAGAATCTTGGAGCTGAGATGGTAAAGGAAGTTGCTTCTAAAACAAGTGATGTCGCCGGTGACGGAACAACGACAGCGACAGTGCTTGCCGAAGCGATATATAAGGAAGGTCTTAAAAATGTGACCGCCGGCGCGAATCCGATGCAGATCAAAAGAGGAATCGAAAAAGCGGTGGAAGCGGTTGTGGCGGAACTTAAGAATGTGTCTACTCCTATAAAAGAGCAGAAAGAAATTGCTCAGGTCGCGACTATCGCGGCGAACGGTGACAAAGTTATAGGTGACAAAATTGCCGAAGCGATGGAGAAAGTCGGAAAAGACGGAGTGATCACGGTTGAAGAAGGAAAAACTTTGGATACCACGCTGAAACTGGTGGAAGGCATGCAGTTTGACCAGGGATATTTATCGCCGTATTTTGTTACCGATACTGAAAGAATGGAATGTGCTATGGACAATCCGTACATTCTTATTCATGAAAAGAAGATCTCAAACATGAAAAATCTTCTGCCTCTTTTGGAAAAGGTTGCGCAGGCGGGAAAACCGCTTGTCATAATTTCCGAAGAAACCGAAGGCGAAGCGCTTGCAACGCTTGTTGTTAACAAAATTCGAGGCACTTTCAGCTGTTGCGCGGTAAAAGCGCCGGGATACGGAGACAGAAGAAAAGCTATGCTGAGCGATATCGCGGCTCTTACCGGCGGCAGAGCCGTTACGGAAGACCTCGGGATAAAGCTTGAAAACGTGACGCTTGAAGAACTCGGTCAGGCAAAAAGAATTACTATCGACAAAGAAAACACCACCATTGTTGAAGGTGCCGGGACTCATGAAGCGGTAAAAGCGAGGATAGCTCAGATCCGAAACGAAATTAAAGCGAGTGATTCGGATTACGATAAAGAGAAACTTCAGGAACGTCTCGCGAAACTTTCAGGCGGAGTTGCCATTATAAACGTTGGCGCCGCGACTGAAATTGAAATGAAAGAAAAAAAGGCGAGAATTGAAGACGCGCTTCACGCGACACGCGCCGCTTCGGAAGAAGGTATAGTTCCGGGTGGTGGAGTCGCGCTTTTAAGAGGAAGCCGAAAACTAAAAGATATAAAAGTTTCCGGAGACGAACCGATCGGGATCGGCATTATCGAACGTGCTTTAGAAGCGCCGGTACGTATGATCGCGACCAATGCGGGACAGGAAGGTTCGGTTGTCGTACAGAAACTTCTGGCTGGAACTGAAGCCTTAGAAGGATATGACGCGGAAGAAAACCGTTTTACCAACATGGTGGAAGCGGGAATCATCGATCCGACAAAAGTGACCAGAAGCGCTCTTCAGAATGCCGCGAGCATTGCTTCACTTATGCTTACAACCGAAGCAATTATTTGCGACAAACCTGAAGAAAAAACAGGTGGCGGAATGCCAGGTGGAATGCCGGGCGGAATGCCAGGCGGAATGCCGGGCATGATGTAAGCGAAACGCGTTGATGGATATGTTGCAAAAAAAAAGGGTAGGTCAGAATGACCTGCCCTTTTTTTTTTGTGCGCGAACCAAAACACCAACCTCGTAG
>Ga0208325_1000454_pt1 | contig 11129 bp, 14 predicted proteins | sample PL_2010_330m_FD_185486 | JGI IMG/M metagenome (GOLD analysis project Ga0208325, IMG submission 185486) | Freshwater microbial communities from Powell Lake, British Columbia, Canada to study Microbial Dark Matter (Phase II) - PL_2010_330m... | ecosystem: Environmental > Aquatic > Freshwater >...
CAACAATATTTTATAAAAAATCAAATTAATCAGGTATATTTTGATTTAACATCAAATATATATTGACAAAAACCCTGAATTTTGCTATATTTACATTATTATGGATATTTCACAAAAGATACGTTCACTTCGCAAAGAAAAGAAACTCACCTTAAAGCAGTTATCTCAAGCCAGCGGCGTTGCCCTTGCCACATTAAGCAGAATAGAGACAGGCAGAATGATAGGCACAATAGAATCTCACAAGTCTATAGCGTCCGCCCTTGACAAAACCCTTTCCCAACTTTACAGCGACATAGAAAAACAAGAAAAATCGGTCGAGTATCAATCCCTTAAAAACCGGACAGACCTGTTTCTTCATAATAACAAGGCCTCCTACTATATGCTAACCAGCAATATGCTCTCAAAAAAGATGATGCCCGTCATATTAAAGATAATCTCCGGAGGCAGGACTACGCCTGAGCAATCCACAATTGAAACAGAAAAATTCATATATGTATTAAAAGGTCAGGTAGGTGTGGTAATCGCCGATAAGGATCATGCATTAAAAAAAGGAGAAACGCTATACTTTAACGGCAACGTATCCCATTACATTAAAAATACCGGGAAAGAAGAAGCGCGTGCTATATGCGTGATATCCCCGCCAGTGCTATAGGAGGCCCTGTTATGAAGAAAAAGATACTGATATGCGATGATGAAATAGGCGTTCGCGAATCGCTTAAGCTCATACTATCGGATAAATATGATCTCTTATTCGCAGAAGACGGTAAAAAAGCTATTGATGAAATTGAACGCAATCCTGATTTAAAAGGAATGCTCTTAGATATAAAAATGCCCGCGCTAAATGGGCTTGAATTACTGAAACACCTTAAAAGACACAATAAAAATATGCCTATCGTAGTGGTTACAGGATATCAAAGCGTAGAAACCGCGGCCGAGTCTTTAAAAATCGGCGCCGCTAATTATATAACAAAACCTTTTCGTTCAGAAACAGTAATAGAAACATTGGAACAGGCAATATCTTAAACCCTGGCTGATCTTATATGTTCGCTTATTACGCCACTTCTCTTCTTACCGCAATAACATCTCTAAGCCTGGGGATTTTTGTTTTTTTAAAAAATCCTAAAAATAAACTCCATCGTTCGCTTTTTCGCTTAAACATGGCTGTATGCGTATGGAGCTTTTTCCTTTTTCTCCACTATGCCTCCAGAACATACTTTCAGGCCATGCTATCATTATATATCCTGCATAGCGCAGTAATATTAATACCCGCATGCTATGTACACCTTGTCGTGGATTTGCTCAATCTCCGTAAACCAAGAGAGATAAAAATATTATACTATATATGCGCGATGTTTCTGCCATTAGTTTATACAACTTACTTTATTGCCGGAATTGAACCTAAATTAATTTTCAGGTTTTACGCAACAGCGGGCCCTTTGTATATATTGTGGATGATCACTTACATAATAATGGCAGGATATGGCGCGTTCCTGCTTGTTAAACACTATCGCAATTCATCCATTATTAAAAAAATACAAATACGCTATGTCCTGTGCGCGTCTTTCATAGGTTTTATAGGGGGCGCAACGATATATCCTCTGTTTTATAATATACCTATGCTTCCTTTTGGCGAACATATTATATTTCTATACCCTGTAATATTTTCTATAGCGGTGCTTAAGCATGATGCCCTCGAGCTCAATATAGCGATAAAAAGAACTATCGTCTATTCGGTATCAATAGCGCTTATCACTCTTACATATCTCGTCATAGTACTGCTTTCAGAAAGATTCTTACGAGGCATTATGGGATACCAGTCTTTAAGCATTACTGTAGCTGCGGCTGTTATAATAGCGTTGATATTCAGCCCCTTAAAAAATAGGGTCGAAGCAATCATAGAGAGGTTTTATATACGAAACGCATACCAGAGAATGCAGAAAGAACTTATAGACTCTGATAAAAGTAAAGCGCTTGCCCAGCTCGCCGCGGGTCTTGCGCATGAAATCAGAAATCCCTTAACAGCCATAAAAACATTCTGTGAATACCTTCCCAAAAAGTACAATGACAAAGCCTTCAGGGATAATTTTTCACGAATCGTAAACGATGAAACAGAAAAAATAAACTCTCTTATAGACCGCTTACTTGAGTTTTCAAAACCCACAACATTAAAAATCGCTCCCTGCGACGTACATGAAGCGTTGGATTACACCCTAAACCTTTTGTCCGCAGAAACACTCAAATCTAAAATAGATATAATAAAACATTACAATAAAGAAAATCATACTATATATGCTGATTCGGTAAAGCTGAAGCACGTATTCTTTAATCTTATCAAAAACAGTATAGAAGCGCTCGGTGAAGGCGGAAATATTACAATCTCAACAAGCTCTGTTGGGAATAAATTTAATATAGATATAACGGATAATGGCTGCGGTATAAAGGAAAAAAACTTGGGCAGGATATTCGAACCGTTCTTTTCTTTGAAAGATCAAGGGACAGGGCTCGGGTTATCAGTAGTCCAGAGCATAATATCTGAGCATAATGGCATTATTTTGGCTAAGAGCGCTCCTGGCCTTGGCACGACATTTACAATATCGCTTCTTTTTGCCAAGAGCGTTTCTTGAGCCTCTGCTGCTTCGCAAAGCGAAGCAGCAGAGGCTCAAGAAACGCTCTTGATTTTGCGCATTCCGCATTTTCTGCAGGACTTATCATCAACGCTGTTATTGTTTTTGCAATTATCGCAAATCCACCCGGCTCCGACGGGCGTTTTTTCATGCTCAGCCCTGGGGCTATTACAGCTATCGCATTCATTAATTATTATGCTGTTTTCAGCGCCACATTTTCTGCAAATCCACAGGTTTGGGGCTGACGGCTGGCCAAGCTTTTTCATATAAATCTTTTTAATAGCCCTTTTAAAATACACAAACAGTATTACCCCTATAGCAAATGGTATCAATATGATAAATATAACATGTTGGGTCATATAATACACAAACAGGCATAAAGCTGTTGCTATTATCCCAACACAGAATTTCGCCACCAAGTCTTCTATCTTGTGAGGTAAAAGCCCGCCGCCTCCTATCTCAAGCACTAATAGAAACATAAGGGCAAAGCCGGCCAAAGTCCCTATAAAAATAAGCCAAGTCTTATTAGTAGGAGGTCCTTGCCTTAAACCTGTTTCTTCGGAAGTTTCTACCGACTGAAAAAATCCTGTTTGAGAATAGGTGGGGGAGGGTACTGCGATATGGCTTATTGCCATAATGGTTAGAATTGATAAAACTATCAGGATATATTTCATATTTTGGAAAATAGGGGCCATGTCCCGTTTTTTGGGACCTGGCCCCTGCGTTGAAAACTTATGCCTGGCCTTCTTCTTCAGGCGCATTTGCAAAAGGCCTGTTTTCATCAGAAGAAGCAGTTTGCCCAACCGCCTGCTGCAGATATGCTGATGTGATCAAAAGTATACCAAACGGAATCATAATAAGATTAATAAGCCATCCAACAAAAGGAATCTGCCCGGATAAACCGCTTAAAAGAAGATAAATTATAGCCAAAGAAAGATTAATCCACAACCCCTTATCCTTGACTAGATTCCAGCTTGCTTTTAAAGAATCCATTACTCCCGTATTCTTGTCAGCCATTACAAAATAAGAATACAGCCACATAGTCATAAGTAATACACCTGGTATGATCAGGAGTAGTAAACCTCCAAATACAGCAATGCCCTGCAAAAAGAACAGCCCAATCAGGGGCCAGAATTTGCCCATCATCTTAAACATATCATTTAACTCTATCTTTTTATCTGCCTTGCGCATCGCATTCATCGTCATAAAACAGTATCCGCCAAACAATGGCCCTGATAATATCAATAGTGTGAATAGAGATATTACCTGAAAAATAAGAGCTGAAAGTAATAGCATAAGAATATTAACCTTATAAACCTCCCATGCGTCTATAAAACACTTTCCTATATCAAGCTGTTTTGCTTCCATAAATTACCTCCTTTTTTTATGCCGGTATATTCTGACAAACAAGCTCAGGGTCAATGCGCTTTAAAAGCCCTTTAAGCACGATCCCGGGCCCTATTTCAAGAAAATGCTTTATTCCGCAGGCCGCGACATTCCTGACTGACTCCTCCCAGCGGGTTGTTGAACTTAACTGATCTACAAGATTTTCCTTTATTGTTTCCGGGACATCCTGTGAATATGCTGAAACATTGCTTACAACAGGGATTTTAGGTGGCATAAATTCTATATGCTTTAAGGCCTCTTTTAATTTATGAGAAGCGCCTGCCATTAAAGCGGAATGAAAAGCCCCGCTTACATCCAATACTACAACGCGCTTTGCCCCGTTTTCTTTTGCAAGAACTGACGCATCATCAACAGATATTGTTGATCCTGAAACAACAATCTGCCCGGGGCAATTAAGATTGGCTATTTCAGCACCTGATTTTTGGCATACCTTTTCAGCCTGTTCAATATCCAAACCGATTATAGACGCCATTTTACCGGGGTTTTCCTTTGATGCTTCTTCCATAAACTGGCCTCTTAATCTTACAAGTTTTATCGCATCACTAAAGCTTATTGTTTCAGCGCACACTAAGGCAGTATACTCTCCTAAGCTTAAGCCTAATGCAACCTGAGGAGTAAAATCTGAAGGGGTTAAAAGATGGACACGCAATGCCGCGATAGAAGAGACTAATATGGCAACCTGGCAATTCTGGGTTTTTGTAAGTTCTTCCGCAGGGCCTTGGAAACAAAGTTTTATAAGGTCAAATCCCAGTATATCATTTGCATACTCAAAGGTCTTCCGGGCAATTTCATGATTATCATACAGGCCCTTGCCCATGCCAACATATTGTGCGCCTTGTCCTGGAAATATATAAGCGACATCTACCATTTAATTACAATAGACCCCCATGTAAAACCGGCGCCAAAAGCAACCAGGACAACGATATCCCCCTTTTTAATTCTCTTCTCCTCAACTGCCTCACAAAGAGCTATTATTGTTGAAGCAGCGGAAACATTACCATATTTCGCAACATTAAGATATACCTTTTCTTCAGGAAGCCCTATCCTATGTCTTACGGAATTTATAATCCTTATATTGGCCTGATGCGGAATTAATAAGGATATATCCTTGCATCCAAGGTTCGCCTCGCACACAGCGTGTGTCGCGGCATCTGTCATAAGTCTTACGGCAGATTTAAATACCTCGGTCCCGCTCATTTTTATGTAATGCAATTTGTTTTTAACGGTATCCGCTGATGCCGGGTTTTTAGAGCCGCCTCCCGGAAGATATAAAAGATTCGCAAGGTCTCCATCTGCTCCAAGATAATGCGACAATATGCCCCCTGATGAAACATGCTGCAGTACCGCTGCGCCAGCACCATCACCAAACAAAACACAGGTGTTCCTGTCTGTATAATCAGTGACAGAGCTTAGAACCTCAACCCCTATAACAATAGCGTTTTTATACATCCCTGAATCAATAAAATTCTTTGCCACTACCAAACCATATATAAAACCTGAACACGCTGCCCCTATATCAAAACAGGCGGCGTTTTTAGCGCCTATCTTGGACTGCACAAAACATGCTGTTGAGGGAAAAGGCATATCAGGCGTAATTGTCGCTACTATAATAAGCTCTACTTCTTCGGGCTTAAGCTTCGCGGACTCAAGGGCTTTGCGAGCAGCATTTTCAGCTAAATCGCTTGAGGCAGTTCCCGGCTCGGCAATCCTTCTTTTTTTTATACCGGTCCTTGTAGTTATCCATTCATCAGATGTATCAACCATCTTTTCAAGTTCTTGGTTTGTGAGAACTCGCTTTGGCACGCACATTCCAATACCTGTAATTCCTACTGATTTTTTCGCTGCTATTTTTTTTGTCGCCATTTAAACACTAATCCTTTCTGTCACGCTAAAGCATCAATAATATGCTGATTGACCTCAAACCTTACAAATTCCGCTGCCTCCCTTATGGCATTCTTTATAGCTTTAGCGGATGAACCTCCGTGGCATATGATGCAAACCCCGTTAACCCCCAGCAATGGGGCCCCGCCATGCTCAGAATAATCTATCTCTTTTTTTAAAGCGTTAAAAGCAGGCATGCTAAGGAGTGCCCCTATTTGCGTTAAAAAACCCTGCTTCAGTTTTCTTTTAAGAAATATGCTTAATGTTTGCGCCAATGATTCGGAAACCTTAAGAACCACATTCCCGACAAAACCATCGCACACAACAACATCATATTCGCCTGTATATATATCGCCGCCTTCCACATTACCTATGAATTTGATATTGCTTGAGTTAAGCAGCCTGTGAGTCTCTTTTATAAAATCAGTCCCTTTTACCTCTTCTTCGCCTACGTTCAGCAGCCCTATCCTGACCGTCTTCTTATCAAACAGATATCTCTGCATCACATCCCCCATTATAGCATATTGTAAGAGATGTTCAGGTTTGGGGTTTATGTTCGCCCCTACATCTATGAGAATGCATAGATCTTTTAATGTGGGGTATATAAGGCCTATCCCCGGCCTTTGTACACCCTTTAAAAGCCCCAATCTTAATGCAACCGCACATACAACAGCACCTGTATTGCCTGCTGATACAAATGCATCCACTTTGCCATCACGCAGAAGCCTGGCGCCCACATTTATCGAGGCGTCTCTTTTTCTTCGCACACTCAAGGCAGCAGGCTCATCCATCCCGATAACCTCAGTAGCATGGCAGACTGATATAGAATGCGGCGCTTTTGCACTTTTTTTAAAAAGCTCCTGCTGTATCATTGTGTTGTCGCCAACAAGTACAATATCGTATCCAAGCTCACGACAAGCAAGTAAAGCACCTTCAACCACAACATTTGGCGCGTTATCACCGCCCATTGCATCTACTGCAATACGCATAGGATAGGATCCCCTTTATGCCTTTTTCTTTTTGGATTTTTCTTTTTTCACTATAACCTGCCTACCTTTATAATAACCGCATGCTGCGCAGACATGATGCGGCAGGACAGTTTCTCCGCAGTTAGAACATTTTGTAAGAGATGGTTTTGGCAACTTGTAATGAGTGCGCCTTTTCTTGCCCCTTGTTTTCGAATGCCTTCTTTTTGGTAGTCCCACTTTAATCCTCCGATTTTAACGAAGTTAAATCGTCCCGGAAACGCCATGAGGAAGAGCGTTCAAGAAACTATCTAACCTCTATTATCTTTTTACTGCTTGTCTTGCCTGTTATTATCCGTATACTGGGCTTTTTTACCTTAAAATATTCCGCTAAAACTCTTATCAGTGCTGAATTTGCCCTACCGCCTACCGGTGATGCCTTAAGAAATACCTTTAACTCATCCCCTGTACCTCTTACAACCTCTTCTTTTGAAGACCTAGGCTTAACCTTTATCTGTATTCTCATCTTAGCCTTAAGGCCAAATCCGTAAGTGTACGCACAAAGAAACTCTGTATAAAAATAAGGCATAGAATAGCAATTATAGGCGATATATCAATGGCCCAGAACTGCATCTTAAGGCTTTTTCTTATAGGATTTAAAATAGGTTCTGTCACACGCTGTAAAAACTGCACAATAGGGTTAAAAGGATCGGGGTTAACCCAGCTTATAAGTGCCTTTATTATAATTATCCAGTAAAGCACTGTAATAATTATATCGAGCACCCTTGCTATACTCAAAAGAAGATTACCTATTATAAACATATAATTTTCCCTTTTCTTCTTGAAAACTATTCTTGATCACAGATGTTTGCATTCATGAATTATTTCTAAGCAATTGTTTGGATTTTTTAAAGGCGGCTGTTACAGCCTCTTTTATTATATTATCAAAACCCCTTTTCCTAAAAACCTTTAACGCTGCTTCAGTAGTGCCGCCTTTGGATGTTACGTCCGCCCTTAAAGATGCCGGGCATCTGTCAAGAGTCTGCTGTAAAAGGCTTGATCCGTATACTGTCTGCGTTATAAGCCTAAAAGCTATATCCTTTTTTAAACCCACTGAAATTGCCGCCTTTGCCATAGCCTCCATAAACAAAAAAAGATACGCGGGCCCACTGCCTGATACAGCTGTTACAACATCCATGTATTTTTCATTCAATACAATGGTCTTGCCAATACAGTTAAAAATATATTCAGCGTTTTTCTTATCGCGCTTTGTCACGCCACGGCTATATGCTAAAGCCGTCATTGCGCAGCCAACCAAGGCCGGGATATTAGGCATGGCTCTTGTTATTCTTTTTGCTCGCGTTTTTTTTCTTATAAAATCTATTGTCTTTCCTGCTGCTATGGATATTATCAGCTTATCCCCGATGATATCCGATGTCTGGGCAAGAACTGCCTCCATATCCTGAGGCTTAACAGCAAGTATCACTATATCGCTCATGGCACAGGCATCTATATTAGACGGCCTGATATTTACCTTGTACCTGCTTTTTATCGCTTTAAGCCTTGTATTGCTCTTATCTGAAACAAAGATGCAATTTTTTGTGGCATATCCTTTTGATATAAGGCCGTAAAGCATGGCCTCACCCATTTTCCCGCACCCTATAAAAGCTATTGTTGTTCTCATTTAAATATGGCGGTTCCTATTCTTACAAACGTAGCACCTTCTTCTATTGCCACTTCAAAGTCCTGCGTCATGCCCATCGAAAGCTCTTTTATGCCTGAATTCTCAATTCTACCCTGCCGCAAGCTATCTCTTAAACACCGCAGCCTTTTAAAATACGGCCTTGCGGCTTCAGAGTCCTGTGAAATAGGCGCTATTGTCATAAGACCTACTATATTAATATTAGAAAAATGCGATATTTGTTTTACAAAGTTATGAACACCATCAGGGCTGATACCATACTTCGAAGCTTCGCCTGATACATTAATCTCGATAAAACAGTCTATATGCCTGCCTATTACCCCTGCCTGCTTGTCTATCTCATGCGCAAGGCTCATGCTGTCAAGCGAGTGTATGGCATCAAATATCTTAAGGCATTTAGTTACCTTGTTGGTCTGAAGATGGCCTATCATGTGCCATTTCATGCCCTTCGCCCGTTCGCCAAGACTATCATATTTTAAAAGAGCATCCTTAACCCTATTTTCACCTATATCCGAAATGCCTGATGATATTGCTTCCTGCAGCTGTACAATATTGGCGGTTTTGGTAACAGAGACTAAACAAATTTCCTTGGGATCGCGCCCTGCCCTTTTAGCTGCCTTTTCTATTTTTTCTTTAACTAGGGCAAGGTTTTGCCTGATCATTGCGATACTTTAACATAATATAATACGCAAGTCAATTAAAAATAGTCTTTGTAAAGCCTTTTAGCGTAATCCGATAAGGCAACTGCCCAATTCTTTGGACCAAGCTTCAATAACGATACCTTTGACTGTTTGGATTTAATACCTAACTGAAGTAACCCTACCGCAATAAAGCATATATGGCTTGGCAGTGGTTTCGGGGCTTCGCCTAAACCCATTATATGGCCAATCCGTACAGGGATCTTGAGCACAGACTCTGCCAGTTCAATACACCCATCCATTATTACCGGCTGTCCGCACATAACAGCACCACTGGGTATATTAGATGAATAACCCGAACCATTAATCTCCTTTTTTATCTGATTAAATATTGAAGAGTACTCTTCAATGAGGACGCTTCTTAAATCTATCGATGATACTGTCTTTTTGCCTAATTCTGTTGATATAGCAACCTTCTTATTTTTTCCAATATCATCTAAAACCAGTTTTTCTATCTTAAGCCTTTCTGCTTCTGCTTCCGAAATAAACAACTCATTAGCAAGCTTTTTTGTAATATTATCGCCTCCCATGGAAAGTGTTTTAAAGAAAACTGGTTTTGATTTATATACTATTAATATATCAGTTATATCAGCACCAATATCAACAAATGCGACCCCAAGGTTTTTTTCATGGCCTGATACGGTAGACTCTAAACCAGCAATCGGTGAGATTATTGAATCCTCTATTCCCAGACCTGAATACTTTACCGCTTTTTTAAGATTATCTATCACTGATATTTTTGCCGTTACAAGAAACATATTTGTTTCAAGCTTTAAGCCAAACATGCCTACGGGATTCACTATCCCCTCTTCTGCATCTACAACGAAATCTCCCCTTGAGCAGTAAACTATATCCCTTTCGTAAGGCATATGTATGGACTTAGCGCTTGTAATTACCCTGTCAACATCATGCCTGGTTATCTCATTATCCCTGTCAGATATTACTATTTCTCCATGAGACGATATTCCATTTAGATGAACCCCTGATATACTAAAAAAAACAGACTGCACTTTTTTCCTGCTGGCCGTTTCAGCTTCATATACAGCAGTTGATATGGCGTCTGAAAGCCCTTTTATATCAGAGACCACCCCCTTTTTAAGGCAATCGTGATGGCTGATTCCGTAGCCTAAAATATTTAACACATCTTTTTCTTCAGGTAATCCTGATATAAGACAGCATACCTTCGATGAGCCTATATCAAGCGCAGCTATAACCGCTTCTTTGTTTTTCATGTTTTACCCTTATCTGGGGACAACTACCACATCTTCAAATCTTAAATCGATTACCTTAGCTTTCCTGTTTCTGGATTTCAGTTCATTTATTATGTTTTTAATTGTTTCTGACTTATCCTTAAATCTGTGCTGACCCAACTCAATCCTTGTCCCGTCTTCAAGAAAAAGTGCGGGGTTGCCTATATCATAAATATTGACTTCCGCTATCTTATCCTCACCAAACAACTGATAATTTTCATCAACATCTTTTATGATGGCAATCGCCCTTTTTAATGGCTCATAAAATCCTGATTCTTTAGCATAAAGGTTTTTTGATGGCACTTTTATACCCGATACAACTACAAGCCCTATCTCCTTGGATGACTGAGGCTCGGATATTATAACAGCATCATCAGACACAAGATAATAATACCCTGAACTAATCTGGCACATGGGTTTTCTTAGCTCATACGAAACCGATAAAGTGTCGGGAAGCTTTCTATGAACAACCACATTTTTAAACTCGGGATGCAGCTGCTCTATAGCATATTCACATTCTTTTATATCCTGCATAAACATATTGGTATTCTTCTTTGAGTATAACTCTTTTGCGATAGATGACCTTGTTTTCACTTGGCCCT
>Ga0208325_1000456_pt1 | contig 11100 bp, 7 predicted proteins | sample PL_2010_330m_FD_185486 | JGI IMG/M metagenome (GOLD analysis project Ga0208325, IMG submission 185486) | Freshwater microbial communities from Powell Lake, British Columbia, Canada to study Microbial Dark Matter (Phase II) - PL_2010_330m... | ecosystem: Environmental > Aquatic > Freshwater > Lake...
ATCTAATGTTGATTCCCCCAATGGGGATGGCGTTGTCAGCCGGGGCATCGGGGAACCCGAATGCATCGCTTGGGGTCTCCCGTAAGCTTATCCTCACCCTTGGCTACGAGGTCCCTTATCTGTTGGTTCTGCTGACCGTGATGACCTACGGAGAAACGACCTCCCTATTGAGCGTAGTGCAGATGCAGGCTGGCTCGATCCTCTCCTGGGGCGTTTTCCGTTTCCCCTTAGCGGCGCTCGCGACGTTCCTTGTCTTACCGGTCATGCTGGGCGTCCGCCCATTTGACATCGTGGGAGCGCCACAGGAGATAGCCTCGGGTCCGCAGGTGGAGTTTGGTGGTAAGTACCTGGCCCTTGCTACCGTAGAGCATGCCCTTCACCTGTTTATCGTTATTGCTTTGTTCGTGGACCTATTCCTGGGAGGCGCCGCAAACCTGGGGACGTTCTTTCTCAAGATGTTGGCTGTGTTCTTAATTGGGGTATTTATCGGCGCGGTCTACCCTCGATTCCGGATCGATCAGGCCCTCAAATACTGCTGGAAGTGGCCAACGTTATTCGCGTTGTCAGGACTTATACTCGTGATGATCATAGGGGGCTGATGCTCATGGATAGGGCAGACATAAAAAAGGCGCTCAAAGACCCGCACAAATGGGGTGAGAAGTACTCACTGTGGGTGACGTATTTTTGCACCGGCTGTGGGATCATTGAGATCCCACCGGTGATCACGTCCCGTTGGGACGCCGAACGGTTTGGGGTTATCCCAATGGCGACCCCGAGACAAGCCAACCTGTTTTTGATCACCGGTTATGTCTCGGTCAAGACCCTGGGGTACATTGTCACCACCTATGACCAAATGCCGGATCCCAAGTATGCTGTCGCATTTGGCTCCTGCCCTATTGACGGGGGTCTTTACTATACCTCCTACAACACGATCAACCATCTTGACAGGTATATCCCCATCGATGGGTGGATCGCTGGGTGTATGCCGCGCCCTGAGGCCATCTTCATCGCTGTGACCAAGCTGTGGAAGATGATAGATGGGGAAATGGTCGATGGCTACAAACGATACAAAGAGAACATCGATTACTACCGGAAAAATCAGGAGAGGGTACTGGGGAAGAAGTTCATCGAGAGTATACCCAGCTCGCTACCGGTGACGGTGGAAACATGAGAGAAGAAGCCATAAAGCAGGATATAGAACAGCGCTATGAAGCGTGCCTGGTCACCGTACCAAGGGAAAAGCGGATCGGCATCAGTTTGCCCAAGGATAGCCTTTTCTCGCTCATCGCGTTTATAAAGGACGAGGGTTTTCGTCATTTGTCCCTCATCACCTGTGTGGACTGGATCGAAGAGGATGAATTTGAGCTTGTCTATCACCTTGCTTCGTACGAAGACGGTATCCACGCAATCGTCAAGACAAGAATCGATCGGGCGGATCCGGTTTACTTGAGCATCATTCCGCTCTTTGAACACGCGCAGACCTACGAGAGGGAGATCCACGAGATGTTCGGTGTTGATTTTACGGGTAATGACCGATTAACACCATTCCTGTTAACCAACTGGGAGGAGATTCCGCCGATGAGAAAGGACTTCGACACGAAGGAGTACTCGGAGAGGATGTTCGAGCATGAATAGGGGCGGGACTAAGATGGACAAAAGGCAGTTGACGCTTTATTTTGGCCCTCAGCACATCGGGATGGTCGGGAATTTTAGTATTACCCTAACTGTGGAGGGCGATATGATCCAGAAGGCGGTCGCCAATCCAGGCTTCCTTCACCGCGGGTTCGAGAAGATGCTGGAGAACTGCACGTATACTCAGGGGTTTCCCTATGTCTGCCGGATCAACGTCATGGATCCCGATCCTTGCGAGCAGATCTATGCGATGGCGATTGAGGAGCTGGCCGGTCTGGAGGTTCCTCCCCGTGCTCAGTACCTCCGGACGATGGTCCTTGAGATGTCCAGGCTGAGCTCCCATCTGCTCTGGCTGTGGGCGTATGCCAACGAGCTTGGCTTCGATACGATCGGGCATTGGGCGATGGCGCAGCGCGATTACTTCATCGATCTGTTCGATATGATCGCCGGCGCCAGGGTCTACCATATCTATATCTGGCCGGGTGGCGTGCGCCGGGATATACCAACCGGGTTTGCGGAGAAGATGCAGCAGACTTTAGGCGGGTTGGAAGACAGTCTCAAGGACTATGATGCTGTCTTCTTTAACAACCGTGTTTTTCGTAGGCGAGTGGATGGCGTGGGGGTGCTTTCTCAAGAGGAGGCTGTACGTTTTGGGGTGACCGGAGGAGATCTTCGCGCTACTGGAGTAGAAAGGGACGTGAGGAAAGAAGAGCCCTACGCCGCATACGCGGACATGGATTTCGAAGTACCGACTATGGATGACGGAGATTCCTATGCCCGGGCAATGGTCGTCCGAAAAGAGATGGAGCAGAGCATCTCAATCATCAGGCAAGTCTTGGACAAGATGCCCGAGGGCTCTGCCTGGCACCGGCCACCGAACCCGTTCAAGTGGAAGATCCCTGCTGGGGAGACGTATGTGCGGATGGAGTCCGCCCGGGGCGAGTTGGGAGTGTACGCCGTCTCCGACGGGAGTGATAAGATCTACCGCATGGCCTATCGTGTTCCGTCTTACCCTCACGGGATACTGGTACTGGAGAAGCTTCTTCAGGGAATGAACATCGCCGACGTCGGTCACATGTTGTTGAGTTTGAATATCGCTGCCCCGGAGATTGACCGCTAAGGAAGAAGGATAAGAGCTTATGAATGGAGTGATATAATGACCAGAAACAAGGGGAGTGTGCTAGGTCCGTTTGCCGCCTTGAAATACCTGTTCAAGCAGCCCCAAACCCTTACCTATCCGTTTCAAAAGCTTGAGATCTCCGAGCGTTATCGCGGGTTCCACAGAAATGATATTGATAAGTGCACCGGCTGTGGCAACTGCGCCGACATTTGCCCCTGCCAGGCTATTACGATGGTGGAAGTCCCGGGCGTAGAGGCAAAGCCCAAACAGGGGGATAAGGGCGAACGGCCCCAGTTCAACTATGGTAGATGTACCTACTGCGGGTTATGCGTCGACGTTTGCATCAGTGGTAGCCTAAGCCTGTCACAGGACTTCATCCATATCGACCACGCCACAGATAGCTTTGTAGCCGTCTTAGGCAAGGACGAGGCATCGGCGAACGAGGCATTCGTCGAGAAACACAGCGACCTCCAGGCTAGCCTCAACCACCGCAAACTGGGGCAAAAGGGGTTTTCTTCGGACCTCGATTTCTGTCTTGCCGAATTTGAGGGTCAGGCACAGCAGATGGAACACGTGCCAGCCGATGAGAGGATCAACTCATTTGTGGAGATAGTGCGTGGCTTCACCCGAGAGCAGGCACTGAATGAGGCAGCTCGCTGCTTTGAGTGCGCGCTGTGCGAGGAGGCCTGCCCGGCTCACATGAACATAAGCGACTATATCCGCGCCATATGGTCGGACAACCCCGAGCAGGCTGCTCGAGACATCTACAAGACAAACCCACTGCCGGATGTGTGCGGACGGGTTTGCACCCATGACTGTGAGACAGCCTGTGGCCTTGGTAACCGTGGCGATCCTGTCTCCATTCGGTGGCTGAAGCGCTACGCTATAGATGAAATCCCTAGGGAGGATTACAAGCGCGTTCTGGAGACTGAGGTCATAAAGTCAAACGGTAAGAAGGTAGCTATCGTTGGTGGAGGGCCGGCTGGTCTATCTGCTGCGTACTATCTCGCCTTGATGGGGTACGAAGTGACAGTTTTTGAGGAGAAGGAAAAGCCTGGTGGCATGACGCGTTACGGAATCCCTGAATACAGGTTGCCTTACGAGGGCCTGGATAAGGACATCGAGTACATCGAGTCGATCGGAGTGAAGATCAAGTGTAACACGCGGATCGGCAAAGACCTCTCCTTGGATGAGCTTCACCAGGACTATGACGCCGTTTACGTTGCGGCGGGTTTGCAAGGGGGACGCAGTACTCGTGTCGAGGGAACCGATCACGAGGATGTCTTCCAGGCGGTCAACCTTCTCAGGGACATCACCCGTGGCAAGGAGGTTAAGGTCACCGACAAGATAGTTGTCATTGGTGGAGGAGATGTTGCGATGGACATCTCTAGAAGCCTTGCTCGCTTGCAGAAAGGCCAATACGGCAAAGTGAACCTCACAGCAACCTGCCTCGAAACCGAAGAGATCATGCCCGCTACCCGAAACGAGATCGTCGAGGCCCGCGAAGAGGGTATATCAATTGTCCCTGGACGATCACCGAAGCGAATTGAGATAGAGAGAGGAAAGATCAAGGGTCTGCGTACGGTCAAGTGTACATCGGTCTTCGACGAACAGGGGAGATTCAACCCCACGGTGAACGAAGAAGATACCCTGTTCATTGACGGTAGTATGATAGTGGAAGCGATCGGCCAGAGCCTGGATGAGACCTTTCTATCAGACGAGATCAAGAAGGGTTTGCAGTACGAGGGGCGGCGGATCAAGGTAAACGAGCACTTCCAGAGCAACCTCCCCTGGCTCTTCTTCGGTGGGGACATGATCCAGGGGCCAAACGTTATTACGGCCATTGCCAACGGCCATGACGCTGCGCGGGGGATAGACCTCTATCTGACTAATAACCAATAGCGGTAAGCAGCTCTTAGATATTTCCATGGAGTTACCCCAGCCATATTTTTCATTTAGTAATTACGTAATGAAAAGCAGTAGCTTACCTACTCGTCTTTGAAGCCGAAGAGGAAACTCTGTTTGGCTTCCTCTTCACATGCCCTGATTATTCACATAAGCTAATAGAGAAGTGCTCGGGTTGTCCAAGAGAAAGCGTTATTCATGGTGGGCCTGTTCACCATCTTCCCGCTCCTTGACAAAAGCGAAGAAGTTTAGTATAAGAACTTGTGAAAATAGTTACAAGCACGAACGTGCTAAAACTGCGATTGGATGCCTAAAAGGGTTCTTTCAGTGGAAATTCGTCACGTGAGTGACCATGAGTAGTGTATGCCCTGCTAGGTAACGAAAAAAAGGTGATATGTTGAAAGAAACGCGATGCCAGCAATAGCGGACAAAATCGGGGCAGTGCTTGTAGTCGGCGGAGGCATAGGCGGCATGCAGGCGGCCTTGGATCTGGCTGACTCCGGGTTCAAGGTCTATCTTGTGGAGAAGAGCCCTGCAATCGGTGGGGTGATGGCCCAGTTGGACAAGACGTTTCCCACCAATGACTGCGCCATGTGCACGATGGCACCTAGGCTTGTCACGGTCGCCAGACACCCGAATGTTTCTCTCATTACGTATTCCACAGTAGACGAGATAGACGGAGAAGCAGGCAACTTCAGGGTCCGAGTGAGGCAGCATAAGAGACTCGTCGACCTGGAGAAATGTACGGGATGTGGAGAGTGCGAATCGGTATGCCCTGTAGAGTTGGCTGATGAGTTCAACCTGGGGCTCTCGCAGAGAAAAGCCATCTATAGGCCATATCCTCAGGCAATACCGAACGCATTCACCATCGACAAGCTAGACGGGAAGTCGCCCTGCAAGGTTGCCTGTCCGGCGAAGGTTAATGCGCAGGGATATGTCCAGCTAATCTCTCAAGGCAAGTTCAGTGAAGCCCTGGCCGTGATTAGGGAAAGGAACCCGTTTGCTGCAATTTGCGGTCGCGTATGCCACCACCCATGCGAACAGGAGTGCCTCAGAAGAAAAGTCGAAGAGCCCATTGCTATCCGATCACTGAAGAGATTCGTGGTCGACTACGCCGTTGAGAAAGGAGAAGAGAGGCCTGATCCGGTCGAACCGACCAAGAACGAAAAGGTGGCTGTCGTTGGGGCGGGACCGTCAGGCTTAACATGTGCGCTCCGACTTCAGGAGATGGGATACCCAACCACGATTATTGACGCCTCCGACACTCCCGGCGGAATGATGATTTCATGTTTGCCCGAATACAGGATTCCGATGGAGAGCGCCATGTACGACATCGATCGTATCCTTGCGCGCGGGATGACACTTAGGGCAAGCACCAGAGTAGGAAGCGACGTGATGTTTGACGAACTCAGACAAGATTTCGACGCGATCTACATGGCGATTGGGGCACAGGATCCAGCGAAGCTGCCACTGGAAGGGGTGGATTCCACTGGCGTCTTGTACGGCTTGCCGTTCCTGCGCGATGCGAAGATTGGCGCAAAACCAGATGGCTTTGGCAAGAAAGTGGTTATCATTGGTGGCGGCAACGTGGGGATAGACTGTGCTAAGAGCTCATTCCGGCTAGGAGCTGAAGAGGTCCATCTGGTCTGCTTAGAGACTAGAGATCTGGAATCTAGAGATAGGATGCCGGCACACGATTGGGAGATTGAGGAGGCTGAGGAGGAAGGTGTGGTAGTCCACCCATGCCTGGGCCCAGAGAAGATCGTCACGGAGAACGGAAGAGTAGCTGGTCTGCAAACCAGTGTCTGTATCTCGGTCTATGACGAGGGTGGGAGATTCAGCCCCAAGTTTGATAAAGATCGTTCCTCTCCCTTGATTCAAGGTGACACCCTAATAATTGCGGTTGGCCAGGGGTCGGACTTGACCGGCTTTGAACAATTAGAGCAGGATCGCGGCGTTATCAAAGTCGATCCCATGACTCTTGAGACAAGCATACCTGGTGTCTTTGCAGGCGGTGACATCGTGACCGGCCCGGCTTCCGTAGTGGAGGCGGTCCAATATGGCAACGAGGCAGCGGTATCGATCGACAGATACCTGCGGGGTGAAGACCTCAAGATTGGCCGTGAAATCGAAGAGGTAAAAATCACTGAACTTCGCGAGAAGGTGGAAAAACAACCCAGGCAAGTGATGCTGAAAGAGCCTCCGGAGGAAAGAAGGACCAGCTTTTGCGAGATCGACCGTGGCTTCACGGAAGAGATGGCGATCGCGGAGGCGAAGAGGTGTCTCAGCTGTTCGATATGCTCTGAGTGCCTTCAGTGTGTAGAAGTCTGTGAAGCAAATGCCATCGATCACGACATGCAGGAGGAGACCCTGGACTTGAATGTTGGCGCAGTGGTACTGGCACCAGGTTGCACGGTCTTCGACGCGGATCAGAAACCAGAACTCGGCTCAGCTCAGCTTGAGAACGTCGTCAGTAGCCTTCAGTTCGAGAGGATCCTCTCTGCCACCGGTCCCTACAGCGGTGATGTCTTACGGCCGTCCGACAGGGCCCATGCTTCTCGCATCGCTTTCATCCAGTGTGTAGGATCGAGGGACTTCGAACACGACTACTGCTCTTCGGTCTGCTGCATGTATGCCACCAAGGAAGCGATTATCGCCAAGGAACACGCCCCCGAGCTGGAATGCACGATCTTTTATATGGATTTGCGCGCCTACGGCAAGGGATTCGACGCCTATTACGAGCGGGCTAAGGAGCTTGGGGTTCACTATATCCGCTGCCGACCCTCACACGTGGAGGAGGTGCTCGGCACGCGAAACTTAAAGATTCACTATGAAGCCGAGGATGGCACGCATCAGACCGAAGAGTTTGACATGGTCGTCCTCTCCGTGGGGTTGCAGCCTCCAAACGATGCTCAAGAGCTGGCAGATCGTTTTGGGATTGCGCTAGATAAAAATGGGTTTGCCCGCACCGACCTTGTTTCACCCGTTACGACTTCCCGTGATGGGATCTACGTGTGTGGTCCGTTTGTCGAACCCAAGGACATTCCGGAGACTGTGATGGAAGCCGGTGCAGCAGCAGCAAACGCAATGGCACTGTTGTCGGAGAGTCGTGGCACGGAGATTGTCGAGCGTGAATACCCGCCCGAAAAAGACGTCAGCGGGCAGCCTCCTCGCATCGGGGTGTTCGTTTGCCACTGCGGCAAGAACATCGGTGGGTTCCTGGACGTCCCGTCGGTAGTGGAGTACGCCAAGACGTTGCCGGATGTGGCCTACGCCGAGGATAACCTCTACACCTGTTCTACTGATACTCAGGCCAAGATGGGAGAGCTGATGAAGGAGCACAATCTGAATCGGATGATCGTGGCGTCCTGTACGCCACGCACACACGAACCGTTGTTCCGGGACACGCTGCGCGAATCTGGCCTCAACCCCTACCTGTTCGAGATGGCGAACATACGTGACCAGTGCTCCTGGGTGCACATGCACGAGCCTGAAGCGGCTACGGTGAAGGCAAAAGATCTGGTGCGCATGGCGGTCGCTAAGGCGCGGCTGCTCGAACCCCTGCAGAAACGGAAGATCTCGATCAACAACGATGCGTTGGTGATTGGAGGGGGGATGAGTAGCATGACCGCGGCCCTCAATCTGGCCGACCAGGGGTTTCAAGTCCACCTTGTGGAAAAGGAAGAGGTCCTGGGTGGAGTGATGCGAAACATTCGGTTTCTTCAAAATGGCTACTCGCCAGCTCAGTGGCTTAAAGAGACGGTTAACCGTACCGTGGACCACCCAAAGATTAACGTCCACCTAGGCTCCCAGTTAAAGTCCGTGGAAGGCTCCGTGGGTAACTTTTCCTCGGTCATCGCCAAGAACGGCACGGAGGAGACCGTCGAGCACGGGGCAGTGATCGTGGCGATCGGCGCTGTCCCAGGAACCCCGACCGAATACCTTTACAGGAAAGATCCGCGCGTGATGACCCAGCTAGAATTTGAGCAGAGCCTCGCCGCTGGCGAGGAGATTGGCGAGCGGATCATCATGATCCAATGCGTGGGAAGTCGGGATGAGGAGCACCCGTACTGCAGCCGGGTATGCTGTACGCAGGCGATTAAGAACGTGCTGCAGTTTAAAGAGACGCACCCACGTGGCGAGGCTACCATCATCTACCGAGATATCCGTACCTATGGTCATCACGAGGCGATGTACACCGAGGCGCGCGAGAAGGGGGTTCGCTTCATTCGCTACGAACCGGAGGCAAAGCCCAACGTTGCGGTTGAGAACGGGACGTTGTACGTCACCGTAAACGACCCGGTACTTGGGCAGCCACTTCGGATCGAGGCCGACGCCCTTGTCCTCGCACCGCCACTGCTCCCCGCCGAAGACGCCAAGGAGCTCGCCAAGATGCTGAAAGTCCCGCTCAACTCCGATGGTTTCTTCCTCGAAGCGCACATGAAGCTTCGGCCGATCGACTTTGCCACGGACGGCATTTATCTCTGTGGGATGGCACATTCTCCTAAGGGGGTAGACGAGAGCATCGCTCAAGCGATGGGCGCGGCAGCACGGGCGGCGACACTCCTCTCCAAGGACGAGCTGGAACTTGAGGCTACAATCAGCGAGGTGGTCGACGCTAACTGCGATGGCTGCGCCTACTGTATCGATCCGTGTCCGTACAACGCGCTGACCCTCATCGAGTACGTCCGCGGTGACCAGATCAAAAAGACGGTGCAGAACAATGCTGCGCTGTGCAAGGGCTGCGGAGTCTGCATGGCCACCTGTCCCAAGCAGGGAATCTTCGTATGGCACTTCAAACCGGAGCAGATCAACGCGATGGTGGATGCGGCGCTGGAAGTGGAGTAGATAATGGATGGAACGAACGAATTCGAACCGAAGATCCTGACGTTCTGCTGCAACTGGTGCTCCTACGCTGGGGCTGACTTAGCGGGAACCTCCCGTCTGCAGTACCCTCCTAACGTGCGGATCATTCGGGTGATGTGCTCAGGGATGGTGCACCCGAATATGGTCATCGAAGCGCTGACCAAAGGGGCCGACGGGGTGATGATCTGCGGCTGCCACCCTGGCGACTGCCACTACTTGGAAGGAAACCTCAAGGCCGAGAAACGGGCCGAGGCCATCGAGCTTTTGCTTGAGGACTTCGGCCTGGAGCCCGAGCGCTTCCGGCTGGAGTGGATCTCTGCCTCCGAGGGGCCACGCTTCGCTCGGGTGATGACCGAGATGGTGGAGACGGTGAGAGAGCTAGGGCGTAGCCCCTACGCAACGTGAGGGGGTGAACGGTGATAGCGGTTCCCGAGGCGCTGTGGATAGAAGGAGACAAATACATGTGGGACGGCGCGGAGTATGCTTCACGCGCCGAGGCAGAGGCCAAGGCCGGCGCTTATAAGACCGATGGCTTCGAAACGCAGATCGTCGAGGAAGAAGATAAGTTCTTGGTCTACACCCGACGGGTTGTAACCGAGATTGTGGTCGAGGGTGAGGCGCCTCTTTAGATAAGCGAGGCATGAAAACTGTATCGATGCAAGGAGGTTAGTGATGGGTGTAAAGGTTGCGGAAGAATGGCTGAACATCTGCGGAGGATGTGAAGTCTCGATCCTGGACATTGGCGAGCCGCTGCTTGATATCTTGCCGAAGCTGGAGTTTGTTCACATGCCCGTGCTCATGGACCACAAGTACTTCGGCCAGACCGGCGAGGGAACGGAACTGACCATCCCCGAGGCAGATATTGGGATCGTCAGTGGCGGCGTGCGAAATGAGAAGGAAAAACATGTGCTCGAGGAGATGCGTAAGAAGGTCAAGACCCTGATCTCCCTGGGTTCTTGTGCGAGTTTTGGCGGCATTCCCGCCATGGCCAACATGTACACCCTGGATGCGTTGTACGACAAGGTTTACCGCGACTCGGTGACGACCGATTTGGCGGATACACCAGCGGAGAATCTGCCGCCGCTTCTGGATAGGGTTTACGCGCTGGACGAAGTTGTGACGGTTGATGCGTATATCCCTGGGTGTCCCCCGAACCCGGACATGATTGCTGACGCGCTCACCGCGCTCCTGGAGGGCAAGCCGTTCGAGCTTCCCGAGCGGAGCGTCTGTGACGACTGCCCGGTCAAGCGCGAGAAGAAGGCCGGTGAGGGCGAAATAAAGCGTCCGCTGGAGGCCCCGCAGTTCGTGCAGGGCGAACCGTGGGAGAATACGCGCTGCTTTATGGAGCAAGGGTATCTCTGTCTCGGACCGGTCACGCGTTCCGGCTGTAGCCGTGTCTATGAAGAGGGTGGACCGAAGGTCCCGCGATGCGTCCAAGGATACATGCCCTGCCGCGGCTGCTTTGGGCCGATTCGAAAAGGCGCGAACCCCCTGGTCGACATGATGGGCGCCCTGTCGTCAATTGGGTTGGATGCTAAGCAGGTAGTAGACCGGCGGGCACTGCTGAACCGCTATAT
>Ga0208325_1000458_pt1 | contig 11091 bp, 14 predicted proteins | sample PL_2010_330m_FD_185486 | JGI IMG/M metagenome (GOLD analysis project Ga0208325, IMG submission 185486) | Freshwater microbial communities from Powell Lake, British Columbia, Canada to study Microbial Dark Matter (Phase II) - PL_2010_330m... | ecosystem: Environmental > Aquatic > Freshwater >...
GATTGGAGTCCGGGAAGAGGTAGTGAACAAAAAGGTAGAAGACCAGCTTTAGTCATTCAAAACGACATTGGAAATGAACTTAGCCCTACTACTATTGTCGCCTCCTGTAGTACAGCAGTTGAGAAAAGTTATCCTTTCATTGTTCCAATAACAACTGAGGAAAGCGGATTATCAAGAGATTGTAGCGTCAATTTGGCACAAATATTTACTGTAGACAAGTCACGCCTTAGTGATAAATGTGGTGAGTTAGGCAAGGAGAAAATGACTAAAATTGACGAGGCCATCAAGAGAAGTTTATCAATTGGGTAATGGACAAGGCTAAAGCACCACTGTCATCACAAGGAGCATTAGCGACGAAGCAATCCAAAATGCCATCCGACCCCCTCAAGCACTCAAATATCTCACCCCACAGGAGTTTATTGAAAGCTATAAACAAAATCAGAGAAGGGAGGTGATGTGTCACTATCATATGGACAAGTACACGAGCTTGATAGCCAGAATATAAGGTGTTAGAATCTGTCAAGAGATTGCCTGCAGTATTGAACCTTTTATACCAGGCGGCATTCATCTAACTCTGTTTACAAAATAAGGAGGGCTAAGAATGAAACATAAAGAAGGTCGGTTCAAAGGAGTCAAAGACCTTAACCTCTATTACCAGTGCTGGTTACCGGACAAAAGGCCCCAGGCGATACTGTTAGTCGCCCACGGCCTGGCCGAATACAGCGGGCGCTATACGAACCTGGTCAACCACTTTGTACCTAAAGGTTATGCTGTCTACGGCCACGACCATCAAGGGCATGGCAAGTCGGAGGGCTTACGATGCTATGTTGACCGGTTCTCAGACTACCTCACCGACCTCAAAACATTTTTCAATATGGCGCATGCCGAGCATGGAAATACCAAGATTTTCCTCGTCGGCCACAGTATGGGAGGAACGATTGCCACTGTCTATGCTGCCCAGCATCAGGATGAGCTGGCCGGGCTCATGGTTTCCGGAGCCAGTCTGACGGCAAGTACCAGCGTATCGCCAGTACTCATGGCAGCAGCCGGGATATTCTCGGTACTATCACCAAAAATGGGTACCACCGTCCTTGACGCTTCCGCTATCAGCCAGGATAAGGCTGTCGTAGACGCCTATGTAAATGACCCGCTTGTGTACCGCGGCAAGGTTCGCGCTCGCCTGGGCGCCGAACTAATTAAGGCTTGGAAGAAACTGCCCTCCCTGATGCCAGACATCAAGCTGCCCATCCTGATTCTGCACGGAACCGCTGACCGGTTGTCCGACCCGGAAGGCAGCCGGTTGCTATATGAACGGGTAAGCTCGACAGATAAGACACTGAAGCTATATGAAGGTTTCTACCACGAGATTATGAATGAGCCAGGGCGTGAGCAGGTGTTTGAAGATATGGAAACCTGGCTAAGTAAACACCTCTGACCGCTTTTGACCGGCGGTGCTATCCACATCGCCGGCTACATCAACGCCAGCCGCACCAGGTTAGGCTCCTTTAGCACAACCGGCTTCCAGGCAGAGCAAACGCCTCTTCATTTCCAGACCGCCGCCAAACCCAACAAGACTACCATCACTGCCAATTACCCGATGGCATGGAATTACAATCGGTAACGGATTCCTGCCTAAGGCTTGCCCCACAGCCCTGGCCGCCTTAGGCAAACCTAAATAACTGGCCACCCAGGCATAACTCCTGGTCTCGCCATAAGGGATAGTTTGGGTTATCCGCCACACACGTTGCTGAAAGCGGGTTGCCCCAGCTAAATCCAGCCTATCAGGAAAATCTACCGGCTCACCTTCCAGATAACGCCTGAGCCTCTGAGGTAAATCACCCAAAGAAGCAAAATCGCCACCTTCAACAGAATAATCCCAGCCTTTAACCTGGCCAAGTACCGCTTCCCTTGATTCCTGAGGCAGGGTGACTTTCCTCAGCCCGGCAGGCGAGCTCATAACCCCCATCCACCCCAAGCAAGTATCAACCAAGATAAAATTCAAGTCAGATTCTCTTTCAGCAAAACCGCCAAATAAACTGTCTCATATTTAGCCGGCGCTATTAGCTATATAATAAGATGACCTGCAAGTGCACATATACCAAGTCCAAAATTCGAATTCGCTCCACCCTTAAATTCTGCGCTCAACAACTTCAAGCCAACTCCGGCTCAATTAGCCCGTAATTGCCATCCTCACGCCGATATAATAAATTAAGCTCATCATCATTATCAGCATTCATAAAAAGAAAGAAATCATGACCCAAAAGCTCCATTTGCCCAGTTGCCTCGGCAACCGACATTGGTTTAACCACAAAGTGTTTAACTCTGACTACCTTTGGTGAAATCTCAACTTCCTCGCTAACAGTCGCTCCTTCTGAGGCAAGAGCCTGATTCGCCAAGGAAACACCTCTCCCCCTTTTGTATAACTTCCCCTTATAGCGCTCAATTTGACGTGCCAATACATCAGACACGGCATCAACAGCCACATTAATATTTTCACCCCTTTCCTCGCCCCTCAACAAGGTACCCTTGCTATTCAGGGTAACCTGAACAGTGAAGCTATGTTGAGATGACCTCGTCTTCTCCTCACGTATTTCTACCTTGGCTTCAGTGATGTTAGGCAAGTAACGAGCTAGCTTGCCAATCTTCTTCTGTACGTAGCCCTGAACTGCTTGTGAAATTTCCAGGTTCTTGCCAAAAATTTGTAACTCCATATCTTTAGCTCCTTTATTAAGTTTCTCTAGCCAAGGTGAAACCCCATACTGAAACAGCCCCAGCAGCCTTAAGCGCCGCAGCACAGGCCTCTAAGGTAGCTCCTGAGGTACACACATCATCAACCAGCAGAACACGTCTTCCATTTAGTCTCTGGCCTCGACAAGTAAAAGCATTCGCCACATTCCTTCGTCGACCTTCAACGGTTGCCGTCCTGGCCTGAGGCAGGCTGTCCTTAAAACGATACAGGCTATCTTCAACTACCGGCAACCCAACTAACTTCCCGAGTTCCCGAGTTAGAAGACTTGATTGGTTATAACCACGCTCCCGTAAGCGTCGAGGATAAAGAGGTACAGGCACCAAAACTTCGCCAGGTACAGGATTGGCTTGCAGATAAGCAGCTAACAACTTAGCCAGACAAGCAGAAATCGCCTTTAGATTATGATACTTCAGCTCATAAATAGCCTGGCGTATTGCTCCATCGAAGCGGAAAGGGGACCTGGCGCCATCGATCTCAGTCGGATGCCCCCAGCAAGTCGCACATAAACCTCCACTTGACTCAGGCTTACCACACTTGCGACAAAATGGAGGCAGAAGCCGAGGCAATTTCTGGCAACAGCTAACACACAGAAATTCACCCACTTTTCCGCAACCGACACAGCGACACGGAAAGAAAAAATCAACCACCACCTCCCCGAACTGTGCCAGTGGCAAAGGCAAAGTACCCACCCCTAAAAATATCTTGATACAGAGACCAAACTACTTGCAGCTATAAGCGCGAACGTGGATTAGGACCTGTTCCGCTAAAGATGGGTTCATTTAGATATACATCACCATTCCTGATTTTAAGGTTGTAGCCACAATCAGGATTGGTGCACACCCAGGCTTTGTAATGAATCGCCGCTCCCTGACTACCGAAGTCGGACAGCGGCACCAAATCACCGACCTTGCATTTTAGACATTTAGGAAAGGAATTTTTTTCCACGATTCCACCTCCTCCAAAGATGCTTAAAGTATAACATCAACCGCAGGCTGGTATCAACTCCGGTTACTAATAAATGTCGCTCAAGTAACAGTCACTTTTCATTCAGGCGCTTAAACTTCACCTCAGCCAGACGGCTATAAACAGCTCCGCCAGGCAAGAGTTGGCTCTTCATCAGGTTGACACTGTTCACGTCAACCTTATAATTAACCTCCAAGGGTGTCTTCACGACTAACTCACCAAAGTTTCGACGGTCTCGAGGTGAAGCTCTTTCCCGCAGCCGGGCTAAAGTCAAATGAGGAGTGAACGGGCGAGCTTCTTGAGCAAACCCCAAAGGAACAAGAGCAGTATCAATGCGCTGTTGCAGAGCCACCAATTTATCCGCTTCACCACCAATACCCAGCCAAAGGACACGAGGCTGCCTCAAATTGGGAAAAGCCCCCAGCCCTCCAACCTCTAACTGGAAAGAAGTAAACCCCTCACTAGCTTCTTCCATAACCTTGGTTATCTCAGCCACCCTTTGAGGAGATATATTGCCCAGGAACTTTAAAGTAAGATGAATACCTTCAGACGGTACCCACTTAACAAAAGTATGCTCGGCCAGCTTCAGCTCGGCCTGCAATTGATGCAGCCCAGACCTGACCTCTTCAGGTAATTCTACAGCTATAAAAGACCGAATTTGCTGGTTGTTCAATAATGCACCTCCCAACAAAACTAAAGCTCAGCACTACGCAATAGATAACAACCTTTGAGCGTTGCCTCCAAGAATTTTAGCTCTATCTTCCTCCTCAAGGCCAACAGACTCAAGTTGAGCTATCACCCGTTTTGGCGAAAGAAGGGGATAATCACTGCCGAAAAGAATTTTGTCGACAGTCACAATATCTGCCACCTGCGTGAGAATCTGAGGTTGATACAAAAACGGACTGGCTGCAGTGTCAAAGAAAACATTGTCTAATGCCTCAGTCACCTCAGGCATCAAAGCATAAAACGGCAAGCCACCACCCCAATGAGCACAAACTAACTTCAACTCAGGAAAGTCTAAGATAAAAGGATAAAGAACTTCGGGAGTAATATTTCCTTTGCCAAAATACTGATGCCCCACTGGCTCTGAGGCATGGGTAAGGAAAACCAAATCATGTTCTATCGCCGCTTCTACTACAGAGCTCATTACTGCGCTATCTCTGAGGTCAAAACCCTGGATATCCGGCCTCATCTCCCCAATGCCCTTAGCTCCATTCTGAGCACAGCGCTCCAGCTCTTTAACAGCCTTACCACCAGCCAAAGGCTGGATAGCACAAAAGCCAATAAGCCGCCGGGGGTAACGAGCTACAGCTTCTAAAATATAGTCATTGGTCTCGACACAAAGCTCGTGGCTCACCCAGCCCAGATTGAGGACAACCGACCTATCAACCCCACATTCATCCATACTAGCAATGAGTTCTTCCGCCGTCGCTAGCTTAGCTTCAGGATTAGAATAAAGGAGAGAAAAACAAGTATCACACCCAAGATACTCAGCACGCCTTTCTTTTATTCCCGGCGGTACTACATGAGTATGGAAATCTATAATCACCTCGAGTATTATAATTGACAAGTTTGATATTCTCAACCGAACCCAGATATAGACATAATAGGCTAACTAGCCTATAATTAAAGCTCACTTGAGGTCAATGGCTATGTCTGACCCATCAACACCGGTTAAACTGGATTTATCCGTATCTGAACTAGAACGGATGGCTAAGAGGTTACGCCGCCATGTTATTACCATGATAGCCACAGCCGGCAGCGGTCATCCCGGCGGCTCCCTTTCTGCCGCTGATATTGTCACCAGCCTGTACTTCAAGATTATGCGCCACGACCCCAAGAACCCACAGTGGCCCGACCGCGACCGATTTATTCTGAGTAAAGGACATGCTGCCCCCATCCTCTACGCAGCCCTGGCTGAATGCGGTTACTTCCCCATAAATGAACTCTCCACCTTGAGAAAGCTGGACAGCCGCCTTCAAGGACACACCGATAGGCTTCTTACACCAGGAGTAGAGATGTCATCCGGCTCTCTGGGACAAGGCTTATCCTTCGGTATCGGTATTGCCCTGGCCAGCAAACTCGATGCTCGCGATTATCAGGTATATGTCCTTCTTGGTGATGGTGAGTGCGACGAGGGCCAAATCTGGGAAGCTGCCATGGCCGCTGCTCACTACAAAATAGACAACCTGACAGCCATCGTAGACTATAATGAGATTCAGCTTGCAGGCCGGACTTGCGATATAATGAACCTCGAGCCACTAGCTGACAAATGGCGCAGCTTCAACTGGCACGTTCTTGATATAAACGGGCATGATATCAATCAGATTTTACAAGCCACAAAAAAAGCAAAGGAAATAAAGCAAAGACCTACGGTAATCATCGCCCACACTATCAAGGGCAAAGGGGTCAGCTTTATGGAAAACAATGTAGACTTCCATGGCAAAGCGCCTACTCCAGAAGAAACCGAAAGAGCCCTGAAGGAACTGGAATGACAATTTCTGCAGAAATGTCCACCCGTGAAGCCTACGGCAAAACCCTGGTAGAGCTAGGCAAGGAAGACCCGAACATCGTAGTTCTCGATGCTGACTTGGCACCGTCAACCATGACCAAATTCTTTGCTCAAGAATTCCCGCAACGCTTTTTCCAATGCGGTTTAGCCGAGCAAAATATGATAGGTATTGCCGCCGGGCTGGCAGGTTCAGGAAAGACAGTCTTTGCCAGCACCTTCGCTGTCTTTGCCGCCTGCCGCTGCTTCGACCAGCTTAGAATGTGCCTTTCCCAGACAAGGCTAAATGTCAAAATTGTAGCTACCCACGCGGGCATCACCGTCGGTGAAGATGGCTCCTCCCATCAAGCCATCGAAGACCTGGCGCTCTACTGTTCCCTGCCCGGTTTTACTATCATTGTTCCTGCTGATGCCATCGAGACCGTTGGAGCTGTAAGAGTCGCCGCAGCCACTGATGGACCGTTCTACATCAGGCTCGGTCGCCTCAAAACCCCGGTTGTCTACACTGAGGGCTACCGCTTCAAGCTAGGCAAGGCAGTGACTTTAAAAGACGGCAAAGATGTCACCGTTATTGCTAACGGTATAATGGTAGCCAAAGCCCTGGAAGCTGCTGGCAAACTAGCACCACAAGGTATAGACTGCCGTGTAATCAATATGCCCACCTTAAAGCCGCTGGATGAAAAGACTATTATTGAAGCGGCTTCAGAGACAGGAGCTATCATAGTTGCCGAAGAACATCTCCTTCACGGCGGCTTAGGCAGCCGAGTAGCCCAGGTAGTGGTCAGAGAAAGACCAGTCCCGATGAACTTCATCGGGCTCAAAGACACCTATGCCAAATCAGGCAAGCCCGAACAACTGCTCCAGAGATACGGGCTGACTGCCAAAGACATCGAGCAGGCAGTAATAGCAATCATCGCCAAGAAATCAAGCGGATAACAGTACCGGGGGATAAACCTGAATCCACGCCTCCTTATAGAAAGCAGCTTTGGTATCCTGGCTATCCTCTTTATGACCTAACAAATTAAGATTTTCTATAGGAGAATAGCCCGCTTTTACATCCAGACCTTTTTTATATGGTACAATAACATTAGAGGAATATTAGAAGGGGAGAAAGATGGGTAACAGAGGTTCAGCACCTGCATTTGCTACCGGGTTTACTTTAGGGGTAGCCATGGGGCTACTTATTGGACTTATTTTTGCCCCCGTACCTGGTAAGAAGACGAGGGAACTGGTAAAAGATAAGGTGGCCGGCATTCCCGAAACAGCAAGAGACCTCACTGCCGACCGAAAAAAGGTGTACGCGGAAACCTGGAAACAGCGGAAAGAGCAGCCTAAAGTAAGCGATACCTACTTTGAATAGAAGATTTAGCAATTAGGCTCACTCAAATAGCCTTAAAACGTGATTGTTCGTGTTGCTCAAGACCAGGCTATCGAAGAATAACCGAATTGTATTAACTCACAGTCCCTTACGAAAGGCTTCGAGCGTATTTCGTAAAACTCTAGCTTGCTGACTGATATACCCTGCCTTCCAGAACTGAGGAACTCTATTATAAACCAGGCAAACTCTTACTAACACTACCTGTAGATTTCGCATGTGCCGAGGAGGAGATGTATGGCTAGTGTTTACCATTATTGATAGGGGCTGATTGTAACTAGGGGCTATGAACATCCGCATGACGAGATTGGACATATGGAGACATGACAGCCAAGTTTGAATGTGGGGCTTGGTGTGATTTGGGCTGAAGCTGTTGACACTATCAGACCTGGGTAACATTCACTCTATTACGAATGGTGTAGAGTGGGGTGGAGTGGCTGGGTGGACTGCAAGTTACCCAACGTAGCTACCAAACCTACTTTACTATCTCCGAGGGTTTAATCTTGTATCGTGCCAGTCCGTCATCGTATTCATCTGCGGCAAGCCCCACGAGTCTATTGTATTCCAATTGCGCTGAGTCTGCTTGGAGACGATGGCTCTCATCACCAGTAAGTGCGTATTCTTGAGCTAGCCTCAAACTCCCTATTCCTTTGTTTAATGCAGTGACTGTGAGGTCTTTCAGGTGCCGAAGTTCCTTTGGCGCATAGAGCACGATAACCCTGGCGGAAAGCACACTCAACTTACCCTCATAGTATTTGCTCTTATCAAACAGCTTTTGCTCATACTCCAGTTGTGAAGCTGTAAGGTTCCACGCATTCCATTCGTCAACAATCTGACGCATTTCTAAAGTAATCGGGTAAAGTTCCTGATAGAAAACCACCGCAGCGTCCCTTTCCCCGTTTGCGCTACAGCACACTAATAGTGCCGAAGCCAGCACCAACATTGCTAGAATTGGCATGAGGTATCGCTTCATTGTCCCATCCCAATCTAGGATTAGATAAGATTGCAGGCTGCTTGTCAAGCTGTTAATGCTCAAACTGGAGGTTGTCTAACTCCCCGCCTTTTCTTGAAATGAAAATAGCCGCCCAAGGCAATGAATATTATATACAGAAACAAGAGAAGGATGGTATCGGGGTAAGTTAGAGAAGGGACATATAAATCGTGTATCCAAAGACCATACACATACAATTCGCTTACACGAAATCCTACGAAGCTTCCTGCCAAAGCCCAAGCGAAGGCGCTTGAGACCAGTGACAGCGAATAGAAGACAACTGAGCGGACACCTCCGTGTTGTACTATTGAAGTAGTTAATAGCCCGACTGCTAAGAAAAACGCAGCTCCACTAACAATAGCCCAGTCCATCATATACCTCTATCAGTTTGAGCATGCATCTCAGTTAATGCTCCTGTTCTTATATTAAACCCTCTGCCTCCTTCTTATCGGTAATGCCTAGCAATTTTTCAATGCGGTCTAGTTCTGCTCTTCGAAGTTCTGCCTCAGCTTTTATAGCTTCAGCATCCTTCCCCCCTGTATCGGGTGGTGATACTTGGTCTACCAGTTTTTTCAGGTACAGTCTTCTTAGTTCATCGTCAGACATAGCCATGCTAGGTTCACGCTCAACATCTGGTGGCAATGCCAGAGGTTGAGAGGGTTGCCTAGTTTGTTTTATAGCAGGTTTAGCTACTCTAGCTCGCTCAGTAGTTTCTGCCTTACCTCCTCTTGATTCCTTGGCAATGGCGATACCAGCTTCCCTACATAAGTCTAGGAACAGACTTGTTGACCTTTCTGATTGCGAGACGGAATAATTTCTTGCAAAGTAGTTTCTGATATGTTCTCTGCCGTCTCTACTTACATCCAACCTCGCAAATAAGTCGGAGTAGGCATTCTCGATGATTTCTCGCAAGTTGCGCTGGAATTCGTCTCCCATTGTCTGGAGCGAACTGAAGGCTGGCGTAGGCTTGCTGTTTTCATCAACTAGGCCAAGGAACTTTAGGCCGCTAAGAAGATGAAAAACGGTGCCTTTTGATATTCCATAATCTTGTAGCAAGCCAGCATCGACTACCTTAGGTGCACTGACATATTTGATATGGTCTAGGAAATTCATTAGTGCGCTAATTGATATATATGGTGCCTTTCGGTTCTTATTTGGCTTCATTCCCTTTATTTCTTACCTCCTTACATCATTACTTACCAGTAAGAATAGCATATCTGCAACGCTTTGTCAAGGGCAAATTACGCTTTTCTCGAAAAAAGTGTAAGACGTTGACAATTTGCAAGTCGCCTGTTAAGATATGGTATAACCGAGAAGGGCAATCAAGTGCGGCCAAGGGAGTACTCTGACGAAGAGGTGAAAAGGGATGTAGAATCCTTTTTCTTAGATGATAATCACTGGGCTTACAAATATGGAACTCCGACCCCCTTGTGTAATCCCCTTGCCCCCTACCATAGAAAGCAAATTGAAATCATTTTTGAATCCAAGTATCAACACTGGGTGACAGACAGAGCGGTAACAAGTTTAATACAGGAAGGTTTCTTGCGTGAACAACCATTTCAACTCCCTACAATCGGACTTAACTTTGTATGCAGGCACGACCGCAAAAACATCGCAAGAGCCACGAAGGAACGGGCTGAGATAGTACGTGCATATAGTGCCCCCAATATATCTAAAGGTACAGGAGACCAAGCAGAATTCTGGTGCCTTCATCTATTCAGAAGTAATTCATTCAATATTGTGGGTAGGAAAACAAAGGTATATCAAGGTATTATGTGGACAAAAACGCTGCACGATTTGGATTTCATTGTAGAAAAGGACGGGATTGTTTATGGAGTAGAAGTCAAGAACTGGTTCCCCTATGTGGACGATGATTTATACGACATAAAATTAGAGATATGTGCACATCTCGGTATTAGGCCGCTATTTTTCTTTAGAATGTCCTCTTACCAGCAAATAGATAAGGCCAAAAATCAAGATGGTAGGGTACTTATATTCAAGTCAAAGATATTTCCTCCAGGTAACGAGAAACTCGTGAGAAACATATGGAATAAGATGAGATTACCAGTCTCCATTTGGCAAGACGTACCGCCTCCCATCGTACGCAACTTGCTAGCTTATCATGCGTCTGTCAAATAACACACTACCCAGTATGTTTAAATACCCACTATGTAAATCCCTATTTAAACCGCCTTACTTCTCTCAATCGTAAGAAAAATTGCTGTAACTTCGCGTGTACATTACCATTTCGCAACAAGCTAAATTGTATTAACTCACAGTCCCTTACGAAAGGCTTCGAGCGTATTTCGTAAAACTCTAGCCCCCTGACTGATATACCCTGCCTTCCAGAACTGAGGAACTCTATTATAAACCAGGCAAACTCTTGTTAACACTACCTGTAGATTTCGCGTGTGCCGAGGGAGGGAATCGAACCCACACTCCTTTACAGGAAGCGGATTTTAAGTCCGCCGCGTCTACCATTCCGCCACCCCGGCAAAAAGTTG
>Ga0208325_1000460_pt1 | contig 11048 bp, 9 predicted proteins | sample PL_2010_330m_FD_185486 | JGI IMG/M metagenome (GOLD analysis project Ga0208325, IMG submission 185486) | Freshwater microbial communities from Powell Lake, British Columbia, Canada to study Microbial Dark Matter (Phase II) - PL_2010_330m... | ecosystem: Environmental > Aquatic > Freshwater > Lake...
ATAGAATATAGTTCTCCAACAAAGGGAAAGTCAAAACGAACAATTGAACCTTTCAAATTGGAGGATATGTATATTAAAGCTTATTGTCATTTAGTTAACTCAAACCGAACATTTAGAATTGATCGAATTACAAAGATTGAGTAGTGAAAAAACAAATAACAACAATGTCTTAAATGAATATGGGAATAAAAAGGGGACGGTTGTATTTTAAAATAATTAAGTATTGTGTCCCCAAAATTCATACTATACTCTATTAATGTTGGTTGTATGTGGGACATTTGTTTTTCTGCCCTGGGAGTCGTATTTAAAAAATAGAATATCTTGGGTTTTTGGGATGGGGTTTATTGCGATGCTATTTATTTGTTCAGCAATAAAATAGCAAGATGAAGAAGAGGTAAAAGGAGTATAAGTTATGATTGAACAAGTTTGGAGAAACCTGCTTATTTCTGACGAACAAGGAGAGCCGTTGGTTAATGAGGAAGAAAGGGATGATGTAATTTCTTTGATGGTTAAATTCAAAATTGATCCTCAAAAATTCAGCGGAAATCTTTGTGTGATGCTTGCAGGGGGCATGGCTTCAATGTTTAATGTTACTAGTGCTGAACAACAACTGCCATCCACAAAGTCAATCCACAATTTTGTATCAATTGGAAACAGGCCTAAAGCTATCCCTTTGTGGTTAATAGCAGGGTTCCCTGATTTTGTAATGTGGTTTCAAGAAAAAACCTCGGTTGTTTTTGACCCAAACTGTTCAGAGGAGAAAATCATGAGTTTGTTCTCCTCTTTATTTGAGCTTGAAATTGAAGATGTTGAGGAAAAGCTATTTAATGGTGAGGGAACCCACCCTTTATCTTTGTGGCTGAAAGCTATAAATAAATATGCCAACGAAACCAGCGAACCATTTGAAACAGCTGTAAAAGAAGGTTCTTCTAATGATCCCTACGTAGGTTCTGAATTCTTAAAGATGCTAGGAGAAGAAAGTAACTTCACCTTGATTGCTAGCATGACCACAAAATATTACTTAGAATTAAAAAAGAGCTATAAACAGTGTTTCCCAGATGAAACTTCTCTACTATCTATCGCAGGGATGCTTGATGCAAATGCTTATGTGTTTGCCTCGAATCAAATAAAACATACCCAGATTATAAATATCGCCAAAAATACTGTAAATAGTAAAGAGAGGCTTCTCGATTTTATAATTCAACTTGAAGCTTTAATAATGTCTGTTGATGCCCCTGAAATACCATATGAAGATGTTCAACAATCTTGTGAAAGCCAAACAAAGTCGATAAAATCAGCAATTAAAAAGACTATAGATTCATATACCCGTGATGAAAAAGTTTCTAATGATGTTCGGCTTTTTATGAAAATGGCACAATGTTCAGAGATAAGAAAGGATGCAGGTGTGGTTTCAGTATCCATAGTGAATAGAATAAAGAGCTTTTTAGGGGGTAAAAACGAAGTAAAAGAGGATTAAGACTTTATGGGGTCAATCCTCGAAATTAGAGATAAGAACCCTTTTTTTTCTCACTTTTCTAGTTTCGATGCCTGACCCCATTTATCTTGTTAGTTTTGATTAGTTATTTAGCCGCACAAAACACTAAGCAGTTAATTCATTTGACGATAGACTTAAAGGGTCTATAATAAGTGGGTTAACTGCTTTTTTGTTCATTAGGTATGTTTTGATGGTTTTGTTGAAAAGGGCAGTTTTTCAGAAAAGATGACACAAAAATGACACGCTGCGGTTGAAGGGATAGACACTGTAATCAAGAGTGATATAATAATTGAGATAGCCTGACAATTAGATGCTTCCGTTTTTGACTTAAAGTTCTAAAACAAAGAAATGTGTGTATTTTTTTGTAACGTATTGAGGTTATATTAAATATGGATAAAGGCGCTCATTACTTTAAATGCGATTTTCAAGTTCACACTCCAAGGGATATTCAATGGGTTGGTGAAGATGCGGTTACTGATGATGAAAGAAAGGCGTATGCGGACGAACTTGTAATGGCGTGTAGAGCTAAGGGAATTAATGCTATAGCAATCACTGATCATCACGATCTGGTTTTTTTTCGATTTGTCAAAGAAGCAGCTGCAAATGAACAAAATGAAGTTGGAGGCTATTATGAAGCAAAAGAGCAGCTAACTGTATTTCCAGGAATAGAGCTTACATTTAGCAATCCCGCTTCATGTCAGGCGATTTTAATTCTAGATTCAGACTTTCCAGTAGATCAATTTACTCGAATACTTAATAAATTTTCAATTCATCCCAGTCCAGAAACAGAAAAGTCTACAGCGGAAGTTGTGCCTATATCTGCAGATGTCGTGAAAGACTTGGTGGATCTCCATGTTCAGTTAGATACGATAGATGTAGTGAAGGGTAAGTACATAATATTGCCAAATGTTTATAGTGGTCACGGTGGCGTATTGCGTAGAGGCTTTTATGAACACTATAAGAAAATGCCATGTGTTGGAGGGTATGTTGATCGCGAAATGCCTCAAGACGAGGGTTTTTTAAATAAAATAAATGGAAAAGACAGAAATTATGGATTTAAGTCCATTGCGGTATTTCAGACATCCGATAATCGCAAACAAGATCATTCTGATTTAGGCGAAGATACAACATGGGTTAAATGGGCAATGCCTACAGCGGAGGCTTTGAGGCAAGCATGTCTTGCAAAAGAATCTCGAATATCTCAATTTGAACCCCGCCTACCTGCTATTTATTTGCATTCTTTGAAGGTATCCAACAGCAAATTTATGGGACCATTAGATTTGTTTTTCAATCGTCAATTCAACGCTCTAATAGGTGGTAGAGGAACTGGAAAATCTACAATTTTAGAGTATCTAAGATGGGTTTTATGTGATGAACCTACCGAGTTGGTGGATGATGATTCGCCTGATTTTCACAGAAAACGAAAAAGTTTAATCGAAAAAACACTTTTTCCATTTGGTGCCATTGTTACGGCATCTTTTGTGAAGAACGGAATACCACATGTAATTAAACGAAATGTGAATACACAAGAAATAAACTTGAAAATCGGACCAGGAAAATTTCAACCTTGCAAGGAATCTGATGTAAGATCGCTTCTTCCAATTCAGGCGTACAGTCAGAAACAATTGAGTAATGTAGGCATACGGGTCGAAGAACTAAAACGATTTTTGATAGCTCCGTTGAAGGAAATGCTAAACGATTTAACTTCCAGATCGGAAGAATTAAAATCAAACCTTCGAGCGAAATATGAATTAGTTCAAAGGAAAAGAGCTTTGAAAAAAGGGTTTCAGAGCGATGAATTAGAGCTCAACTCGTTGCAGGAACAAGTGAGAGATCTCAGAGCAAAACTGAAAGGGGTGACAGCGGAGGACAAGAAAACAATAGATGAACACCGACAATATGAAAGGATTGATGAGCTAATAGCAACGATTGAGCAAGATATTTTACAAGCCAAAGAGGGCGTTGCCGATGTTTTGCAAATATTCGAGTCTCTTCCCACGGCTATCAATATTGATGAAAATTTACCTGAAGAAACAGAGCTCAAAAAAGCTGTAGACGCTGCAGGTTCTGTAATAAATGAAACATATAAGAAACTATCTGAAATTGCGTCTAACGTAGGTATAAATAACGCTGAGAAAGGTGTCCAAGAAGTAGGCGGTGAGTTGAAGATTTATACTGCAATTATCGAAGCCATAAAGGTAAAGAGAGAGGCCCACCAAAGACGATATGAGGAAGCAAAGAAACGTCTTTCGTCGCAAGAAAATACAATAAATGAAATATCTCAAATTGAAAACAGAACCAATGCAATCCAAAAAGAGTTGCTTTTAAAAAAACAGTACCTTCAAAAAATTGGGGACGTTAAAGCTGGGTATGAAGAGCTACGGCAAAGATGGCGAGAAATATATTCAGCAAGAGCTGTAGCAATTGAACAAAAGTGTGAAGAATGTACGAGGCTATCAAACAATCTAATCAAAGTAACTCTAGGGAGGGCTACCGGTACTGCTCTTGTTGAAGAAAGTTTTCGTAGGGCAACTACCGGATCAAAAATAAAAAGCGAAAAGATTGAAAATTTATTCAAATTAATCCAGACTTCTGATGATCCCGTAAAGCAATGGAATGATGTTTTGGACGAGTTAGAGAAGTTGGCACTTTTTCAATCTCAAGACAAGTCTTCTGGGTTGCCAAATGTTTCTATTCTTCATGGTCTTGGTTTTATAGTTTCGGAATTAGAGCGGATTGCGGATAAGCTCACTCCAGAACAGTGGCTAGAGCTATCGATTCAAGAGCTCGATGACATGCCTCGGTTTGAATATCAAACCACGGAGGGTGAATATATTGAATTTTCTGATGCATCTAATGGTCAACAGGCGACGGCGCTATTGAATTTATTATTAAATCAAGAAGGACCGCCGTTGATTATTGACCAACCTGAAGATGATCTGGCTAATCCTGAAATGCCTAAGATAGTCCAAGAAATATGGAAATCCAAAATGAAAAGGCAGCTAATCTTTGCAAGCCATAATGCAAATATAGTTGTGAATGGTGATGCGGAACTTGTGGTTGTTTGTGATTATCGTGTCGCAGGTGATCAGTCTGGAGGCAAAATTAAGTATGAAGGTGCAATTGACATGAAGCCGATAAGGGATGAGATAACAATGGTTATGGAAGGCGGCGAAAAAGCTTTCAGACTGCGTAAGGAAAAATACGGTTTTTGAGAAAAAATAGGGACAGATGTTAATGCTCAGTAATTAGGTAACGCTTTTGGTGTAATAGTCAGGGGAGGTCACCTATGAAATATTGCGATATAGTTATTGTCAAACGTTGAACCTTGCTAAGGGACAAAGTTAATGGGTGTGAGTCAGGTAAAAAAGGAGGCGGTCATGACGCAGATTAATATTAGACAGGTAGAAGGACTCGAAGAAAGATTGCGGAAGTTAGAAGAACGATTGGACAAATTAGAAAAACAGTCTTCGAAATATGATAAAGACACAGGAACAATAATTTTGCCAAGTAAAGAATAACTTCTTTTGTAGGACATTACTTAGATTTTGTAGGGAAGAAGCAGACATGTTAATCTTATGGTACAGAATTACCTAAAGAACATGGGAACGGAGATATAGGTTGAAATCTAAAATTTTGATAGTTATTTTCATCTTAACCCTTACCTTAATCGGTGGGGGTTTTTGTTTTGGTGAGGAATTTTATGCGGGCAAGGTGCGTGATATTTCCGACCGGGAATATGAAGAGTCTGTTATTGAGTTAATCGATAATGCGGAGGAGTCGGTTGTTATTGGAATGTATCATATTAGTACGCAGTTAAAAGTGAATAATCCGGTTAGGCTATTATTGAATGATTTGGTGGAGGCAGAAGAGAGAGGCGCGCAGGTAAGGATTTATTTAAATACAAAGTTTCCGGATGTGAGTTATGGAGAGCTTGTAGGTAAGGATGAATTTAAGAGGTTGCGGGACGCGGGGTGTGAGTTGTATTTTATTCCGCGTGGACGTAAATTGCACGATAAAGTTATTATTGTGGACAGCCGTTTTGTGGTTGAGGGGAGTATGAATTGGAGTGTTGTTGCGCTTAAGAATAATTTTGAGTCGGTAACGTTGATCGATTCTCCTGAACTTGCGAAGAAGAAAATCGCGAGGTTGGAGAGGATTTACCGGTTACAGAAAGAGAAAGAAGAAGCCGGGGAAAAAGAAAGAATTCCTCTTTATGTGTACAGTATTATTGACAAGGTAGAGGTGAAGAAGGCTTTACTGGAGGATGAGAGGTATTTCCCGGGGATGCTTAAGGTGAGTGACCGCAGGGCGATGGATCTATACTTGATACTGCTTGCATATAGCCAGAAATTAGGGAAAAATGAATTTTTTCTGTCATTAGAGGATACGGCGTTGGGGTTAGGAATGCCGGTGTCATGGGATGACGAATCATTGAGACGTCAGGTAATAAGGGCATTACGGACTTTGCAGGATAGGTATGATCTTGTAGAAGTAGAGTTTTATCACGCAAGTGACGCGTATATAACCATTTTGCCTGTGTCGGGGGAGAGTTTTACGATAGAGACAAATGTTATTGGTTCGCGGGATAAAGAGATTCCGCAACGGCTTAAATTTTTGCTCCTGATAAAGGCGTTTTTAGGGGAAGAGGGGAAGGATTTAGATTCGGTGTCGCAGAAAGAGATTATGCAGAGGTTTCATATCGCGGAGCGGACGTTGGAGAAGGCGTTGGTGAATTTGAGAAAGTCAAAGTAAGGGAACCCTGCCACACGAGATACTTATAAACCCGAAGTTGTGCAAGGTGAAGAAGATGCGAGCCTTGTATGCTTTTGGGTATTTATTTTTCAAGAATTACCGAGACGTTGTAGTTAAACATTGATGAATAAAAGATATTTGAAAGTATTTGTACCTGTGAAGTGTTTGTGGTGCAAATACTGTTGTAACCTAATCTTGATATACTTGTTCAGCTACAACGTCTCGTTATATCCGCCAAAAACACCCATCATCGCAACCCTTTGTATTGAAAGAAGTTATATCTTGCCGCCTCAATTAATCTCGGTGCTTGTGTTTTTAGAATTCTGGAAATTAGGAATCCAAAAGCAAGCTAAGTCTCTATTGACTTAACATATCATCATTGTTATAATAATACACCACTATCTATAAAATGGCAAACCTCCGTGTGAGGCGGACCAGGGAATTATCCTGGTATGGTGACTTTGTTCACCCCCAGGCTAAAAAGTTAGGAAATGAAGGAAAAAAATGAGTAGATATAATGACATATACAAAACTTATATCAAAACCATAGCCATGTTCGTAATGTGTTTATTATTTTCGAATAGTATTGTTTGGGGAGATGTTAGGCTTGAGTCGACGACTTTATCCCCAGAATTTCGAACTGCAATGGGTAAATTTCGGGAAGAATTTGAGACAAAATATTTTCTGCTAGCACATGATGCTGTCAATGAATACATCCATGGTCAAATTCAAAAAGAAGCGAATGGTGATTTCTCGAAAATGGATCAATATGAAGATGAGGTTATTATTTCGGACAATCGTTGCATAGGGATATTAATTGTCTCAATAAAAGGGTTATTTGAGAAGACCGGACAGTTTGCTCACGTTGGATTTGGAAGTCATGAAAACAATCAGAGGCACAAACCTATTATTTACATCGATAGCGAAGCTTATTACAACGAAGGGAAATTACAGCCAGCAAAACAAATCATTTTGATGCATGAAAAAAACGAGATTAATCAATGGCTAAACAAAGCCAGGGAATTGGACATTCCGTTATCAGAATTGCGTACAAGCTGGGTAAAAAATAATATTGATAAAGCAAAAAAAGACGCTAATTTGTTTCATGCTACCGCCAATTCAAACTACAATATTGAACAGTTTTTTAATCAGTATAGCTATATGCTGGATTGGGCGGCAATATATAAAGCCTCCCAAAAACATGGACTAGATTCGAACGATAAAAAGGATATTAATGTTGCGGCATTTTTTATGAATACTGGAAAAGATCTGATATCAGACAATGACAATATGAGAATTGCAATTGAAATTATATTAATTTACTTAGGAAAAATAGGGCTAAATCAGAAAAATTTTATTAGATCAAGACTTAAGACGTATATGGACATAGTGCGCGCACAAAATTTACCGGGAATTAGAATAATTGATGGGGAAAAAGAATGGTTTTTTGATAAAAATTGGATCAGAAAAAATGAAAGCAATATCAACCTGCAGGAGAAAGATCGATATAAATTCGTTTCAATAGCTGATCTTGCGGGTTTAGCTTTGCCGTGCGGCAAATTAATTGAACTGCCGACTGATGTTGATATGGCAGTAAAAGGATTAGAGGTATTGCAGAAAACGTTGAATTCTTTTCCCAAAAAGACGCTGCAGAAAATAGAGAACGACCGGTCTTTATTTCAAGATCTGCTGTGTGTTTTTTTAGGCGTAAGTCCGGAAAGACAGTTGATAATAGGTTGTTCTAAAAATAGAGGGTTTACTAAAACCGAAATAAAAATTATCAAACGTGCTATAAAAAATAACAATAACTTTTTGCTAATTGATAATGGATATAAACCTTCAAGTTTCAAAAAGGCTCTGGTGTCAGAGCCCAATGTTTTTTTTAATAGTCACATTATTGATATCTTAGATTCAGACAACAAGACCCTTGGAACAATTAGTGGGACAAAATATATTCAAATGGTGAAAGAATCAAGTGCGAAAACAAGAGAAATGTTTATGAAGACACTAAATGATGGAATTTTTCGTTCTCAGGTCATTAATGTTGATGCGGCAACCAGGGTAATGAGAGAACATCCCGGATATTTCCCAAAAGAAGCCCGAGCTAATCCGAAAACATGGCTAAAAAATAATCGTAGCGAATGGGACCATATAAACAATAGTAAGAATCCGGGAAGGAAGAAACATATCCGATATGGACTTCTTAGCGGTTTCTCTTTAAATGCAAGCGAAAAATTTGTTGATAATGCAGATGAAAATTTTTTAGAGCAAATTGGACCAACATTGAAGGAACGTTTGACAGAAGAAGAAATAAAATATATAGATGTGGAATATAGATCAGAGCTAACATATGAAAAACTATGGAGAATAATAAAAATTTTTAAAGAAAAAGCGGGGGACTTATTAACGGATAAAATGATAGGATCCCTGATAATAGCATTGAGGGGAGAATTAGAGGGGTGCGACAGTTTATACGATAGTGGATGGATAAAGTTTGATGATGGCGATCAAATGTGGCAACAGAAACTGGATGAAATATTTATTGAAGCAGTTAAAAGAGCTTATACTAAAGGGACATTCAACTATTCTATTGAAACTATCAATACTTGGTTGAGTGAAAAGACGTTATTAGGAAAGGCTTCTCCGGAAATATGCCTTAAGATCATTAAACGTAATAAATTATTTGAAGAAGCAATTGACAGAGAAAAAGGAATCACTCCAGAAAAAATGTTAACGTTGTATCCGGAAAATCCGACGGCCGCAGAACCGTATATTCTGTCTGCCTTATATAAAAAGTTTGAACTTCTTGTTGATTGGGGGGTATTTGTGCGTAATCGAAAGGGGCATTATTGTTTTTCGGATATAATGCTAGATCAGGGCAGATGTAACGTTTTTACAAAAAGTTTAATTAATGCTGTTTGCGATATAAAATATAAGATTGGCATGGGTGACGAGGAAAAGATCTTAAATAGGGGGGATATTCCTCAAGAAAAGAAGCCGGTAGTAAAGGAGCTTATAAAGATGACAATTTTTAACCAGATAGGTATAGATCAAGAGCCAGTCATACCAAAAAATAAGATTCTTTGGCATATTGTAGAATCTAGCCTGTTATCCGAAACGCAAAAAATGTCCTCATTTATTCAAAAAGTGAATAATGCTTCAAAAAAATCAAAATCTTTTGAAAGAATATGGCTATTAAAAGATGGAGAATCAATAGGGCAAGTCATCGATTCCATCAGAGGGATATGTTCTAACGCAATATTTGACGTTGCGTTGAGTAATCCGGATCATATAGACAGTGTGCCGGTATATAACAAGGACAATGAAATTAAAATACTTGTTTTTGAAGGCAAAGTTGGTGATTTTAGCCAAATCGGAGGTATTCTCGACGCATTAAAAGCACTTCATCTTGAAGAAGAAAAGGTAATCTCAGCCTTATTGCATATATACGCGGTAATAAATGGAAGTTGCTATGAAGGGAAGATTCCATTGAGTTCAGATTTAAAATTGCCACGCGAATTTGCACGTAATTTCATTTTTAAATTACCACCAGTAACGCCTTTGCCGGTTAATGATATCTCAAAAATGAATGAGAAATTGTTAAAAGTTCTCATAGGGGTCTAACCTATGTATAAAAAGAGTAGAAAAAATTTCTTGACACATGACTATACATGTGGTATATTTGGATTAGTGATATGACGAAGATTGATAAAAGGAAGTTTGCGAGGGCGGTTCGGGTTTTTCGGAAAGAGAAGGATCTGACTCAGCTTGAACTTGCAAATGCGATAAAAACGACAAGTAATACTGTTGCCAGGTGGGAAAGAGGAGAGACAGTTCCTAAGAATGAGTTGGTTCTTAATAAACTCAGAGAAATTGGAATTACCTGGTAAATATTTTTTTGTTCTACAACTATACAGGTGTATAAACATATGGATAGAAAATTATTAACAATTGTGGGTTTTTCGGGTGTGATTACATTTACTTTAGTTATTTGTTTTGGAATTGAGGGGATGGATATGTTTATTGTGACATTCATAATAATTGTGTGTTTGTGTTTATTGCATGCGGGAAACAACGATAAAAATGAGGAGGAATAAGATGACGCGGCAAGATTTGCTTACAGTTGAACAAGTAGCGGAAATTTTGGAAATCTCGCAAAATACGATACAGAGGAAAAGTTGGAGAGAAAAAACAGGGTGTCCGTTACGCAAGATCGGAAAAAGATTATACTCTTTGGTTAAAGAATTCGACAAATGGCTGATGGGGTAAAATGGGCAGGCGATATTCCGGGATTAGAGAAATTATTAAAGGTAAGAAATACGAGATCGGTTTCCAGATTAACGGTGTCCGGAAACAATATCGTGTGGATGCTTCATGCGAAAAAGAAGCGTATCATAAAAAGATTTCTGATTTTGCGGAATATCACAAAAGATCATTGTTACCCAAAGATGCACAGCAGAGGTTAAACGCGGATTTTAATGAAGTATGGGAAAGGTTGGAAGGCGATATTTTAGCGGAAACGGGACTTATCAAAAAGACTCGCGGAAGATATAAAAACACGTATTGGCGAATGTTTGGGGATTTTAGGAAAAAGTATTTTTCGGACATATCAAATCCCGGACAGCTTAGCTTATCATTTTTTAGGGAATACAGAAATTATTATGCTAATGACCCCAAATCCTAATTAGAATTCGAACCACAAAAAATGCTTCCCGAATAGCTCGATTATAAGAGCATTTCGCCTCGAATATCGACTTGTCCAAATCTGGGCCGCTTAAACTTGGCACTTTAAGCGGGG
>Ga0208325_1000467_pt1 | contig 10973 bp, 20 predicted proteins | sample PL_2010_330m_FD_185486 | JGI IMG/M metagenome (GOLD analysis project Ga0208325, IMG submission 185486) | Freshwater microbial communities from Powell Lake, British Columbia, Canada to study Microbial Dark Matter (Phase II) - PL_2010_330m... | ecosystem: Environmental > Aquatic > Freshwater >...
TTAAGCTCAATCCTTATTCTCTTTTATCTCTTTCAGGACTTTATCAGTTATCAATCCCTGAGACTGCAGATAGATTACCAGAGACATATTAACCATGTCCGTCAGGATGCCAGGCCGCCCACCATAATGATATCTGATCGTCTCAAGCAGCATCGTATCTATAGATACATGTGTTCTATGACGGATGGACCCGCGATCTGGTATCAGGCAAGCCCTAAAAACTCGCCCAACCTCCGAATTCATCTCTATCTCTCCCAGGGAGAGGGTCGTGGTGTTTTGCATGTTTGTTTTTTCTTGTAGGTAATGTATATAAAATCACCTCTTCGGCCCATTCTTAAAACCTTTTTTATACAACAAGGTAAAACAGAAGCATAACGAGGTGTTGTTAGGTGGCAATAAATCTTACACCGATCTCTGAGATCATCACGGGAGTCGTAGGCTTCCTTCCTGATCTTGTGGATCTGGTTGTGAACCTGATCCCCGTCTCAATTGCATTAGCAATTGCGGCATTCATCATAGGGATCTTCGCTGCAATCCTCGACAAAATCTGAGGTGCATTATGAAGAAACCCACACTCCCCTTTTTTCTCCTCCTCTGCATGGCTCTCTCTCTCGTATGTCCTCCGGCATGTGCTGATCCGATCACCCTTCACTTCCAGGATCTCGGAGTGATCGCGGATCAGTCCATCACCGTCTACAATCTCTCTGGAGTATGCGCTGCCGAGACCAACACATCAGGCACAATAGAATTAGACTCTGACAACAGCTGGACCTATACCATTCAGCTCCAGCCATCTCCAATAAATCAGACATCCAAAAGCCTGTTAGACTCCCTCCTTGCTCTGATCTCAGGGCACGCGCTTGAGTTTATGCTGGTCTTCGCGGTCATTTTCCTGATCTTCCGGAGGCATTGAGGTGATCCCATCCCCCAGGCGGCATATAGCCCCTCTCTTAACCGGCCTCCTCGCCCTCCTCCTCCTGATCGCCCTCATCGTCATGCCCGCAAGCGCCGAAACCCTCTCCTTCAGTGACTCAGCATCAGAGGAATATCTGTGGACGATCAACGGATCTGCGACACACGCCTACCCCAACCCAAATGAATATGGCCTCGATCTCAGGGTCATTAATGTAGAGGCAATTTCGCCAAAATATTTAGTTGTGGGCTACGATGGCACGCAGTTTACAAAAGATCCAGACTCAGACAACTCCCGCACAATGGCATTCACAGGGAAGATCGGCGCGGTAGAGGTCTGTGATGGCGATCTAACATACTTCGCCTCAACAGACGGAGAAGGAGAGTTCACAAGTTGGATACTCTCAATCGATTTCGCGCAATGGGACACAACGGGCTTTGTGGGCACACGAGACATCTCTATGACTTTTACGAATCCTGATAGTTTTTCCGCCCGCAAATACGTTGCCACACCCGGTTACACCCCCCCAGGAGAAAGTGATAAATACATTAATTTCATCTCAGGCGGCCAGATCATCTCCAATACAACGGTGCCTGCAAGGGCCGCCATTTATGAGATCTATGACTGGGATCTGGATCTCAATATAGAGGGGACTGAATATCCTTACACAGTCAGCCTCTCAAAATATGGTGATCCCACCTATGTCAATATCTCAGATGACTGGCAGACATACTATGCCTCCTCATCCCCAGATGATGATGACATCCTCGTATATGCCATAAATTGGGATTATTACATCCTTAACCCATACGACTCTGATCAATGGTGGAACGGGACCTATGGAGAAGAAGAAGAAGAATACGAATATACAGAATTCGAGCTCTTCGCCCGAGATCTCAATACAGGCGCCCTCCTCTCAGGCGCCCTCCTTGATATCTACTGGACCGGCTCAGGAAGCAACTGGACCGATATCGAGATGTTAGGAGGCCAGGCCAGTGTCGAGGTGGACCAGTATGGCGCTAATTTTACCTGCCATGCAGCGGGATATAATTCTGAAGATTTCGACACCATCAACGATCTTTGGGTCGGATATTATGATGATTATTTAGGATATTGGCTCACAGACCACACCTTCTGGCTCCAGCCGATAGGTCCAGCAGCCCCCGGCTACATATCCGCCACAATCCAGCTCACAGAGGTGGGGAGCATGTATCACGGCCCTTCAGTAGGCGCTGCCGTGACCATATCGAACGAGACGCTAATCACCACAGCCGCAGGCAGCGCAACGTTCACTCTCACAGGAAACAGCACATATACATGGATCGCCTCAAAGCCCGGATGTGAAGGCGTCTCCGGGAATTTCACGGTGACAACAGCAGATATTGTCATCCAGGCCCTGATCCAGCAGACAGACTCGTTACCAACCCCAATAATTACAGATGATTCTGGGGCAATAGTCGACACCCGAACAAGGGAAGAAAAGGCATGGGACGCAGCAGATCTCTTTTTTGACAATCTTGAATTAATCACCGCCCTGGCATTTATCGTGGTGATCTTTTCCTTAATGGATATGATGGGTGGTAAAAGGAGAAGGAAATGAGAAATATTTATCAGATGACAGATGGAGAATTTTTCACTGTCATTTCTCGCACAGTTACAATCATAGCTATAGGCGTTCTGATACTCACCGCCACCTTATTCCTGATCTGCCCCCCTGCATCGGCATATACCGCCACAATGGGAGACGAAGAGATCACCATCACATGGACTGATCAGGATATCAGAGGAGGACTCGAAAAAATAGAAATAGAATCTGACTATATCGACGTAAACCCCGCCACCCAGGGAATGGCGATCTATAAAGTGTGGATCTCCACAGACCCCGGAGAATCCTGTGATATTACCTTATACCAGTTCGACGGCTCGACAATAACAGGATACATCCACGACAACAGATCCATAACAGGCGGAGATATCGACATTGGATTAGGGTTGGACACACTTACGACCTCCTACCCTCCCGCCTTTGTCTTCAGTGAGGCTTATCATATATATACTGCCCGGAATGAGACAACAACCGGAGCGGCGATCCTGATCGCAGGACACAGCCCCCCCCATAGTCTCTATGTCTTTTCTCCAGTGGCAGACATCGACCAGGTCCCCATTGGTAGAGTTGTGATCTCAGGATCTGATCCAATCCAGGCTCAGATAGAAATAGCCAGCCCGCAGGCAATATATGACCTGACAGAGGACAGAGATAACCCGGATTCAGATATCGATTTTCTCGGAGCGGTTATAAATTTCGCATATGACAGCTGGCCGATCATCAATGCAGTGATATATCTGTTCGGGCAAGTCGTGGCAAACATCGTCCCAATTATCGTGATGTTTGAATGCCTCGCCGCTGCGGTGGCATTCGGGAAATCGCGCGATATCTGGAAGGCAGCCAAAAAATTCTACAGGATGAACAAAGAGTTCATCGGGACCCTTATCAGTTTCATTCGGGTGATCGTGGAAATATTCACCCGCATAATAGGGGTCATAGTTCCCTGGTGATGTGATGATAGACAGATATAAAGTAGTCCACATTGTGAACAATTGTAAGATCTCGCAAGGGATCGGCAGGACATTAGCAGAGGCAAAACGAGCAGCAGACAACGCAAGGAAAAAAAAGAGGTGATTAGAAATGGCATGGATATTCAAGAAAAATAACCCCATCAAGTTCGCAAAAAGACATGAGGTAGTGCGGGTCCTTCTCCTTGGTAAGTCCGGCAGAACGTTCAAGTTCGGCCAGATGATCAAAGAAGGAGACTTCATCAGAGACGCATCCCGGGATCTCACATATGGCCCCGTCAGGCTGGCACCCCTCTTCGACTCTGCCGGGAGGCCCTGCTACACCCTCCATGAAGAATCAGGAGCGCCTCTGGAAGCCGAGACGCACACAGTTACAAGGGAGATCGATCCTCATGATGGATGGACCGCCACCCAGGTATATGATGGGAATGGAAATGCCCATTATGTCTTTGAGGAGGAGACAGGCAGACCTATGAAAATTGAATTCTCCGAGGTCGTGGCCGAAATGAAAACCGATCCGGAGCTTATGAGCATCCTGACCAGCAGAACGATTATAGGGAATATTCTCAATCTTCAGTATCCCTCTACCATGCTGATCCTTGTCGGTCTGGTCTGCCTCTTCTTAGGATATATTATCGGAGGGTATTGATGTCAGAATCCCCCCATATAGAAGATAATAATCTCCGGCCTGCTGCATCTCATGTATCCGCTCCCCGATCATCAGCCTTCCAAGACCCGTTTCTCCTCCGTCTGGAGATGGCTGGAAAACTTGCAGAAGACCCGCTCAACGACCTGACCGAGATCAGCACTGGAGAAGCTACATTCTTTGCCGCCATCCGCACGCTGCATAATGGCGGCGTCCTTGATCTCTCAATGGTATTGGATTTTGAGAACAATCTAAAAAGGAACAGGGTCTCTATCGACAGAAAGAGAGTGGACGAGTATATTAAAGCCCTGGTCGGACAGGTGGCAGGAAATGTACCTCCGACCAATGTAGGACAGCCCGGAACCGTCGAACCAGAGAAAAACAGCCTGAAGGACAGGCTAATGTTCTGGAGGTAATAGATGGCCCTCAGACCTCAGATTACAAATTCATCCGGCTGGCATCTGATCTATACCATGCTGCGCCTGGTCGAAAACTGCGGGAACTCAGTGCATGTGCGGCTTAACCTGATTGCTGAGGCAGTGGGGGACATTGAGGCTAAGAGGCGCGGCCTCCTACGGAAGAAGATTAATATGTTATCTAAAAAAGATATGGAGGATCTTGATAACCGGATACAGATCCTCAGGCAGGACATCCGCTCCCTGAGGGCAGATTATACCCCATGCATCGAGGATCAGATGTATGACTTCTCCGAGGCCACAAGATACGAAAATGCCTTTGACTCCCTCATGACTGAGGTCAAATGCCTCGTCGAAGAATACCAGCTCCTCAGTAAGGAAGAGCTTGCAGAGATCAGCCTAACGGGGGCATCATGGGAGGCCCGCCATGTATCTACTGAATGATAGCATCATGGGAGGCGCACCCACTGTCATGATCCCCGCATCTCACTTTTTCTGCCCTTATGAAATTCTCACCCTCATGCTTTTGGGCGCGTTCTGCTTAGGGGCATTTATCGGAATGGGGAATGCCATAGGCTGGAGGGAATTCATATGGAAGCTAAAAATGTTAATCTGGAAAACATTGAACCAGATGAAGATATAAAAAATCGGGACAGGCACTGGACGTTATACCTAGTTTATAACTTCATCAAGAAGCCCGGCCAGCATATGCTTGAAATGGGGAAAACCAACTCAGGAAAGACCCAGTTCCTATACTGGTTAGTGGATAAATTCCTTGAGGCAGCACCCAAGGAGGCGCTTGTATGGTTCGATATCGGAAAATCACAGTATGATCCAGAATCACCATATAAGGAAAGCGGGAACGAAATATTAACCCTATTGTATTATTTCTCTCCCGTTCGGATCATCCTCCTGACCGGCTGCGATATTGAAATAATATCAAAGTATCCCTTTGATGTAGAGATCGTCCATGTGCCTACTGCAGATAAGGTATGGGAGCAGATCGATAATTCCCGGCTTAATATCATCTCCATTGATCCGTATATCGAGAATGAGATCATATACTCCGATCAGATCGCCCAGATGTTCCGGCGCTTGATCTGGCTGGCAAATCGCAGCCGGATATATCGCCCGATGACAATATTTTATGATGAGTTCCACAATGTCTGCCCCTCTCACTCCACTGTTTCCGATAACCGATCCTCCCGCCAGCAGACCAAAATCAATGGCATCATGAAAAGGAACATCCAGAAGCTGCGATCAATCGGCATTCGGATTATCGCCACATCTCACAACTATACCCAATTGTTCAAGCCGATCCGGCAATCTTTCGAATGGCTCGTTCCCAGGCGCGGGACGACCTTCTACGGCTCAGACGAGTATGTTCTATCGAATTTTAATCCGCGCTGGCGCAAGATGGCAAGCTCGCAGGCTTACATAGTCAAGCCAGCAGGAGACCATATAGGCCCGTTGAACTATCCACTCTATGCAATCCCCCACGATATCGGAGCAGTGAGATACCGGGGCATTTATGGCGAAGAGCCCGAATGGGAATAAGTATAGCATCATATGGTTTATAGCCCCCAAAAGCAGGGGGAAAGTATATACGCATTTAGGTGTATGAGGATAGTAATGATAAAAAAGATTTTTGAGGGAGTGTATCACAAAAACACAATCTCATCGTTGAACGTTGAAAAGCTCAAACATTTGGAGGGGAAATTCTGCAGGATACTGATGGAGTGCAATATCCCAAATTCACGCAATATCCAAGGCGCTACAATGAAAGTATCAAATCATGCCCGGGACAGATTCAGAGAATACTGCCGACAGGAAGGTATAACGTATGATGAGGGAATTGAGAATTTCATGGATCAATGTGATGCTTTTAAGGCAAATGTTGAAGATTTAACAGACTATCTCCCGCGAATTCTCATCTAAAATCTCAAAAGAGGAGGAGAAAAGAATGTTTAACATAATGAGAAAGATAAATTTAGGAAATGGCCTTCGCAGAATAGAGATTCTGCGGGCTTCTTTTGGAAATCTAAGATCAATGCACAGAGATAAGAATAATTTTATATGGGGGTCACATGACTGATCAGCCCCCCTCCGGCCCCTCGCCCGAAGAGTCCACCACGAACGAAAGCATCAGCACTTTCCTAAACTTCATCGCCGATCAGGGCATCAGACTCAGGGGAACCACAGCAAACCACACCAGGCACATTACCTTCACAATCCCGGGCACCATCACAGAAGAAGAATTGGTCAGGGTGAAAAATTATCTGGGGTGCTTTGCAAAAGGGCAAGGCGATCATTACCTAATTTATGCCGATGAGGATCAGCTAAAAATCACCAGGGCATATGTTGTTGAGACCGAGGAGGCAGAGCTATGATCGATGCAGATGGAATCCTCCGCTGCCCGCGCTGTCATTCGGACGATCTGGAGGTATCAGTCATAGAGACAGAAGACGGAAATTTCACGAAGATCATTTACAACTGCCTTGACTGCGAACGTGAATTTGCGGAAGTCTTCTCCTTCTCAGGGTTTGAGGAGGCAGACCTATGATCGACCTCGCCCTGCTCACCCCTGATGAGCTGTTATACTTCGCTATAGGGGCCATTCTTGATGTGATTGGGATCTCCATGGTGCTGTATGGAATGGTGACCATTGAGCGCCTCCCCCCAATCTTCAAGCGGCCCATAAACGAGGCCGAATCTTACGAAGAAGCATCATTAATGATGGCCGGAAAAAACATTTTCTTCAACAAAATGAATGTATTTTTGTGGGGGATGGCGTTTATGGTTGAGGGATTAATCATCACCGAATACAAAAGCGGCGGGATAGAGATCATCGTGCCGTCGTTCGTGACTGCAAATGCTATCCTCTTATTATGGGTGCTCCTCTCACTCCGTCTTAGAATCAGTTCAGAATCAATGCACTTTCGCTGGCAGAGGTGGGACTGATGGGCGACACCAAGACCGCAGACAGCATCATCACCACCCATTGCACAGGATGCCGCCACTGGCTCAAAGGCATGTGTCAGGCCCCCCCAGGGGCCCCCTGTCATCCTGATAGGAAGAAGGTGGGCGTATGCCAAGAATAGATACCGGCCCCTCGCCCGAAGAGTCCACCACGACCAGCAGGGATAAGACCGGCATATCAGTTTTCCCTCCAGAGACTAAAAATGGTTGGTGCAGCGTCGTCCACTTCCCTTTCTCTCCCGCTATGCGTGACGCTGTCCTAAACGGCAAAAAGCTGTGCACAACCAGGTATGAGAAGAAGGGAGAGATCGGGGATTATTTCCCCGTCGACGACGTCCTCTTTCAGATCGTCGATATCTGGCATGCTCCGCTCTATGTCGTGCATCAGCTCCTCTATCGTCTGGAGGGCACTGACTCACCGGAGGCATTTGAGAAGCTTTGGCGGGGCCTGCATCGCGGTCATTTTTCCACCGGGAAAGAGTATTGGATCCACTTCTTCGCCCGCTGTTCAGAGGAGGCGATCCTATGAGTATAGAGCTCAGGGACACCAGTTTAATCGGGTTTTTAATCGCATCAGCGATCATCTTGCCCTGTGTTGCCGGGTTCGTCGTCAATACAGCGTATGACTTCGTCAATACAGCGTATGCCGTCACCCATCAGCCAGAATCCTGTGCCTGGGAAGAGTATTATGCCGGGTTTTATGCAGGCCACGATGCAGGTATGGGATTGCAGCCCTATGAAGCCCCACCTAACTCCACGCCATACGGATTTGGATATAATAAAGGATATTGCCAGGCATTCGGGATCAACATAGAGAACGCTACCTTTCATTCAGGAGGAGGGATCACGATATGACCCCTCACCCTCACCGCACCTGTGGAAAGTGCAGGGCATTTGCTCCGCATTCTCTCAAATCAGAGTATGGACAATGCCGCCGTAAATCAAAGGGTGTTGCAGGATGGCCGGAGGTCTCAAAGTATGAATGGTGCTGTGACTTCCTGCCAGGCGATCCCACCCGCCACCAACCCCCACCAGAGGAGGGCAAGCCATGACCGCAGATCGCGATCTCCTCATCAAGATGGTAGCCTCCATCGAAGGATGGGAGCGAGCCGAGCAGATCCAAATCAGGGAAGTCCTCCTCTCAGGCGGCAGATATTTCACCACCTGGCAGGACATCACAGCCGCCCCAGTCTCCCTGATCGAGACGACCCCGCAGGATCATCACAGGGTCAGTAGGATGATGGACGATCTGATCGAGATCGTCTCCCCGCGATACATCCAGGAGATGTCACGCGCTCATACTGGCCTCTGGATACTCTGGATCTGCGACAAGGCAGGGAAAATATACCACACCGCATATCTGCCGCCACAGGACGACAGAGATAAGGCAAGGCTGCCACTGGCAAATATCTAAGGTCCCCGCATGACCCCGCCAGCAGTAGCCGCCAGAGCCAGCGCTGCAGGCGCCGGCCCCTCACCATTTTTATTCCCCACTCCAGGAGGACCTGTGGATCTCCTGCCTCTTCTCCGCGAAGGTGCAAATCATCACAGCATAAGGTGGTCTATCCGCAAGAAGACAGGCGATGATCTGAAGGGCTATAACGCAACATACCACCGCCTGCGCCGCTATTTAGCGAAAGCTCACTCTGATGGTCTTCTAATCACTGAAAAGGGCATTCTGGATTATGGAATGGGGGAAAAGCCCCAAATCTGGTATCGCCCCACGGCAAAGGCGTTAGGCTTGATGAGGCAAGTGCAAAACTCAAACAAGTGCAAATTACCCCCTACCTCGACCCTCCCACTGGATGCCCCGGAGCCAGGAACTCCGGAATTTAAAAAATGGAAACGGGCTAATTCATGGCGCCTCATCCCAAATAGGACGCATCCAGCCCGCGTTAACGCAGCAAAGCGGGCACTTGCAGTCAGAAACGAATGGGACCCGGACGTAAATCAAAAGATTTTCACACAGATATCCACCGGGAAACGGGACGAGAAAGGAGAGCTGATCACCTATCTAAACCCAAAACTCGTTCATAAAATTAAGCCGTTTAAGGACCATTACCGGCATTATCTCGACGATATCAACTCCCGCAGCATTATCCTCCTGCATCGAGATGACCCGGAGCGATATCGGGAATTGCCTTACAGGACAAGATTCAACGACATACACCGCCAGCTGGAGAATCTCGATCACTATGATCAGGCATGGGATGAAGCAGCCGAGTATTACTCTACCGGCGTCTTCCTCACCCTGACAACCGATCCAAGCATGCATGCGGATCTCTGGCATGCCAACAGGCATATGGGCAAAGCCTATAACCGCTATACCTCCTATCTGACCTCCAAAGGCCGGAAAATCAGGAAGCTTGAGCTGAAAGATGGCGGGCTCTCAAAAGAAGAGATCGAAGAAGAGATCGATCTTCATTCATTCCGGCCAAAATACATATGCGTTCATGAATTCCAGAAAAACGGCCTGATCCATTCTCACATTGTCTTTTTCGGGATCTCCTGGCTTGATTGGGAAGACATCATATCTGCAGACTGGAAGCGCTGCGGCCAGGGCAGAGTAGTCAAAGCCTGTGCCCTACGAAAAAATAAATTTGGGCAATGGGTATGGTCAGGAAATCCCCCCAAGGACTCAGACGGCAGACCCCCACAACAATATTTGAGGAAATACCTGCAGAAAACAATTCACGATCAGCGCGGATTTGAGCATTATTTTACAATAAATAAGAAGTTCTGGTCACGATCTCAGAGATTCGATCCCCACAAACTTACAGAGGAGGAGCGCCTTGATCGAGCCCTGAAACGAGCCGCTACCCGGGAGCTCAAGCAGCAGGTGTCGGGCTCCTGGCGCTTTGCTGGGACCCTTGCATCAGACCAGGTGCCAAGCTGGTTAAAATTCCTCTCCGATGTCGAGCGCCGCCGCGATCAGCAGGCAGAACCAATCCCGGTTGACAACCCGATCGGCTGCGCAATGAATCGCCCCTCTCTTGCATACGGGAGAGTATGGCCTCTCTCAGCAGAGGACTATCTTGAACAGACGGGCGCCCTCCGATTTCAGACGGCGCTTGAGATCTGGTATGAAGGGCAGCCAAAAGAACGCCCACATCCCTATGATCCTGGAGGAGGGGCAGAGATCAACCCCAACACAGGAGAGGCATACAGTCTCGGAGATTTCATTTAAGGAGATGAGAAAAATGGAGAAATACATAATTAAAAATGAGTCCGGTCAATACTGGACCGGGGACTGCTGGGGAGTCCGGCAGGCCGCCCAAGATTATCAAGAGGAGACTCTCCCTGAGAGTATAGGGGACTACATGTTGTCCTTGTATTCCGGAGATCTAAACTGGGAATCCCCCGATGGAGGGGGGGCTAGAGTGGAGCGGATCACCCGGCCAGTAGCCTGAGAGATCGCGGACCAGTGATCAGGCTGGGAGCGGGG
>Ga0208325_1000468_pt1 | contig 10965 bp, 10 predicted proteins | sample PL_2010_330m_FD_185486 | JGI IMG/M metagenome (GOLD analysis project Ga0208325, IMG submission 185486) | Freshwater microbial communities from Powell Lake, British Columbia, Canada to study Microbial Dark Matter (Phase II) - PL_2010_330m... | ecosystem: Environmental > Aquatic > Freshwater >...
GTATGTAATAGAGGTATCTTCCCCGGGCCTGGACAGGCGCCTCAAGAAGGACGCCGACTTCGCTTGGGCTATTGGGAAGAGAGTTAAGGTAACCACGTATGTGCCCTTAGCCGGCAAGAACATGTTTGCGGGAGTACTGCTAGGATTAGGAGATGCAACTATTGTCATAGACGAAAACGGCACTTCAACGGAGATCCCGCGGGAAAAGATAGCGAGCGCACGGCTGGCGTACACTGAATAGAGGAAAGACAATGAGCAGTGAGATTTTAACGATACTTGATTCGATAGAGAGGGAAAAAGGCATACCAAAGGACGTGCTTTTTGAAGCCATAGAGTCTGCCCTGGTAAGCGCAGCGAAGAGGATTCTTGGAAAAGAGAGAGAAGACATCGAGGTTACTATTGACAGGGAGACCGGCGAGATAAAGATTGCCGCTGCGGGTAAAAAGGTCAAATCCGTCGAATTCGGGAGGATAGCCGCCCAGACTGCCAAGCAAGTTATCATCCAGAAGATAAGAGAAGCCGAAAGGGAAATTATCTTTGATGATTACCATAAGCGCATAGGAACCATAGTCTCCGGCAGCGTGCACCGGTTCGAAAGGGGCAATATTATCGTAGAGCTCGGAAAAACAGAAGGCTTTCTTCCGAGGTTTCAGCAGTGCCCGAACGAGAGGTATAAGCAGGGAGACAGGATACGCGCTTACCTCTTGGAGGTTGCAAAAACAAACCGCGGGCCGCAGGTTGTTCTTTCCAGGTCTGATGAGGCGTTTGTCAGAAAACTTTTTGAGCTGGAGGTGCCGGAGATTGCAGAGGGCATAGTAGAGATAAAAGCGATATCGCGCGAAGCGGGCGAAAGAACAAAAGTGGCGGTTTATTCCAAGGACGAAAAGATTGATCCCGTGGGCGCCTGTGTCGGAATGAGGGGAAACCGCGTCAAGGATATCGTAAAAGAACTCCATGGTGAAAAGATAGATATCGTGCGATGGAAAGAAGACATCGAGGAATATCTGAAGGCGGCTATTGCGCCGGCCCAGGTATCCTCGCTTAAAGTAGACAAAGAGAAAAAATCCATCGAGGTTAATGTAAAGGAAGACCAGCTTTCTATAGCCATAGGCAAGCACGGTCAGAACGTGAGGCTCGCTTCAAAGCTTATCGGATGGGAGTTGGATATAAGGCCCGCGAAAGAGACGAAAGAAAAAACTGCTTCCGTCAATATTCTGTTAAAGCAGGAAAAGAAGGTAGCGGAGAAGGCCTTTCCCATAAAAAAGCTTTCCGGCATTGGGAAAAAAGCGGAAGCGACACTTATTGCCGCCGGATTCGATACGGTTCTTAAAATCGCCGCGACAGACGCAAAAACCCTCGCAAAACTGGAGGGCATAGGTAAAAAAACCGCGGAGAAAATAATAGCCTCCGCCAAAGAAAAAACAGAAGGTAAAGAATAATGAGTATACGTGTTCACAAATTGGCCAAAGAGTTGAGCATGACAAGCAAGGATCTTATCGCAAAGCTTGGGTCGCTTGGCGTAAAAGTAAAAGGGCATATGGACGTACTTGATGAGAAAGCCATTAAGATCGCGCGTCAGAAGATGAAACCTGTTCCAAAAAAAGGAAAAGCAAAAACAAAGGTAAAGACAAAGAAAGAAAAAGCGAAGCCAAAAGAAGCGAGGGTTAAGACAAAAAAAGAAAAAGCAGAGCCAAAAGAAGAGAAGGCAGAACCAAAAGAAGAGAAAGCAGAGCCAAAAGAAGAGAAGGTGGTACCAAAGGAAGAAAAGCCCCCGGAACCGCTTCAAGAGGCCCCAAAATCCCCCAAGGCCGTGCCTCAGCCGGTCCTTAAGGTTCTTGAAGCTGAACTTCCGCTCACAGTAAAGCAGCTGGCAATGAAAATAAATACAAAACCGAATGATCTCATAAAACTACTTATGAAAAAAGGCATTTTTGCGAATATAAATCAAAGCCTGGCGGACGTTGCTACCGTCGATATAGCCAAAAACTTCGGCTATGAGATAAAGGCAGCTCCTACCATGGAAGAGGAGTTGATGAAAGAGCATCATAAAGATGCAGAGCCCCATGCCGCGAAGCACAAGCATACTGCGAGGCCGCCCATAGTTACCATGATGGGGCATGTTGACCACGGTAAGACATCATTGCTTGATTATATCCGAAATACCAAAGTGACGGCTAAGGAAAAGGGAGGGATAACGCAACATATAGGCGCATATGAAATAAATGTCGGCCAAAAAGGACAGGTTACGTTTCTGGATACCCCGGGACACGCGGCTTTTACGGCCATGAGAAGAAGAGGAGCAAGCGCGACAGATATTGTCGTGCTTGTCGTTGCTGCCAACGATGGCGTTATGCCCCAGACAGTAGAGGCAATAGATCACGCCAGGGTTGCCGGCGTTCCTATTGTTGTTGCGATAAATAAATGCGATTTGCCGAATATAAGCACGGACAAGGTGAAAAAGCAGCTTTCGGAACGGGAACTCATGTGTGAGGATTGGGGCGGAAAAACCATTGCTCTGCCTGTCTCAGCGAAGACAGGAGAAGGCGTGAACAAGCTTCTCGAGATGCTTCTTCTCGAGGCCGAAATGCTGGAATTAACTGCAAATCCCGATGCGCATGCCCGCGGCGTTGTCGTAGAAGCAAAACTCTCCCCGGGACAGGGGCCTGTGGCGACAATGCTTGTAAAAAACGGCACTCTCCGGACGGGCGACATTATTTTGAGCGGGCTTTACTATGGACGGGTAAAGGCGATGATCAATGACAAGGGCAGAAGGGTTCTCGAAGCGCCGCCTGCAACCCCCGTAGAAATTCTCGGGCTTTCAGGCGTACCGGAAGCAGGAGACGAATTTTTTGTTGTTAAGGACGAGAAGAAGGCGCGTACCCTTTCTTTGCTGAAACAGGAAGAAAAGAGAATGGGAAAGCTCCGGGGCATGAAGAGAATGAACCTCGAAGAGCTTTATCAACACATAAAAGACGGTACGATAAAGGAACTCAGGGTTATTATAAAGGCCGATGTACAGGGTTCGGTGGAGGCGATCAAGAAATCACTCGATGAGCTTTCAACGAAAGAGGTAAAGGTAAACACTATTCACGTGGGTGTCGGCAGTATAAATGAATCCGATACGATGCTTGCCCTTGTTTCAAATGCCGTCTTGATAGGCTTTAACGTCAAGGTCGAACAAAAAGCCGAAGAGGTAGCCAAAAAGGAAATGCTTGAGATAAAATTGTATAACATAATCTACGAGGCGGTTGCGGACATAAAGGCCGCCCTTGAAGGGCTCCTGGAGCCGATTATAAAAGAAATTTTCCAGGGCAGAGCCCGCGTAAGACAGGTTTTTCGCGTTTCAAAAGTGGGTGTCGTCGCCGGGTGCCAGGTTGCAAAAGGCACCATACCACGCTCAGGGAGTGTCAGGCTTATAAGAAATAAAGAGGTAATCTTCAAGGGGAAAATAAGCTCGCTCAAGCACGTAAAGGATGACATTAAAGAGGCCAGGGAAGGATTTGAATGCGGAATATCCCTCGGTGGGCACAAAGATATAAAGGCGGGAGATCTCATAGAGAGCTTCCGCATGGAGAAAATAACGAGGAGGCTTGGTTAACACGGAAATTCGTGTTAGAAAAAAAGAAAGTATTCATTATGAAACGATTATTAAGCGGCATGAGGCCGACAGGCACGCTACATCTCGGGCATCTCGTAGGGGCATTGGACAACTGGGTGAGGCTCGAGAAAAAGTTTGAATGTTTTTACATGGTGGCGGATTGGCACGCCCTTATGAGCGAATACGAAAATCCGAAAAATCTCGAAAAAAATTCCCTGGAAATGCTGGCGGACTGGCTGGCTTGCGGTATTGACCCGAAAGAGTGCACGATTTTTGTGCAGTCCCACGTCAAAGAGCACCTGGAACTCGCCATGATTTTTTCCTGCATTACGCCGCTCGGGCTTCTGGAAAGAAACCCCACGTATAAAGAACAATTGAGAGAGCTCGCGGGGAGGAATCTGACGACATACGGGTTTTTGGGTTATCCCGTGCTCCAGGCAGCGGATATAATGGTTTACAAGGCATCCATCGTGCCGGTCGGCGTCGACCAGAGGGCGCATCTTGAGCTCGCGCGGGAGATAGTAAGAAAATTCAACCACCTTTACGGTAAAGTCTTTCCGGAGCCGGAGACGAAACTTACGGAAACGCCGAAGCTTCTGGGGATCGACAACAGGAAGATGTCAAAATCATTCGACAATTTCATAGCGCTTTCGGACAAGCCGGAAACCGTAAAGAAAAAAGTCATGAAAATGATAACGGATCCGGAGAAAATTCGCATGAATGATGTCGGGCACCCGGAGATTTGCAATGTGTGTTCTTATTACAAAGTATTTCAGCCGGGGAGGGTTAAGAGCCTCTCCGAGTGTTGCGCCCGGGGCGAGAGTGGATGCATCAAATGCAAGGAAGAACTCGCCGGGATCTTAATAGAAAGATTGGCTCCCATACGCAAAAAAAGAGAAAAGCTCCTGGATGATAAAGAGGTGCTTCTTGACGTTATTAAAAAAGGCGACAAAAAAGCAAGCTCCGTCGCGCACGAGACGATGAAGGAAGTAAGGAAAAAAGTCGGGGTATTTCATGACATATAAAGTACAGCTTCCGGTGTTCGAAGGGCCGCTCGACCTTTTACTGTATCTGATAAAAAAAGAAGAGCTCAACATATACGACATTCCCATTGCCAGGATCGCTGAGCAATATCTCGAATACCTGGAAGTCATGAAGCTCCTGGACCTGGAGATAGCCGGTGAGTTTATCCTGATGGCAGCAACGCTCATGCACATAAAATCAAAGATGCTGCTTCCTCTTGAGGAGAAGGAAGAATTTACGGAAGAGGAAAAAGACCCGAGAGAGGAGCTTGTAAGAAAGCTCCTGGAATACAAAAAATTCAAGGACGTTGCCGGCCAGATGAAAGGCATGCGCCTGAAGCAACAAGATAGCTTTACAAGGCTGCCAGGCGCACAGGCGCCGCTACCGGAAGAAAACAGCACGCCGTATTTCGAGGCGAGCCTTTTCGACCTCATAACCGCCTTCGGCAAGGTTTTGAAAGAGATTCCGAAGGCTGCGTTTCACGAGGTCATAAAGGACGAATTTGTCGTAAGCGATAAAATTCACGACATACTTCACCTGCTCGTACGGAAAAAGTCGGTTTATTTTAGCGAGCTCTTCAAGAACGTAAAGAATAGAGGAGAGATTGTAGCGATATTTCTGGCACTTCTGGAGCTTATAAAATTGAAAGAAATAGGAGTTAAGCAGAAAGATACTTTCGGAGAAATAAAAATAACGAGGAATCTCACGTGGCAGAAAAAATGACCCATTCGACTGACGCTCAGGGTCATCCCGAGCGACGGAAAGGAGTCCCGAGCGAAGTCGAGGGACGAAGCCGAGGGATGATAAAACGGATAATAGAGGCGCTGCTTTTTGTAAGCCAGAAACCGCTTACGACAGAAGACATGCGCCAGGCGCTCGATGGGCTGGACGCCGGAGAAATAATCGCCGCTATAGAGGAGCTTCGCCTGGACTACGAAAAAGAAAAGAGGAGTTTCAACATAGCGGAGCTGGCCGGCGGATATCAGATAATTACAAATCCCGAATTCGCACCGTGGATCAGCAAGCTTTTCAAGCGGGAGGAGACAAGGATTTCCAATCCGTCGCTTGAGACGCTGGCCATTATTGCTTACAAGCAGCCTCTGACCCGCAGCGAAATGGAAGGAATAAGAGGCGTTAACGTCGATGGCGTATTGAAAACGCTGCTTGACAAAAATTTAATAAAAATACGGGGAAGAAAAGATGCCCCGGGCAGGCCCATAACATACGGGACGACCGATGAGTTCCTGAAGCGCTTTGGCCTCAAGGGCCTGGAAAGCCTGCCGAAGCTCCGCGATTTCACGGAGCATGACCTGGACTTCGATAAAGAGAACGAACAAATAGAAATAAAAGAACCTGTAAAAGAACCGGCAAAGGAGGTCGATAGCGATGCATCTGGCGAACAATCGTCGTAAAATAGACGAGATCGACAAAAAGATAGTAAGTCTCCTGAACAAGCGCGCGGAGGAGTCGCTCTCCATAGGAAAAATTAAGCAAAAGCTGAATAAAGCAGCTTTTACCCCTGCGAGGGAAAAAGAGGTTTACAGAAAAGTCTCGGAAAGAAATAAAGGCCCGCTTCCCGAAAAATCGATAAACGCCGTTTACAGAGAAATCATGTCCGGCTCACTCGCCCTGGCGAGGCCTCTCGGCATAGCTTACCTCGGGCCGGAGACGACCTTCACGCATATTGCGGCACTCAGTAAATTCGGGGCTTCGCTTGATTACCTCAAGTGTGAAAGTATAACAGATGTCTTTACCGAAGTCGAGAGGGGCAGAGCCGACTATGGGGTTGTTCCTATCGAAAATTCAACGGAAGGCGCGGTAAACCATACGCTTGACATGTTCATGGATTCCGGGCTTAAAATTTATTCGGAAATCTATTTGCCGATAGAGCACAACCTCTTAAGCAAACTGAGTAAACTCTCTTCTATAAAAAAAGTTTATTCTCATGAGCAGGTCTTTGCGCAATGCCGCATATGGCTTGAGAAGAAGCTTAACACTGCAAAATTGGTGTCGTCCTCGAGCACGGCCCAGGCAGCTTATGATTGTGTCCGGGTGAAGGGGGGCGCTGCCATTGCGAGTAAGCTGGCGGCGAAAAAGTATGGGTTGAAAACATTGGCCCGTTCCGTACAGGACTCGTCGCATAATGTTACGCGTTTTTTGGTCATAGCAAATAAGCAAGCAGAGCCAGGTAAAAATGATAAAACATCCATTGTGTTTTCTCTCAAGGATAAGGTAGGTGTCTTGCATGACGCGCTTGTTCCCTTAAAAAAACACAAGATAAATCTTACAAAAGTAGAGTCCAGGCCCTCGCAACAGAAGGCGTGGGAATACTACTTCTTCGTGGATCTGGTGGGTCACCACAAGAACCCAAAGGTTAAGAAAGCCCTTTCGGAGCTTGAGAAGAGCTGTACCTACATGAAGGTGCTCGGCTCGTATCCTGTGGGAAAATGAAACTAGCAAGAAAAAATATACTTAGAATAAAACCCTATATACCCGGAAAACCCATCGAAGAAGTAAAAAGGGAGTTGGGACTAAGGGAAGCGATCAAGCTTGCCTCGAATGAGAATGCCCTTCCGCCGTCACGCGCGGCGATTCTGGCGGCGAAAAAAGCTCTTTCTTCGGCCAACCGCTACCCGGATGGGGGATGTTTTTACCTTAAGAAGGCCATTGCCGGGCGTTTCAGGGTTAAGCCGGGAAACGTAATCGTCGGAAACGGCTCGGATGAGATCATTGTCCTGGCGCTTCGCGCCTTTTTAAAAAAAGGCGAAGAGGTAATTATCGCGAGGCCCACTTTTCTCATCTACGAAGTTGCCAGCAAAATCGCCGGGGCAAAGATAAGATATGCCCCGCTTAAGGACCTGAGATACGACGTTCGCCTGGTGGCGGGCCTTATGAATAAAAGGACAAAGCTTATTTTTATCGCTAATCCTGACAACCCGGCAGGGACATACATTACGGACAAAGAGGTAGCTTTTCTCCTTTCTCGGGCACCAAAGGGCGCAATATTTTATTTCGATGAGGCGTATTTTGAATTTGCCTCCGGCGCAGGGGATTTCCCGAATACAATGAAGTACCTGAAAAGTAAAAACGTTATCATATCGAGAAGTTTCTCAAAGATCTATGGACTGGCCGGCTTAAGAGTTGGTTATGCGTTCGCGAAAGAGGATATTATTGATTGCTTAAACCGTGTGAGGGAACCCTTCAACGTAAATTCTCCCGCCCAGGCGGCGGCATTGGCCGCTCTAGGTGACAGGAAATACGTGTCGAAGACAATGAAGCTCCTGGCAAGGGGAAAGGCATATCTTTATAGTGAACTGGACGCCCTCGGCATAAAGTATGTACCAAGTGCGGCCAACTTCATACTGATAAATTTATATCGAAAAAGCGCAAAAAAGGGCCGCAAAACCGCAAAGAAAGTTTACAAAGAGCTTTTAAAGCGCGGTGTTATCGTGAGGGAAATGAGTGCCTGGAAGCTTAATAATTTTATAAGGGTAACAATCGGCACGATGCCGGAAAACCGAAAGTTCATAAAAGCACTGAAGGAGATAATAAAATGATTATCGTGTTGACGCCGACTGCAACAAAGGAAGAGATCGAGCACGTAGTAGACAGGATAAAGAAAATGGGCCTCAAGCCCTGGATTTCAAAGGGCGCGGAAAGAAGCATTGTAGGTGTAATAGGTGCGGAAGATGCCATACGCCTCGAACCTCTGGAAGTTTTTCCGGGCGTTGAAAAAGTACTCTCCATCCTCAAGCCCTACAAGCTTGTATCGCGCGATTTCAAAAAAGAAGGCACTATAATAGATCTGGGAGGCGGCGTCAAGATAGGGGGTCCGGAGATCGTAGTGATGGCCGGGCCATGTTCCGTGGAAAAAGAGGGGCTTCTTATCGATATCGCAAGACGAGTAAAAGCCGCCGGCGCGAAGATTCTTCGCGGAGGGGCGTTTAAACCCCGGACGAGCCCTTACAATTTTCAGGGCCTGGGAGAAGAAGGATTAAAATATTTGAAGGCGGCAAAAGACGAAACAGGGCTTTTAATCGTTACGGAACTCATGGATGTCCGGAACCTTGGCCTTGTGGAGAAATATGCCGACATTATTCAGATAGGCGCCAGGAACATGCAGAATTTCGATTTGCTGAAAGAAGTCGGGCGGTCAAAAAAGCCGGTTCTTCTTAAACGCGGCATGTCAAATACGCTCAAAGAATTTCTCATGTCGGCCGAATACATACTTTCCGAAGGAAATTTCAATGTTATGCTTTGTGAGCGGGGCATAAGAACTTTTGAGGATGCGACCAGGTTTACGCTGGACATAAGCGCGGTGCCGATCGTGAAGAATTTAAGTCATCTTCCCTGCGTTGTTGACCCGTCACATGCCACGGGAAAGTGGGGCTTGGTGAGCCCGTGCGCAAAGGCGGCTGTTGCAGCAGGCTCGGATGGCCTGATCGTAGAGGTGCACCCGAATCCGGAAGAGGCGCTTTCTGACGGCGCACAGTCGTTATACCCGGAAAAATTCGCTGAACTCATGCAGGATTTACGAAAGGTAGCGGAAGCGGTAGGAAGAAGAATATGAATAACTGTATAGCATACACTGTCATTGCGAGGTCGACCCAAAAGGGCGACCGAAGCAATCTCAATGGGATTGCTTCGTCGGCCTTTGGCCTCCTCGCAATGACGTATAATTATGAAGATGTTTGACAAAGTTGTAATAGTAGGTGTAGGCCTGATAGGCGGCTCCATCGGCCTCGCGGTAAAAAAGAAGAAGCTCGCAAAGGAAGTCGTTGGTGTTGCCAGAAGAGAGTCTTCCAGGCGCAAGGCCCTCAAATTTAAGGCCGTGAATAAGGCTACCCTCAATCTGAAGGAGGCGGTAACGGGCGCGGATCTCGTTATTGTTGCCTCGCCGGTCGGAAAGATTGTGACGCTCGCCGCAAAATGCGTCAAATTCATGGGCAAGGATGCGATCCTCACGGATGTCGGAAGTTCCAAAGAATGTATTGTCCGTGAAATAGAAAAAATTGCGCATAGAAAAACAAACTTTGTCGGATCACACCCCATGGCTGGCTCTGACAAAAGCGGCGTTTGGTGCGCTAATCCTGAGCTTTTTGAAGATAACCCCGTTATCATAACAAAGAGTAAAAAGACAGACAAAAAGTCTTTGGCGATTCTTGCAAGATTCTGGAAAAAGCTGGGTGCGCGCGTTTTCGTGCTTTCGCCCGCCAAGCACGACAGGGATGTTGCCCTGGCGAGCTACCTTCCGCACGCTCTTTCTTATGCGCTCGCCGGCTTGCAAACAAAGGATTCGATCAAATTGGCCGGTGGAAGCCTAAGGGATACAACGAGGGTTTCTTCTTCGGATCCCGAGCTTTGGAAAGATATATTCCTTTTCTCCAGGGGGCCGCTTCTCGGGTCGATTAGGGCATTTTTCCGGGACCTTGCGAAACTGGAAAAATTTGTAAGAAAAGGCGACCAAAAAGCAGTAAAAAGATTTTTAAGTGCGGCCAAAAAAGTAAGAGACAGCATTTACGATGGTAATAGCAATAGACGGGCCTGCCGGTAGCGGCAAAAGCACTGTTGCAAGAGAAGTTGCAAAAAGACTTAAATGTCTATACATAGATACCGGTGCCATGTACAGGGCGCTTACGCTCGCGGCCATAAACAGCGGGCTGGATTTTAAAAATGAGGAATCCCTCGTACAGCTTGCGAAAAACACGGATATCGAATTGAAAGAATCAAGCGGCTCTTTGAAAGTCTTCCTGGACGGGCAGGACGTAAGCAAAAAAATAAGGTCCATGTCTGTTACAACTAAGGTGAAGTTCCCGGCTGCATTAAAAGGGGTAAGGGAAAACATGGTGAGGCTCCAGCGAAAGCTCGGCCGATCGCCCCGCGGGGCAGTTCTCGAGGGGCGTGACATAGGGACTGTGGTTTTTCCGCGCACCGAAAATAAATTTTATCTCGAGGCATCTCTCGATACGAGAGTTACAAGGCGCTTTGCAGAAATGAAGGGAAAGGGTTTTTTTATATCCCGCGAAGAGGTAAAAAGCGATGTCCTGGCCAGGGACAAGGCGGATATGACGAGGGTTATTGCGCCGCTTATGAAGGCAAAAGATGCCTTAGAGATAGATACTACCGATATGACGGTTGAAGAGGTTGTGAGGCATATATTGAAAGCTGTAAATAAATAGTACAATTTTATGATGTATGCCAATTCACGCCTTATCTTTAAAATGGTTTTAAATACGTTTTTTGGATTTGAGGTTACGGGCAAAGAGAATTTGCCGGAAAAAGGGCCCTTTATCGTAACCTCGAACCATGTAAGCTATGCCGATCCCGTCGTGGTTGGCACGGCC
>Ga0208325_1000470_pt1 | contig 10944 bp, 15 predicted proteins | sample PL_2010_330m_FD_185486 | JGI IMG/M metagenome (GOLD analysis project Ga0208325, IMG submission 185486) | Freshwater microbial communities from Powell Lake, British Columbia, Canada to study Microbial Dark Matter (Phase II) - PL_2010_330m... | ecosystem: Environmental > Aquatic > Freshwater >...
CGCCGGGGAAGAAGTCGAGTTCCGTGGGGGAGATTGCGAAGCCGAGCCGCTGAACCACGTTTCCGGTGCTGCTGGGGGGCGTCTCGCTCCGCTCTCCGGCCGTCGTGTGAAGGAACTGCGCCACGCCCTCGTTCAGTCCCGTGAGGCCGTTGTTGACGCCGTGCGTGTAGACGCTGGCGTTCTGTCCGGAGGTGACGTTGGCCAGGACGAACCCGTGCGCCGGCTTGGTATTGTCCGTCGCGTCGGCCTTGCGGCACTTGACCCCGGTGCTCTCGTAGATGTTGACGAAGTTCCCGTCCGTGAGGGTTTCGGTGCACTCGATTGTCTCGACGTTGGCCTCTGCCCCGGGTGGCAGCATCGAAGCGTCGATGTCGCCACTGGCGTTCAGCGCCACGAGTTTTCCGGCATCACCGGCGCCCGCGCTGGCCGCGTTCGCTTCCGCTTCCTCGGGGAACCCGCTGGTTCCGAGCTGTAGATACTTGTTCGCCATGGTCCGCTTGCTCCTATCCTCTAACGAGTCCGAGTCTGATACCGATTGCGATTGTGGTGACCGTCTTGCCGGTGTAGGTGAGGAAGTCGGCCCGGCCGCTGCTGTTGGTCTCGCCACTCAACACGGTCTGGCGCTTTCCCTGGAACTCCATGCGGTCGCCCGCGAGCGTGTCCCCGGAGGGCAATTCCTCGGGGAACCCGGAGCTTCCCAGTACCAATGGAGTCCGAGTGGCCATCTACGCCCTCTTGATCGGGTCGCCGGGGAAGAAGTCGAGTTCCGTGGGGGAGATTGCGAAGCCGAGCCGCTGAACCACGTTTCCGGTGCTGCTGGGGGGCGTCTCGCTCCGCTCTCCGGCCGTCGTGTGAAGGAACTGCGCCACGCCCTCGTTCAGTCCCGTGAGGCCGTTGTTGACGCCGTGCGTGTAGACGCTGGCGTTCTGTCCGGAGGTGACGTTGGCCAGGACGAACCCGTGCGCCGGCTTGGTATTGTCCGTCGCGTCGGCCTTGCGGCACTTGACCCCGGTGCTCTCGTAGATGTTGACGAAGTTCCCGTCCGTGAGGGTTTCGGTGCACTCGATTGTCTCGACGTTGGCCTCTGCCCCGGGTGGCAGCATCGAAGCGTCGATGTCGCCACTGGCGTTCAGCGCCACGAGTTTTCCGGCATCACCGGCGCCCGCGCTGGCCGCGTTCGCTTCCGCTTCCTCGGGGAACCCGCTGGTTCCGAGCTGTAGATACTTGTTCGCCATGGTCCGCTTGCTCCTATCCTCTAACGAGTCCGAGTCTGATACCGATTGCGATTGTGGTGGCCGTCTGGGCCACGCCTAAGATACTTGTTCGCCATGGTCCGCTTGCTCCTATCCTCTAACGAGTCCGAGTCTGATACCGATTGCGATTGTGGTGGCCGTCTGGGCCACGCCTACCTGTTGCACGAAGGCGCTCCCGAGCGATTCCGAGAACTGCCCCGTGGTGCTCACAAAGAGGGGGGCGCCCGGGGTCCAGGCCCATCCCGCTTCTGTCCAGTTGCCGAGCCGGAGCACATTCAGCGTGCCGCCGAGGCCTGCGGCCTGGGTGGTCATGCCGATGACGAGGTTTGCGTCGGCCGCTACACTGCTGTCCACGTAGACGACATCCCCCACGGCGTTGAACTTCACGAGCCGCTGGCCGCCGAGGGCGGCGCCGGCCTGTTCTTCGGTGACAATGGCCGCGATATCGGGGAGGTAGGCCGCGCCGATCAGCGCATCAGCGTCCAGGGGGGCGTAGCCGTTCGCCTGGCCCTTGTTCGCCTGGTCCTCCGGTGTGAAGGCCAGGGTGTCCTCCTTGTCCGCGAGAGCGGCGTCCATGGCCTGCTGCGTGACGCCCTGCACGGTTGACGTGCGGAACACCGTTGTGCGGGAAGTGGCCCCGGTACCGGTGCTCGCGCCGCCGCTCTCCAGGCGCAGAATGTTGGTCTGCATCGCCTGGAGCATTTCCCGCAGCGTCGGATCCTGGACCCGCATGGGTGACTGCATTGCAAGGAGGGTGCTCACCGCTTCACCTCCTCGATGCTCTGTGCAACGGTCAGCTCGTGCACGACGGCCGTGGTTTCGACCGCGACCGACCACACCTTTTCCCTGCGGAGGACCTCGGAGACGCGCACCGCCTCCTCTGAGGTGATGCTCTGCGTGTGCACCAGGGCGCCGGCGGCGTACAGCTTGACGGTCACGGGGTAGGCCTCGGCGACCACACGCACGACCGAGAAGTCCACGGGCTTGGGGAATCGGAACGCCTTACTGCGCCAGGTAGCCGTGAGACAGGACGTGGAGCCCTCCCACTGCATGAGACTGGCGCCCTGGATCACATAGAGCACGTCGGCCGCCATGTCGTTCCATAGGCCCTGTGCGGTCTCGTCGGTCGTCGTGAGCTGTCGGCCCTGCTCGTCGGGATCCAGGAGGAGGCCCGTCGCGTCGGTGAAGGCGACAATCTTGGCGTCGAACGTCTCCGCGATCATGGTGGACGGCAACACCGCGTCCCACGACGCGCGCTTGTACAGGTGGTCGGTTACGACCTGGGCTCCGCCGCCCTCGGCCATCACGAACCCGCGCGTGGCTGCGTAGACGACCCCGGAGCCGGAGTCTGCGAGCGCCTGGGCGCTGACACCGGCCTGTGGTAGATCGACGCGGATCGCGGTCATGCCGGACGGATCATCCCCAACGAGCACGTACGGGGATCCTTCGGTTATGACAAAGAGGGAATTACCCGTCACGTGCATAGCCACAATGGGGAAGGGCAGGTTAATGCCGTAGGCCTCGGGCCATGCGTAGGGGATTTCCCGGACGCTGAAGCGGACCGTGCGGTCCACAAAGCCGGCCAGGAACCGGCCGGGCATCGAGACCAGTCCGGCCAGTGTCGCCGGCGGGGGGATCCACGTGTCTGTTTCCAGGGCACTGCCGGTCTCGGAATCGAGGAGCAAGTCAACGTAGCCGGCTTCCGTGATCTCGACTTCATCCACGTACTGGTAGTCTTCGCCGGTGCTGGAGGTCACCAGGCGGTAGATGCGGAGGTGCGTGAAGTAGCCGTCCTGGTCGTCGGTGTCCATGTCGGTGACGACAACTTCGTGTGTGGGATTGAGCGCGACGATATCCGAGGGCGGGCTCGGGGCGCTCTCCCCTCCCCAGACATTGACCCGGGTGTAGACATAGACGCGATCTGTCGTCCATTCGTCGGAATCGAGCATGCTGTAGACCAGGGTGAGCACCGCGGTAGCGCCCACGGACAGTTCCCCGGTGATCTGAGCCCCGTCGATGGTCAGTGTGGTGTTTCCGGAGTAGTGGGAGCTGGCGGGGTAGACGTAGCCGATGAGGAGGTCGTTCTCGTCGTATGCCTTGAAACCCATCACGAATGAGGCATCCCCGCTGGCGGCCACCTTGACGGGGATACTGGCCAGGGTGAAGACGCTCGCCCCCTCGCTGACAACGATATCGGTGCCTTCCGCGAGGGTGTCCTCGTCCGCCTTGGTGCCGTCCGGCTCCTCGTAGTAGCAGAACCAGGAGCGCGACCAGGTGGTGTCGCTCTTCTCCCGCGCGGTCACGGTGGGGGCCGTGGTCGGGGCCTCTATGCCGAGGTCGAACTCCGTGGCTACGTCATCGACCAGGCCGCGAACCTTGGGGACACCGTCGCCGGTGCAGTAGATCCGGTCGTACTGATCGTTGTTGACGGGGCTCCGGACCACGCGGACGAACGTTGACCAGGAGAGCCATTCGGTGCGGTAGTAGAACACGCTCTTGCGTGTGGCATCCGGGAGCGTAGTCACGAGGGAGGGAGCACGGAGAGGGCGCAGTGCGCCCGCGAGCAGGTCACAGTTCTCGGCCGTCTGTGCCTGATTGTCGGCCAGGTTCTCCGGGGCATCTTCCAGTCGGGGAACGATACCGCCGAAGCGCGTTGTTGAGATTCGTGCCATGTGCTACCACGTGACCGCTTCTACTTCGGCGAGGGTCGTCGCCGCCTGTACCTGACTCTGGAGACTCCACTTCTTCTGGATCGCGTCCGCAAAGGCCTGTTGTTGGTCCTGGGAGATGCGCTTGCAGTCGGCCAGGGACACGTCGGGGTGTGTGCTGTTGTCGAAGGCGCGGACCGTCATCTTGGCCTTGCCGTTCGCCTCAGACAGGGCGACGCCTTTTTCCCACATGAGGGCATCCATGAACGCCATATCGACACGAAAGCCGAGGTGGGCTTCGAAGCCGTCGGCGACGTAGGCTTCGAAGGCTGCCTTGATGGCGGCGGTCTTCAATTCCTTGGCGACCGGGAGGGGCACGTCCCAGCCCGTGCCGTTCCATTCGTGGTGCGGGCCCGGGCGCCTTGGCACCGCGCGGTCGTCCGCGGCCTGTCGGTCGCCGGTGTAGTAGCTGCCGTTGGGCATCATCCAGTACATGCTGTGTGCTCCTACCAAATCCGCTGGGCGATCACGCGGATGTCCTGTACCACTTGGAAGTTCGTGTCGTAGCCGCCCTGGGAAACACCGTGCTCGGCGGCCTGCGTCGTGTAGTCCTCGGTGCGGATCCGGCACGTGTTGAGCGTGATTTGGGCAATGCTGCTGCCGTAGACCGCGCCGGCGGACAGCCCGACCACATGGAACGGCACCCACGTCTTGCCCGCCTTCTGCCGTGCGTAGGCGCGGAATCCCACGTGTTGCCAGCGGTATCCGAGGCTGTTGGTGAGGATTGTGGACGTATTGGCCAAGTTGGAGGAGTTTTCGCCGCTGTCGTAGTAGCCGCGGAGCGCGTAGCATACTGTCGAGGTGACATTGCCGGAGGCGTCCGTCACTGCTTCCCCGACCATGACGCGCGCTTCCTCGTCCCAGTCGGCGCCGTCATAGACCATCATCTTGAAGGTGGTGAGGTCGAACCAGTGTTGCCCCGTGCTGGGCGTCACGGGCTCGTCGGTCGCGTACTCGGGCTCCAGGACCGTGGCCCCGACCGTCCACCCGTTGGTCGCGTCGTAGTCCAGGTAGAGGTAGTTGGTGGTGTTGTCGGTGAGGTCCGGATCCGTCCACGTGAGGTCCGCATCGATCACGCCCACAATATCGACCGGCCCGCGCGCGTCGTAGCCGGCCGCCGCGGACAGGACCAGGTCGGCCGCCGTCGTGTCGAGGGTGACCGTCTTGCCGGTGTAGGTGAGGAAGTCGGCACGGCCGCTGCTGTTGGTCTCGCCACTCAACACGGTCTGGCGCTTGGCCTGGAACTCCATGCGGTCGGCCAACACCTTGCCCTGCGCTGCGGACAGTGGCTTGGTGGTCTCGGTGCTGGTGAGGACGTTCTGTACGTCCGCGGTGGCTACCTTGAGGTCAACGGCCGTCTTGAGCACCTTGCCCTGATTCGCGCTCAGGGGCTTGTTGGTGTCCGTGCTCGTGACGTTATCGACGATGGCGGCCGTGGCCACCTTGGCATCGACGGCTGTCTTGAGGGTCTTGCCCTGTTCGGCCGATAGGGGAACTGCCGTGCCGCCCGTCGTGAGGTCGTTCACGATTGCGGCGATTGGCACCTTGAGGTCGAAGCGATCTTCGAGGGCGGCGGCCGTGAGCCAGACCTCGCACCGATCCCCGGCCGTGAGGGCCAGGGCTGTCGTGCTCTCCTGAGCCCGCACGACCGTGAGCGTGTCGGTGGTCACGTCGGTAACCTTGACGATCTCCTTGGCGTTGTCCGAGGCCCGCACGAGCACCAGGTAGAAGTAGTCGCCGGCGCCGAGGGCCGGAAACACGGTCCCGTCCGTGGCGTCGAATGTCGTGGCATCGACGGCGACCGTAGCGGTTGCGATGGTCGTTCGGACGTAGTTTGCCAGTTTGCACTCAGCCATGGTCAATCCTCGCCGTCATGGTCGCCACCCAGCGGGTACTGTCCCAGCACGGGCGGCGGATAATCGTCCTCGTCGTAGTTCTGCGAGACGAACACCACGCGCTGCACCTCGATGCGTCGTGCCTCGATCTCCACGGTGATGCTGTCAGCCTCAGCTTGCATCGGCGAACCTCTCCCGCAGCCGGATCCTCACCTTGCGGAAACACGTTTCGCGCTTGGAGCTGGCATCGACCAGGTACACCTCGAGCTCGTAGTACCCTTCGTCGTACTCCAGGGCATCGGCCGCCCAATCGAGTTGGGCCTGACCGGCCGTCTCACCGCCGGTGACCTTGGTGCACGTGGCTTCCCAGAGCGTAGCGGCGGCGCCGTTCGCCCGGAAGCGGACCTTGACCAGTAGGTTCGGGTCGGTCAGGTCCACGGCCTCGCCCGTGTTCTCGTCCTGAAGCTGGATAATCCAGGACGGGTTACGGTCACCGGTCACCATCTTGATTGCGGCCATTACACGAACCTCGGGAGTTGGAACCGTTGAGGGCCGAGGGGCTTCTTTGTGCCGGCAAAGCGCTGGATCTTCTCCAGGGCCGTGCCCTGCTGGAAGAGCCGGGCGTGCAGGGCGGCCTGGCTCAGGTCCGTCCACGGACGCTGGGGCATCGCGAAGAGCTCAGAGAGCGCCCCGTCAGCGATCGAGGGCCCGTAGGTTGCACGGATGTTCTTCGGGATCCGCACCGCGTACAGCGTGGGGCGCAGCGCAACGGTAATCTCCAGGAGCGCCGTGTCGTCGTCGGAGCTGGGTGCGGTCGCGAGACGGAAGATCACGTCCCCCTCGTCTTCGACGATGGTGTACCGGTCCTCGGCGTAGGTGGCGCTGTTGTACTCGACGGTGACCACGCGGACGATCTCGACGTCGTCCTCATCCGTCTCCAGTGGGTAGTCGGTGCAGCCGTCGCGGAATCGCATCGGCCAGAGCGTCTCACGCCAGGCGTGCGTCTCGTCGCAAAACTTCCGGGCGGCATTTGAGAGCGCCTGTTGGATCAGGGCGTCACTGGGGCCGGGAATCTGCACACTCACCAGGGGCACGAGCGTCGTGATGGATTGAAGGAGGTCCACTGCTATACCTCACTGGCGAACAGTTGTACATGAAGGGTTGCCCGGGACGCGTTGGCCTGTTCCTGCTCGCGGAGCTGCGCGCGTGCGGTCACGTAGTCGATCAGGGCGGGCCGGAACGTCGCCCCGATGGTCAGCTCGTCTGTGAGGGCGCTGACCGTCGTGCGGGTTGCCACGACGCCCGGGGAGGTCAACAGCGCATCGGGGCGCTGGTCGCACACACGCTGCTCCGCCTGGTCCAGCCATTTCAGGAGGTCGGCCGACGCGTAGCGGTGGGGCTCGACGCTGTCGCCGAGCTGCTCCCAGACTTGCGTGATTACGTCATTCGCGGTCATAGATTGCCCCCGGAGCGGTCCTCGCGGAACTGAACGAGAAGGTTCTCGATGCGCCCCATGGTGGCCTTCATCGCCCGAACGTCTGCCGCCATTCCGGCCGAATCCTCGCGGGTCCGAGCCACGATGTCGCGCAGGTCGCCTATGTCCTGCCGGTTCGTCTCGCCGGCTGTTCTATTCGCGTCCGCATACTGCTGCATTTGCCGGGTGGCGGCTGAAAATCGGTCAGACGCGATGGCCTTTGCCTCAGACAGATACCAGATGAAGAAGCACCCGAGGGCCGTCAGGGCCAGGCCCGCGACGGCGAGACCGCCCGTGATTCGCGCCCGCGTGATCCGGCCGAATAGGCACCCTTCCTCCGGGGTCTTTGGGGTCGTCATTTATGCCGCCTGTCGTTTTTGGTAACTGGCCCAGCCGCCCGTGCGAACTGCGACGTACTGGAGCCAACTCTCGTAATGGGAGGCGCGGTCAATCTTCTGGCCTTCGAGGAAACACCAGTCGGCCACCTGGCGCGGGATCTGGACCGATGCAGCGCGGTAGATCCAATCATGGATGATTGCCGCACGGAGCCCTTCACCAAGCTGCCGGAACCTCCACCGATACCAGAAGGGGATGCTCTTGCCATCGGTGACGAATCCGGCCGGAATCACATACAGGTGACCGTCCAACCTGAACGCCAGGTCGTTGAGGATCCGCCAGTCCCGCCCGTTCCAGTCCGCGGCCGGCGCCGCCGGCGCAATCGCGAACTCTTCCCACGGGCTGAGGATCTCCAGTTGGTGTGCGGCCGAGGACAAGGGTTACTCTCCCGGGGTAGGGACGGGGTCGGGCGTGGTGGTCGTGTCCTGGGTTGCGTCCACGGATGCCGAGCCCTGGCCTGTAAGAGGCACGCTGATCTGCGGTGCGATAGTGTCCGCATCATCCACGGTTTGTGTCTGTGACTGCTGGCCCGTGGCCTGGCTCTGTCCCACTCCCTGCGGGGTTTCCATGCCTCCGGTGCTGTTGTCCAGGTTCCTCAGTTGTTGGATTGCCGCGGCCATATCCATATCGGCGCTGCGGGTGAACGTGCCGGCGTTGATGAGTAGGCCGTTCGCGGTGATCTCGCCTTGTTCCTGGGGCACGATGACGTTCCCCTCCGCGTCGAATTGCGGCACGGGAGCGTTGAACAGGGGTTGCTGTGTCCCGTTGGAGAACGCCGAGACGCCGCTCTGGGCGCCGCTGGCGAACTCGTTGTAGTTCACCGCGTAGATGTTGTTCGGGCGCATGCCCGCGCACCCTGGGAGGAACACGACGAGCACGAGTAGGACCGCGAGCAGGACTTTCAGGCCGAGGGGCAGTGTTGGGGCTCTCATTGGGCTGGTCTCCTTTTGCGTCTTCATTTATGGGTCAGGCGTCCGGTTCGTGGGGTTGCGGGCCGCAGAAATGCTCACACTCGACAAAGCCATCCATGATGAGCCGATAGCCGCGCTGCCGGATGTCCAAGCACAGATTCCCGTCCCACCCGTGGGGCTTGGGATTGTCGGGAGGGCGAAGCTGAATCCGGCATGGCAGGGCCATGTGGAGACAGCCGGCGTTCCAGAGCGTAAACCCACCGCCCATGAATCCTACTTCGGTGAGTGCGCTGCGCGCCGCTGCCATGGTGATGCGGCCGTGCCAATAGTCGTGACTCGTGCCGCCTATCGCGATGTCTGGGCTCTGCCGCGTGCGGTACAGGCCGCCAATGGCGCCCACCTTGCCGCGCGGTTCGTAATCCTGGCAGAGCCGCCGGAATCCGTTGAGCGGGGGAAGGATGTCGTCCTCCAGCGTCAGGACGTAGTCACTTTGGAGCCCGAAGAGTGCCGAATTGTACAGGTGGGCTACGTGCTCGTAGACGTCCCACAGGCCGGGCTTTGGCGTCGGTTCTCGATTGTCGCGCACCATCCGGACCGCGCCAAACCTGGATTGCACCGACTCGACGGCCTCGCGGAGCAGAGAGGCAAAGGCCGGATCCCTGCTGTTGTCCAGCACGACCAACTCGACGTGCGGAGGGAGGTCTGTGGCGGCGAGCCAGTCCCGCCACTGTGCGAGGAACTGGGCACGTCCAGCCATCAGACTCACGATGCTGTACTGCCGGAAGTTCCACAGGTCGTCGCGATCATCGAGCGTGCGCGCCTTGCTGCGCTGAGACCCATCCGTCCGTTGCGCCCAGGCGGTAGGGTGCTTTGACTTGTACAGCCGCCAGCCGGCCGCAGTCACGTCGAGCGCAGCGTTCCAGTCGTCCCATCGGACCGTGTGTTTGTAGCCGCCGGCCTCGATCAGTGCTCTGCGTCGCCACAGGCTGTGGCTCGATATGTAGTTTTGGCGCCGCAACTCCCAATAGGAGGGCGCCGGCGCCGTGTAGAGCGACGTGCGGCCATCGTCCCACGTCTTGATCTGGTCCGAGTAGACGATCCCGACAAATTGGTTCACGGTCGCGAGCTCTCGCGTCACGTCGGCGAGCCACCCGGGCCGCATGATGTCGTCCGCATCCCGAAACGTGAGCCACTGAGCGCGCGACCGCGACAGTGCCATGTTCCGGCCTGGGCATGGGGATCCATTGGCCCCGCTCTCCAGGATCTCCCAGCCGTTGAGCGCCTGGTCCAGTTCCGCGGGGAGGTCCGGCGCCAGCATCCCGTCGAGGGCCAGGTAGCGTTCAGCTGGAGCCACAGTCTGGTCATTGATGGCGGTGACGGCGGCGAGCAGGTACCGGACGTATGGAGGATGGCAGGACAGCACCACGCCGATGTCTGGCGTGGCCGGCGCGACCTGGGCATTTGGTGAGACGCGCACGTTTGTCACGTGCCCCCCGTTGGGCATGGCCAGCCGCCGCAGGCTTGCCGCGTGAATGGACTGGGCCGCGTCCGCAAAGCGGGTTCCCGGGCCTGCGTCAGTAAAGACGTATTTGGCGGACCCCGGTAGGGTCTCCCCAGCGGTAAGCGTCCAGCCTGCTGCCCTAGCCGTGGCGATGTCCTGAGCGTAGAGGTTTGGTGTCTCGGTCAGAACGTGCCCGGGTTTTAGCCCGTGGGCCATAGTGTCCCCCGTTTAGACGACCCGGCGCTGTAGCCGAACCGTCCAGTTGGCGGTGTTGGTTGACTTGGCGATGATTTTGATTGTCGTGCCGGTGTTCGTAACCTCGAAGACGAACCCGGACGAATCGCCCACGTCCGCGGTGACATCGGTATCGACCATCGTGGTTGCAACCGCAATGCCGCTCGATCCATCATCGGAGAGAACGACGGTGGCGCGCACGATGCCGCTACGCGCATTGGTCCCGGCGCCCTGCTCGATGAAGTAGTCCCAGAGAATCGACCCGGAGGCGGTCAACTCCAACGAATCGAGCACGTCACTTGCGTCGGCGTCATCATTGACGGCGGCCGTAGCTGCTGCTGGCGCGCCGTTTGGCGAGCCATTTGGGAAGTAGACACCCATCAGACGGCCTCCTGAATGTGCAGGGTCTCCAGGCTCCCCCCGCTGGCCTGGTACGCGTAGATGTCCGCGACTGTGATGTGCTCCAGTTCCTCAAGCGTGCCGCCCGCGACATCCCCGGTGGCCTTGGCCCGGAGGGGCATACCATCGGTAGCCGCGCTGGGGGCGGCGGCGTTGGGGCGCACGAATGCCACGCGGTACGTGTTGGCCGCGTCCTCGTTCCAGATCCAGAGCCCGCGCCGGCTGGTCGGCTT
>Ga0208325_1000471_pt1 | contig 10941 bp, 10 predicted proteins | sample PL_2010_330m_FD_185486 | JGI IMG/M metagenome (GOLD analysis project Ga0208325, IMG submission 185486) | Freshwater microbial communities from Powell Lake, British Columbia, Canada to study Microbial Dark Matter (Phase II) - PL_2010_330m... | ecosystem: Environmental > Aquatic > Freshwater >...
CCTTGAGCTACTGCTGCTTTGCTTTGCGAAGCAAAGCGGCAGTAGCTCAAGGACCGTCTTAATTTTAGTTGACAATATTTTGTATATAATGTAATATTTATACTCAATTGTATATGAAAGGACAATGTATGTTTTTATCAGAACGGATAAAAAGAGTACAGCCGTCAGCGACCTTAGGCATAACATCAAAAGCAAAGGCGATGAAAAGTAAAGGCGTGGATGTTGTCAGTTTTGGCGCAGGAGAGCCTGATTTTGATACCCCTGATTATATAAAACAAGCAGGTATTGAGGCAATAAGATCAGGAAAGACCAAATATACTGCAAGCGTAGGTACACTAGAACTGCGTGAAGCTATATGCAGAAAATTATCCATTTTCAACAAGCTTGATTATGAGCCGAGTGATATAATAGTTTCAAATGGCGCCAAACATTCGCTTTATAATATATTTCAGGCAATATGCAATAAAGGAGACGAAGTTGTAACAATAGCGCCTTATTGGGTTAGTTATGTTGAACAGATAAGGCTTGCCCAGGCAGAACCTGTTATAATAATGACAAAACCGGCAGAGGGTTTTAAAATAGCACTTGATAAGCTGGCTGAAGCGATAACAGAAAGAACAAGAGCTGTTATTATAAATTCTCCTTCAAATCCAACGGGTTGTTTATACAGTAAGGACGAGCTTTCAGGAATAGTCAATCTGTTGAAAGGCAAAGATATAAGAATTATCAGCGATGAAATATATGAGAGGCTTGTCTATGACGGGTTGAAAGCTGTTTCCCCTGCGTCGCTGGAAAATGAAGGCAGGGATATGACAATAATAGTAAACGGTGTGTCTAAAACATATTCTATGACCGGATGGAGAATTGGATACATTGCTTCAAAGGACCTGTCGCTTACCGGTGCAATAGCCAATCTTCAGGATCATTCAAGCTCAAATCCTTCCTCTATAAGCCAGGAAGCGGCTCTTGTGGCTATTGCAAAAGAAGATAATTCAGTGGAGAGCATGAGGGTGGAGTTTGAAAAAAGAAGAGACTATATGGTAGCTCGTGTAGACAAAATAAACGGCATCTCGTGCTTCAAGCCGAAAGGGGCTTTTTATTGTTTTGTAGATGTATCAGAGATAAGTGGCAACACATTAAAACTAGCGGATAGGCTGCTTGATGAGGCAAAGGTGGCTGTTGTCCCTGGTGAAGGTTTTGGCAGCCCCGGATATATAAGGTTAAGTTTTGCCACAAGCATGGAAAACATCAAGGAAGGTTTAGACAGGATAGAAAAATGGCTCAAACAATAGCAGAAAAAATATTAAGTGCGCATTCCGGGAAAGGTTTGAAAGCCGGGGATTACGCGCTTTGTAAAATAGATTTTTGTTTTGGGCAGGATGGAACCAGCGGCCTTATCATTGATGCCATAAACAAGATGCAGATTAAAAAGCTGTCCGCTAAATCAAAATTTTGCATGATAATAGACCATAGCTCACCATCCCCCAATATAGGGGTATCCGCGATACATAAAAAGATGCGGGATTTTGCAAAAGATAGAGGTCTTAAGCTTTATGATATAGGCTGCGGTGTCTGCCATCAGGTTGTAGTTGAATCAGGTAATGTCATGCCGGGATACCTTGTAGTTGGTGCTGATTCACACACGTGTACATATGGTGCCCTGGGAGCTCTTGCCACAGGTTTTGGCTCAACAGACCTTGCTATATCCCTTGCCAGCGGTAAAAACTGGTTTAAGGTTCCTGAGACACTTAAGATAGTCGTAAAAGGAAAGCTCGAAAAAGGTGTTTATTCCAAAGATCTTATACTCCATATAATAGGCGATCTTAGTGCTGATGGCGCGACATACGATTCCGTTGAATTTTATGGGCCTGCTATTTATGCTCTTTCAATGGATGCGCGCTTTACGATAACAAATATGGCTGTTGAAATAGGGGCGAAGTTTGGGATAATACCGCCGGATAAGAAAACCGGCCTATGGCTAAAACAATGGACCACAAAAAGGCAAAAGGCTGTTTACGCAGACAAAGATGCCAGGTATAAAAACATAAAATATTATGATGCAGGAAAAATTTCGCCTAAGATAGCTCAACCGCATTCTGTTGATAACGTTGTTGATATACACAAGCTGGCAGGCAAACCTATAGACGAAGCATTTATCGGCACATGCACAAATGGTAGGATCGAGGATTTAAGGATAGCGGCATCTATTTTAAGGGGAAAAAAGGTAAGTCCCGGCGTAAGGCTTATAGTTGCCCCTGCCTCAAGGGAGGTGTTTCTCGAGGCCATGAAATCAGGCATTATAAAGACTCTTGTTGAAGCAGGAGCCAATGTAGTTACGCCAGGATGCGGGCCATGCGTCGGTACTCATAATGGAGTGCCTTCAGATGGTGAGATAGCATTATCAACAGCAAACAGAAATTTCAAAGGCAGAATGGGTAATCCTAATGCCTTTATATATCTTGCCTCACCGGCAACAGTAGCGGCATCTGCTGTAAAGGGAAGGATTACTGACCCAAGGAGATGAAGGTTTGAAGCTTAAAGGAAATGCCCACAGGTTTGAGGATTCAATAAATACGGATTATATAATATCCGGACGTTATAAATTCAGAATACAGGATCCAAAAGAACTGGCAAAACATCTTATGGAAGACTTAAAACCTGAATTTTACAAGTCCGTTAAACAAGGCGATTTTATAGTAGCAGGGACTAATTTTGGCTGCGGCTCTTCGAGAGAGCAGGCTCCGCTTGTGATAAAACATGCCGGGATATCGGCTGTCATAGCGAAATCCTTTGCAAGGATATTTTTCAGAAATGCCATTAATTTAGGCCTTCTACTGATAGAATGCGATACAAGCGGGTTTCAGCAATCAGATATATTGGAAGTAGATACCGTTGATGGCTATGTTTTAAATACCAGCACGGGCGATAAGGTAAGCATTGTTCCTTTGCCTGGTTTTATGACAAAGATTATAGAGGATGGCGGTATCGTAGAGCATTTCAGGAAGTACGGCGACTTTAAAATATGAAACCTTTTAGGCGCAATAAGATAACTGTTGTTGGCGCGGGTAATGTGGGCGCTACATCCGCAATGAGGATTCTTGAGGCAGGATTAGGTGATGTTGTTCTGCTTGATGTAGCTGAAGGGATTGCCATGGGCAAGGCAGAAGACCTTATGGATGCCGCCTCTCTTATAGGCCATGGATGCACAATCACAGGCACATCAGACTATAAGGACACTAAAGACAGCGATGTAGTTGTAGTGACCGCGGGTTTTGCAAGGAAACCGGGTATGACAAGAGAAGAATTGCTGTGCAAGAACGCATCTGTGGCCAAAGATGTTACTATTAATTTCATGAAGTTCAGCGTAAATCCCGTTGTGATAGTAGTGACAAACCCTCTTGATATTATGTCATATATAGTTTATAAAGAAAGCGGTTTAGACAGTAAAAGGGTTTTTGGTATGGCAGGCTGCCTTGATTCATCAAGAATGAATTTAATGGTTTCAAGGTTTTTGAACAGGCCTCTTGATGTGATAGATTCTATGGTGCTGGGAACGCATGGAGAAACAATGGTCCCTGTGATTAGCAGGAGTAAGGTCGATAACATTTTATTAAGCGACGCTGCAAGTGAGGATACGGTAAACAACATAGTAGAAAAGACAAAATCACGAGGCGCGGAGATTGTGTCATATCTGGGAACGGGAAGCGCTTTTTATGCGCCGTCAGCAGGTATTTTTAGAATGATAAAGGCGGTTCTTGAAGACACGCAGGAAATAATGCCATGTTCCTGTATGCTAAGCGGGGAATTTGGTATAGATGGTATATATCTAGGCGTGCCCGCCCAGCTTGGGAGAGAAGGCGTTGAGGATATTGTTGAAATACCGCTTGATGAAAATGAGAAGAGGCTTCTGCATGCTGCCTCAGAATCTGTCAGCAGTCAAATCTCAGCGCTGAAACTTTAATTTCGATTTTTTGATTAGTTAATTAAGGACATCTACTTATTATTTTATCTTAAATATTAATGGTGTCGTTTATGTTTTTGCTGGAGCAGCGATTTGGCTTTTTTTGCCGTGATTTTAATAATATGCAAAAATACCATCGCTGCGTAGGCAGAGACATAAACGACGTAATAGCTCAGATTAACCAGAATAGCAAAATATTATCCCATGAATAAAACTTATGATATTATTATAATAGGCGCTGGGCCCGGAGGATACGCTGCTTCCATGAGAGCGGCAGATCTGGGTCTTAAGGCCTGTATCATAGAAAAAGAACTTATAGGCGGTACCTGTTTAAATTGGGGTTGTATACCGACAAAAACCCTTGCAAGAAGCGCAAGCTGTCTTTATGAAATAAAACAGGCAGAAAAATTCGGAATAGAGGTAAAGTCATATAATCTTGATTTTGCCAAAATTTCAGACAGAAAAGAATTTGTAGTTGATAAATTGCGCCTTGGTGCCGAATCTATGCTTCGGATGAAGAGCGTTGATATTATAAAATCAGAGGCAACGTTTCTTTCCCAAAACAAAGTGCAGGCAGGGGATGATATCGTTGAATCAAAGAACATAATAATCGCGACAGGATCGAAACCGGCGGAGCTGGAATCTTTAAGTTTTGATCATAAAAATATACTTTCAAGCAGAGAAATGCTGTCTCTTAAGGGGCTTCCTGAAAGCATTGTAATCGTTGGAGGGGGTTTTATTGGCTGTGAGTTTGCCTCAATATATAATCGATTAGGTGTTGATGTGACAATAGTTGAAATCGCGGATCAGCTTATGCCCGGTACAGATAAAGAGATAGCCAAAAGGCTAGATCTTGCGTTTGGAAAAAGCGGGATAAGGGTGCTTAAAAAAGATAAGGTTATATCCGTAGATAACAGCCTTAGGGTATTGGTAAAATTAGCCGATGGCATGTCCATAGATTGTAATAAGGTTCTATTATGTATTGGGCGCAGGCCTAACATAGCAGGCCTTAATCTGGAGGAAGCAGGTGTTGATATTGAAAAAGGTTTTATCCGCGTTGATAATAAGCTAAGGACAAACATTCCTCATATATATGCTATAGGAGATGTAACAGCAGGTTATCCTTTAGCGCATGTAGCTACATATGAAGGGGTGCTTGCGGCGGATAATATAGCGGGTAAAAATCGTGCAGCAGACTATTCTGCTGTTCCCAGCGCTGTTTTTACACATCCGGAGATTGCAAGTGTTGGCTTAAGCATTGATAAGGCAAGAGAGCAGGCGGCAGATGCCAGTGAGATAAGGGTGCCCTTTTCAGCTGTAAGTAGGGCGCATATAAACGGCGAAACAGATGGTTTTGTTAAATTGATATTCGGGCTAAAAACGAGAAAGATTTTGGGCGCAGCTGTACTCGGGCCTCTTGCCAGTGAGATTATATCCAACTTTACAATTGCTATAAACAATGGCTTAACGATAGATGATTTATCCCATACCATATTTACCCACCCCACATTTTCCGAATCTGTACTCGATGCAGTAAGCAGGGCATAGTGTTTCATTTAATCGTATTTTAAAAATAAAACGTTTATACCTTTGTCTACGCAACGATGGTATTTTTGCATATTATTAAAATCAAGGCAAAAAAAGCCAATTCGCTGCTTAAAACAAAGGTATAAACGATATATAACTTTTTTATATTTTAAACCATTAGTTTAACTGCTCTCAATCATTTGGTATTATCCTATGCAATATAAAGTGTTAGACCTCGGTCTTATAGATTACAATAAGGCATATCTTATCCAGAAAGAAAATCTGAATCTTGTAAAGTCAGGGAAGTGTGATGGCGTGATTGTTCTGGCAGAGCATTTACCTGTATTTACCATAGGCCGTTCTGCATCCAGTGACAATTTTATCATAAGCCGTGATAATGTCCGATCGCTTGGCATAGATATTGTACGTATTGACCGCGGCGGCGATATTACTTTTCACGGGCCTGGACAAATTGTTGCTTATCCGATATTCAATCTAAATATGCACGAGAGAGATATGCATAAATTCTTACGCAGCATTGAAGAAGTCGTTATCGACCTACTTATGTGTTATGGCATAACATCTTTCAGGATAGCGGGCCGCACAGGGTGCTGGACACGCGAAGGCAAGATTGCTTCCATGGGTATTGCCGCGAGCAACTGGATTACGTATCACGGCCTGGCTCTTAATGCCAATACAGAGCTTAAGTATTTTGATATGATAAACACATGCGGATATAGAGATATAAAAATAACATCCATGAAAAAGATAATGCATGAGCATGTAGGCATGCAGGCGCTTAAGGCAAGGCTACTTGAAAGCTTTGAAAAAGTTTTCAGGATAAAATTATTACAGACGTTTTGAAATTTGTGAGGCAAACTGTCCCAAAACTAAGCACCACGCTGTACCCTTTACTTGATAGCAACTATAATATTTGATATCGTTTATGCCTTTGCCTACGCAGCGATGGTATTTTTGCATAGACCTGAAATAAGGGCAAAAAAAGCCAAATCGCTGCTACGACAAAGGCATAAACGATTTTAAGGTATGGTGTTAATATAAAACTAGAAACAATTTCATTACTAATCGTTAAGTTGTCCTAATCTTGAATACGACAATATGCCCTGCTGTAGCACATTATTGTCTCTTATGCCTTTGTTGAAGCAGCGCATAGGATTTTTTTGCCTTGATTATAAATATACTGCAAAAATACCCGCGCTGCGAAAAACAAAGGCATAAGAGACAACTTATGAGTAGGCATAGAATCTCAGGTAATAGGGGCAGCATTAATTGTTTTTTGTTTTTTTAGTGACAATTAGATAATGATTTAGTATAATAGTAACACTTTAAAAGGGGGACAATTTGATGGCAGAGGTAAGGTTACCGGAGCTTGCTGAAGGAGTGGACAAGGCTGTTGTATCATTCTGGCATAAGGATATCGGAGAGACAGTTTTGAAGGAGGATGACCTTGTTGAAATGCTTACAGACAAGGCAACATTTAATGTCCCCGCGCCTGTTTCAGGCAGGTTAAGCTCTAAAAATGCTGAAGAAGGCCAGGAGATCAAGGTGGGAGATATCATGGCTTATATTGAAGAGGAGTCGAAATAAAATGTCCATTCATGAAGCTAATAGAATGCGCAGGTTGCCCCTTTATCTTTTCACTATTATAGATGGTCTTAAAGTAAAGGCAATGGCAAGGGGTGTTGATGTTATTGATTTGGGTATGGGAAACCCTGACCAGCCTACGCCTAAACATATAGTTGATGAACTCTGCAAGCAGGTTCATGTAACTGAGAATCAGAGATATTCACGTCCGGGAGGGGAACCCGAACGAATTTTAAGAAATGCAATAGCTCAGTGGTATAAACAAAGATTTAATGTGGATCTTAATCCTACGACTGAGATTTTACCGCTTATAGGATCAAAAGAGGGGATTGCGCATCTTTCGCTTGCATTTCTAAACCACGATGATATAGCGTTAGTGCCGAATCCCGCATACCCTGTTCATTTCAATGGCGTAATAATGGCAGGGGGCATATTGTACAATATTCCTATGACAGCAGAGCATAATTTCAAACCTAACCTTAAGGCCCTAAGCCCTGAGCTTGTTAAAATGGCAAAGCTTCTTTTTATAAGTTACCCCCATAACCCCACGACAGCAGTTGCAGATAAAGGGTTTTTTCAGGAGGTTCTGGATTGGGCAAAAGATAAACCCAATCTCATCATAGCGCATGATCTTGCCTATTCAGATATAGTATTTGACGGTTACAAGGCAATGAGCATACTTGAACTAGAAGATTCCAGAAACGCGAATGTTATTGAGTTTCATACGCTTTCTAAGTCATACAATATGGCTGGTTGGCGCATAGGGTTTGTAGTTGGAAAAGAGGATATACTTGCCTCACTGGCAAAGACTAAAAGTTACTTAGATTTCGGTATCTTCAGGGCTATTCAGCTGGCAGCCGCTAAGGCCCTCACAGGCCCGCAGGACTGCGTTAAAGAACTTGTAGAAATGTACAAAAGAAGACGAGATGTATTTGTTGACGGCCTAAACAGCATAGGCTGGCCCGTAGAACGGCCAAAAGCAACATTTTATATATGGACGCATATTCCTCCAAAATACAGCGCTCTTACATCCATGGAATTTGCCTCTTTGCTTATAGAGGAGGCAGGAGTTGCTGTTGCGCCCGGTACTGGTTTTGGAGAATACGGAGAAGGGTATGTGCGTTTCGCTCTGGTAGACAATGAAGAGCGCCTTAAATTGGCTGTTGAGCGTATTGGTAAATTTCTTAAAACATAATTATAGATGCAAAGACCCAAAAAAGTTCTTCTTCTTTATATATCAGTACTTTCAGGTCATCATCGTGCCGCAATGGCTATTGAGAAGGCATTGCGGCATTTCGATCCTGAAACGCAGGTATACAGCATAAATTCATTTCATTATACTAATCCCATATTAGAGCGCGTTATAAACAGGACTTACATTGGTATTATAAAAAGAACGCCTGAGGTCTGGGAGTATCTTTATGATAATCCTAAAATTGTTAAAAATACCCAGATGTTAAAAGAGGTGATGCACAGGTATAATAGTTTAAAAATGAAAAATCTGATAGATGATTTTAAACCCGATGTCGTAGCGTGCACGCAGGCCTTTCCATGTGGTATGGTTGCTGATTATAAATCCACATTTAAGAAAGACCTCCCGCTTGTAGGGGTGCTCACTGATTTTTACCCGCATTCTTACTGGATATATGATGCTGTTAATATTTATGCTGTTGCCTCGAACGACGCTAAAGACAGGCTCGTATTAAATGGAGTGCCTTCTGAAAAGATACAGGTTTTAGGCATACCCATTGATATAAAATTTAATTGTCAATACGATAAAACAAATATATATAGAAGCTTAGGTCTTGATGGGTCAAAAAAAACAGTATTAGTTATGGGAGGAAGCGGCGGTTTAGGCCCGATAAAAAAAGTTGTACTTGCTCTTAACAGGATAACCCATGATATACAGATAATTGTTGTCTCCGGCACGAACAGCAGGCTGAACGCGTATTTCAAGCGCCGTGTAAAAAAAATGAGTAAGAAGACAATTGTTATCGGCTACACCGATAACGTTGATGAGCTTATGAGTGTATCCGATATTATTATTACAAAACCAGGAGGCCTTACAGTATCCGAGGCCTTAGCCAAAAAAGTACCTATTGTTATAATAAAGCCTATACCAGGGCAGGAATCAAAGAACACAGAGTTTCTGCTTAAACAAGGAGCAGCGGTTAAAGCCGCAAATGAACAGGACGCGGCCATATTAGTCGATAATCTTTGTAGCGCGAAGGCTAAACTTGAGGACATGAAAAGAAATACCGAAAAAATAGCCAGGCCTTATTCTGCCATTAACATAGCAAAAACGCTTCTGGAGATATAGAATATGCTTTTTACACTTTATCGAATAGGAATATTTTTAGCTTTTCATGCCCCGCTTAAGGCAGGATATGCTATAGCATTTTTTGTATCAACATTATACAGGGTTTTTTCCGTAAAAGACAGCTGTGCTATTATGGAAAATCTTCAGTTTATGTTTCCTGACCAGGACAAAAAATCCCTTAAAAGGATAAAGAACGCTATATTTGTTAACTTTGGTAAATACCTGGTAGATTTTTTCAGGTTTTCACTGATAGATAAAAACTATATAGATAGATATGTAAGAATCGAGGGCAAGCATTTTTTAGATGAGGCCTTAAGCAAGGGTAAGGGTGCTATTTTAGCCTCTGCCCATCTTGGAAACTGGGAACTTGGAGGGCTTGTATTATCTGTTATAGGCGTTCCACTTGATATTGTAGCGCTTATCCATAAGCATGAGGATGTAAATCTTTTTTTTAATGATCAGAGAGAGCTAAAAGGGATAGGCGTAATACCTGTAGGAATGGCAGTAAGAAGGTGTTTTAAATCACTTTCAAACAATCGCGCTGTTGCTTTAGTCTGCGATAGAGATTACTTTGACAATGGTTTTAAGGTTGATTTTTTTGGTAAAAAAACCATTATACCGAAAGGCCCCGCACTTTTTAGCCACAGGTATAACTGCCCTGTTATCCCGGTTTTTATGGTAAGAAATTATGATGATACCTTTACCCTTAAAATTTTAGAACCCATAGAACCCGTTTATACAGAAAATGAGCACAGTGACCTTATCTTCATAACGGAAACAATAGTTGAAGTAATGGAGTCTATTATCAGAAAATACCCTGATCAGTGGTTTGTGTTCAGAAGGTTTTGGGAAAAAATAGGTTGGGGCGCCAGACGACTATGAAGATATGCGCGATAATTCCGGCATTTAATGAAGCAGAGGCAATTGCCGGGGTAATAAGAGGCATAAAAAACTTTGGGATAGAGGTTGTGGTTATCGATGACGGTTCGACTGATGAGACCTCCTTAATAGCCGAAAAAGAAAAAGCTCATGTTATCATTCATTCGGGAAGAAGCGGCAAGGGCTTGTCATTAAGAAGTGGTTTTGATTATGCCTTAAAACAGGGTTATGATTTAGTTTTTGCTATCGATGCTGATGGACAGCATGACCCGGCTGACGTACCCCTGTTTTTAGGTAAAATAAAAGAGCAGGGGTGTTCTGTTGTCATAGGAAACAGAATGAGTAATCCTGAAGGCATGCCTCGGATAAGGGTTACTACAAATAAAATGATGTCATCGATAATATCTTCGATATGCGGCCAGCATATTCCTGATACGCAGTGTGGTTATAGGTTATTTACAAGGGCTGCAATCGCGAGTATTGATATACAATCATGTAAATTTGAGATAGATTCAGAATTACTTATTAAGCTGGCACGGAAAAACTTTAAAATAGAGTCTATTCCTGTAAAATCTATTTATGCCGACGAGACAAGCAAGATAAGGCCTGTGAGAGATACCTTTCGATTCATCAGGTTTATCTTAAATAT
>Ga0208325_1000472_pt1 | contig 10930 bp, 13 predicted proteins | sample PL_2010_330m_FD_185486 | JGI IMG/M metagenome (GOLD analysis project Ga0208325, IMG submission 185486) | Freshwater microbial communities from Powell Lake, British Columbia, Canada to study Microbial Dark Matter (Phase II) - PL_2010_330m... | ecosystem: Environmental > Aquatic > Freshwater >...
CCTTCTTCTGTATATGTGTATATGTTTTGGTTCAGGATGTTATGGTCTGAATCGTATTTTCGGTTTGTTAGTATTTGATAGCTTGTTACTACTTTTTCGTCTCCTTCGAATATTATGTTTCCATCATCGTCTGTCGTGTACAACGTCACGTACTGCGTTTTCGCGTCTCCTCGCGGATTGTTCCCATAGTCGTTTTCTGTCACTCGTTCTGTCGCCAATTTCTTTTCCCACGTTGAGTCCTCTCCTTCCACTTTTACTTCTACGTATACGTACGAGCTCGTCGTCTGGGTCAACGCGTTTCCTTGCTCGTCAAACTCTTTCTCTCCCGTTATCGTCACTGTTTGGCTTACCTTGTTCGCGTCTGTCTCTTCTTTCCCTGCATATTTCGTCACCGTGCTCGTCGTCGCGTTTCCTCTCCTCGCCGCATGGGGGTTCACATACTCATTTTTTATCACTTTATGGTCTGATAAATCTCCGGGGTTGGTTGGGTCGGTTATGTACGTGTCTATCTTTTGCAGTATTGCGTTCCCGTAATTGTCGTATTCCTCATAAGATATCTCCTGTGTGTCTCTTAATTCTAATTCACCTTCTCCTGCTTCTCCCTCTACGTATATGTAACTCTTTACCACCGCTCCCTCGGGGCGATCGTGGATATCAAATGCTCCGTTCTCTATTTCCTGCAGTTCACCAAACGTAAAAGCGGGAATATCTTCATCCCAATATTCCCGTGTGATCATTTGTTTTTTCGCGTTACCTCGCGCGTCAAAGTCGCCCGCTTCCGTCGCGATCGTCTGTCTTGACAGAGCGCTTGCTTCATCAATTACGATACGCCCGGGTACAAGACCTGCCTCTACAAGTTCCATTTCACCTTCCGCGTATTTCGATATAACGCTCTTTGTTACGTTTCCGCTTGATGTAATGCCTGTGTTTTCTATTTCTTTCACGTCTAACAAATTTGTTTTGTTTTCGTCCGAGTATGTGGCAACAATCTGCCGCAGGGCTGTTCCTGAAGTATGAAATCCAAAAGAGCGAATCTCCTGTACTTCCAAAAGCTCTTGGTTCTCTTTATTATCGTAAACCGACAGCATTTGGCTCGAGATATTATGCTGAGAGTCAAACTCGTAATTCGTCAAGATCTGATAACTCGCCGCGACACGCTCCTCATTAGCGTCCATTATAAATTTTCCATCCGCGTTCGTTCTGTACGTGAGTATTTGTTGAGAGGCGGAGTTTCCACGTAGATCAATTTCAAGATTGTTTGTCTCGCGGCTTGAAGCAAGTTTTTCTAAAGGATTCGCGGGATCAGTTTTCCTGTCTACAACATAAGTATCAGACACTTGGCGAACCGCGAATCCATGGCGATCGAATTCAGTTGTTTCGGTGCAAGTTCTGTCTATTTCTGACAGTTCGGTTTTGTCCAAAGAGTTGTAACGAGTAATTTCCACCCGCACCGCGTTGCCGCGCCTCGCGGCAAGACGGTTTGTGTACGCGCTTTTTACTGTTTTCAGGTAAAAAAGATCCGAAGCGAAACGGCTTGAAATATCAAGCCATACCTTTTCCGTGCGATCCAAAACGTTGCCGTAATAATCAAACTTATGATTTTCCACTTCCGTGGTCATCTCGTATATTGCCTGATTTGCTTCATTGATCCGAAAGCTGTCTATTGTTTGACGAAGAACATTGCCGCCGAAGTCAAACGTATGATTTGTTATTTTCCTTTGTTCCATTTCCGTTTTTTCACCATCAACACTGTACGTGTATGTTCTATGCTCCTCTTCTCGTGCCCGGCGATCAGCCGTATACGAAAGATACTCAATACTTTCTTCACGATTAAGCCGGACGCTTCCATTCTCTACGGAATACATTTTTATGCTTTGACTTCTGATATTCGCGTTTTGGTCTTCGCTTTTTTGGCTAAACTGATCTATAAATTCTATGCTATTTTCCGTTTCTATTTTTTCCTGCACTTCGCCCCGAGAGGAGTAAGATGTTTCCAGAACACTAAGTTTATAGAATATCCCGCGTGAATTTTGTTCATACGTGTTCTCTGTAATTTTAAAAACTTGACCATCCGCGTAATAACTTTCCGTCCTCGATATCCTTTCCTCGGCGGCTTTCCCTTCATACACACTTAATTCTTGAAGCACATCTTTACTGTCCGGTTGGCTTTCGGCAATATCATAAGTTTCTGTCGACACTAACGTCCGGCCTTCATACACATAATCTACGCGAAGCTGAGGAACCCCGGCATCATTGTATTGGTGATAGCCGTAACTCGACCTTTCGTGCCCTTTATCCCCGATGTAAAAAATAGTCTCTTCCAACTCGCCAAGCCCGCCCGTTTTCGCTTGGGTTTCATCGAGTCCAAAAATATCATACGTCTTAGTTTCAGTTAACTTCCCCTCGTCGTCATAAGAATAATCTTTTCTTTCCCATGGCACATATTGCTCCGCGTCTTCATCTTTAAAAAACCGGGAAAGTGAATACTGTACTTTTTCTTTATCTTCTTCACCTGAATAAACCGCGATATTTTCGAGTCTCGTTTCGTCTTCAACCAGCCAATCTTCCTGCCTTAGATCTGTGGTTGAATATGTACGTGTTTCATCAAGTGTTGCCGCGTCTCCCGCTTTTTCGTAATCATAAATAGTAATTCTATTGTGATGATTAACTCCGGCGTCATCCAGAAGATACTCATCAAGAACGTAATCAATTTTCTCTTCTTCATCGGAACCTTTGTAAAATGTTTGCCGCGAAAGAAAATTATCTCTAAGTTCGTCTTTCCAATCGGTAGTTTTGAAATCAAGTTCCAATCCCTTGATTCTGTACGTTTTTGTTTCTTCAAGATTGGCGTCATCCTCGTCAGAGCTATAATCGTACAGGGTCACTTCAGTCGGCAAAACATCATCTCCATATCCTGAAAAAACATGAGTGATTTTTTCATCTCCCTTCTTTCCCGAATATACTGTTCGTCTAGTTATCCTATCTTCCGTTAAAGGTTCTTTGTTCATTAACTCGTGCTTGGATCCGATAAACGGATCGCCTTCATCCGGTTCGATCTCTTCCGCGTCCGCTTCCCACGCGAGAGTATTGAGCCCGGAAATATCATACGTAATCAGCTCCATCAAACACCCTCTTGCTTTACCGCCTTCGTACTCATAGACATTTATCTGCATGGGATTGCCGTTCGCGTTATAATCTTCAAGAGTATAGTAAACCGCGCCGCCCCCTTCGGAACTCTTCTTTTTCTTTAGAGGCACATCCTCTTTGTATTCTTGCTTACGCAAGTTTTTGTTGTTGATTAGAAGCATTAAGTCTTCAGTATCCTGTTTCTGCCGAATAATTTCTTCGTGTTTGCTTTGCTGGCGGCGGAGATAATGCGGAGCGTACGCGGCAGAATCCTGCTGATCTTTCATCGATGGAAGAACTTTTCCAATCCCGTCTTGGCGTCGTTTGTATGAGAGAAGATCAAAGTTCGTAATCTCTATTTCTTCAGCACTCTCATCTATGACGGCAACTTCAGAAACTTGTTCCGGAATACGCGAAAGAGTGGAAGCGAATGAAAAACGAAATACCGAAGCGTCCAGAGAATAAGAAATCTGCTGAAATAAAAATGTAAACGCGACAAAAAAGGATATGACCTTAAGCCATATCCTTTTTTGAGGGTTGTACCACAAATCAATAAACGAAAAACGATCCAACAGATCAGCAGTATCCCGCCCAGATTTTATGGCATTGCTATTCTTAGTTTTGAACCACTTTTTAATAAGCCCTATGTTCATACGATCCGCCTCTTCAAACTTCTTCAGCACATTCAATAATACTTTTTTAAACTCTTTAAAAACAATTCCTAAAAAAACCACTTCATGAGTGGTTCACACAACTGCCGCACATTAAGAAGTATAACATATATAAGGGGGGCTGGCAATAAAGAAAAGTACCTTTTTGAAACACTAACACCATCCGTCTTTTCACTTACATCCCTATTACCCCTGAACCCCTTCAAGTAGCAGGAAAAAATACAAATATCCAACTTTTTGATACTTAACCACAAAGTAGGGACACACAAACGCCCCGTCTTACAATCCATTTTGCGTCACCATCCTCATAATATGGGCGCACACGCGGGTGCGCCCCTACTGTATTAAATGACCCTGTGATTTTTCGGATTAATACGCGGACAGGGACGGGCGAGCCTGTCTCTACACAATTACTGTATCTGACGGGCACAAAATATTGTGCCCCTACGTATTTTACCAATAAATTCTGTCGGTTATCGGTTATTTTTCTCTGCCATCTTCGTAGGGGCGGACCCATGTGTCCGCCCTTTTCTCTTATTCAAATTGGTGTCGAGGGAATTTCGTTTTTTATACTTTACACATTATTCGCGATTTTTCGGCTAAGTTTTTTTGCGATTTCCAAAGATCGTTTATTGACAAAATTTCCGCCCTTAATGTTGAGTATCTTGGCATTAACGATCGCGTCCGATATTTTCTCATGCGCCGCGCGTACAATACGGCTGAAAGATTGTTGTGAAATAGCCATCATCCCGGCCGCCTCACCTTGACTCATTCGAAGATGATCATGCAGTCTGACCGCCTCATATTCCTCCAAAGAAATTGTAATTTCATCCGGTTGGCCTGGACGGCCTTGCGGACGAAAAAGATCAATCCTCGGCTGTTGATGAATTATTTTCTTTTTCTGAGGCCGCCCTTTCTGCGCCATTAGTTGTCTCCCTCCCGTACGGGCACGGCATGCCGTGCCCTTACAATGTTAGATCACCTTCCAACCCGTCTCCAAAATTCTTTCCATGGAAACCGCGTACCGGGACACTCTGTTTTCGCGCCGCAAACCTGTCCATGACCTAAAATCTTAGTTTTCGGTATTTTGTAATAAGCCCTCAATGTGTTCACCAGGTATACGAGCGAACTCAACTGCTCAGTCGAAACCTCATCCACAGAAAAATTTCCGACAAGACAGATCCCGACCGCTCTCGAGTTCATGCCATCCGCTTTACAATGAGCGCCGTCTGTCTGTTGTATCCAACGAGGAGACATCTCAATTTGACCGTTATCTTTGCCGCAAGTGCCGTTATCGATCACAAAATGATACCCGACACCTTTCCATCCGCGTTTCAAATGTGCTTTATTAAATTTTGCGGAATTACCATTATCGGTCGCGCTGTGGTGTATTACAATATGATTCCACTTCTTAGTTGGATACAGCGTAATTAAATCTTTCCGTTCTGCCGCTTTTGGAACGTATAGTTGTCTGCCTATGTCTATATCTCGTACGTCACCGATATTGTTCACACTTCTAATGGTCTCAATATCGACATCATACATTTGCGATATGCGCCAAAGCGTCTCGCCCGGAGCCACAGCATGATAACATCCCTGCCTCATAACATTCGCACCCAAATCAAGGGATGGAACGGCACTATTCATACGAACGGTTTCAATATGCCTTGCCGTGCATGATGACAGCATCACCATCAGGATGCCGGACATTATAATCATTGAAAAAAAATTTTTGTGTTTATTACTCATAAACTCCAAATTCAAACTTTTTCATTTAGCCGCAAAACAACTACCGCCATTATAATGCACCACCCGCGAAAAATCCACCCAATTCGCCTCCCTCAATACAACTTCGCAAATTAGCCTGCTGAGATTATATCGACGGTAAAACATATCCTAGAAGATGTATAATTACTGCGTCATCAAGTTGAATTGGCGGCACCGGATTTTTTGGAAATATTCTTCACTCTGTCGATTATTACCGCGACGAAAATGCTTAATTCATAAAGAACTATCATCGGAACGGCAAAAAGAAGCATGTTGAAAACATCCTGCGTGGGCGTTATGATCGCGGCGAATATCAAAATAGCGAGTATCGCGATATGTCTTTTTTTCTTTAGTGTACGCGTTTTCACGAACCCCGCGTCAGCAAGAAGCCCGATAAAAACAGGAAGTTCAAAAATAATTCCGCCTGTTAAAATCAACGCGTTAAAAAACGATATATATTTTCCGAGAGATATTTTTGGAGACGCGATTTTTCCGCCAAAACCTATAAGGAAATCAAGCGCTCTTGGTATCGCCGCAAAATACGAAAACGCGGTACCGATAAAAAAAAGTACAAGAGCCGCCCAAAACCATAGCGCAATTCGCCGGCGCGTATTTTTTTTCGCCGCGGGACTTAAAAATGCCCACATCTGATAAAGCAGCACCGGAAAACTGATAATAAATCCGGCGAGCAGTACAACCTTCATATACGCGACAAACGCTTCCGTGGGGCTGATAAAAATCAGCTCGCCCGTCAATCCTGAAATCGGCCGTTTCACAAACCCCATAATTATATGTCCCACGGAAAAAGAAGCCGCCGTACCGCAGATAAGAGCGGCGAGATAATACAATACCCGCGATCGCAGTTCTTCCAAATGGCTGACAATATTCAGTTTTCCGGGTTCTTCGGGACAAAGTCGACTCATAAGATTATTTTTCGCTCTTTTTGTCCTTTATCTCGGTAAATTCCTGTGTGCCTTTTTTAAATTCACTGAGAGCCCGCCCCAATGATCTTCCGATTTCAGGTAATTTCGCCGCGCCGAAAATTAAAAGCGCTATCACCAGTATCAGTAATATTTCGGGTAATCCTAATCCAAGCATCATTCCCCCTTTTCGTAGAGGCACATTGCATGTGCCCGTAATTGATCTTTATGAACTACGTCGCGTTCCTTACCAATCCCGATCCCGTTCGGACGCATATAATATTCGGGCACATGCAATGTGCCTCTACGATATTAAACAATTCATTTCGCGCCCATAACCTCTTACGTGGTTAATTTGGAGGTCTGTTGCACCGGCGCGTAGATCTCCGATAAATTTTCGAAATGCACGATTATTTTGCGATAAACGTTGACAGCCTCAAACGTCATTAGTCCCGTCAAAACAAGTACAACTATCGAAACCAATATCTTCGTCAGAAGTTTTGTCTTGGGACGCGCCAATAAAAGCAAAAGACCCAACGGTCCGAAAAATAAAATGGCACCAAAAACAACCGCGGGATGAAAATACCATTTTTCGCGATTTTCTTCCGTTTGTGGATACTCTGAACCGTTTTCTTTTTTCATATTATTGGACAGGCACGAGGGCGTGTCTCCGCAATTCGTTTCTGGTTATTTATTTCTGCAATCGGTATAAGGGCGCACACATGGGTGCGCCCCTACGATACTAACCAATTCATTATTCTCCTATTATCTTAACAAGCACTCTCTTTTGTCTTCTGCCGTCAAATTCGCCATAAAAAATCTGTTCCCAATGACCAAGATCCAAATTGCCATTGGTAATCGCGACAACCGCTTCCCGCCCCATTATCTGTCTTTTCATATGCGCGTCCGCGTTATCTTCCCCGACATTATGCCTATATTTCTTTACAGGTTCATGCGGAGCAAGTCTTTCAAGCCATTCATCATAATCGACAATAAGCCCGGCTTCATCGTCATTGATATAAACGCTTGAAGTAATATGCATCGCGTTTACAAGACATAGTCCTTCTTTTATTCCACTTTTTTCAATGATCTTTTCAATTTTTCCCGTGATATTTATGTAATTTCGCCTATTCGGAGTGTTAAACCATAATTCTTCCCTGTGTGTTTTCATGTTTTCGTCCCATCAGTTCTTAACCATAAGTCCGCGCTTGAACTCATAAAGCGTTACAGCAACAGCGGCTGTAACATTAAGCGATTCTACTCGCCTTTTAATCGGAATGTGGAAAAACATATCGGCTTTACTTTTTATTTCAGGAGATACGCCTCTTCCCTCGTTACCGAAAACGAGAACAAAGGAACTCGCGTTTTTTTTAATCTCAGAGATCTCTGTCGTATTTTCCGCGCCGAGAGTGCTGACAATAACTTTGTACCCATTCCGTCGAAACGCGTCCAAAAAGTCAGCCCCGCAATAATGGATCGGAACATCAAAAATCGCGCCGCTTGACGCGCGAATAACTTTTGGATTATAAATATCCGCAGATTCACCTGTTAGTATTACCGAATCAACTCCAAACGCCGCCGCACTTCTAATGATCGTACCGAGATTTCCGGGGTCCTGAATACCGTCACAAACAAGCACTAAAACATCTTTCTTACACAAAACCCTTAACTTGTTTTCATTTTTTTTTACGACAGCAAGAATCCCCTGAGGAGTACGCAAAGAAGATATCTTTCTGAAAGCGTCATCTTCCACCGAGTAAAGACACACTCCGTTTTTTTTTAATTTCAACAATAAATTTTCGTTAGATACTTTCCGCGCAAAGGCGCTCGAGAGAAGAACAAAATCAAAAACACACGCAGTGAGGCTTATGTCTTTGACAATTTTTAACCCTTCAACCACAAACAGACCTTTCGCGTCTCTAACTCCTTTATTTTTAAGAAGTTGTCGCGTTTCAGACAATACCCGTTTATTCGCCTTTTTGATCATGATTTTCATACTAACGGCAGAGGCTTACCTGTCTCTACACTTTGATTTTTATCTCTCAAACTGTCCGAGTTTTTCCCACCACGTGTTACTGTCCCAATTCTTTGTTTCGCGCCAAAGGTTACGGGCGCTTTTAGTATGAAGATATTCCGGCGCTTTTTTAAAAAAATTTTTCGCCGCGATGAATCCCGCGTCAACATACTCTTTTGCCTGAATCAAACATTCAAGAATATCAGCGTCTCTCGCGATTATGCTTTCTTTTGTTTTTTGCAGATCATACTCCCGCCGCGTATCAGACAGTTCTTTTTTTATACCTCCGGCCAAGTCCGATATTTGTTCCTTAAACGCGAGTTTTTCCGCTTGCCTCACATTTATATATCTATGCGCCACTTTGTGAAGATCATTTATACGAGCTTCATGCAAATCATTAAAAAGCGCCATCATTAAAACTTTAGACGAGTCAACTTTTTCCATTTTAGCTAAAACATATCCGATAACCGCGCACCTAAAACTGTGATCAGCAACACTTTCCGCGTCTTTAATACCGGTCATCCACCACCCGCTTCTTTTAACTTGTTTCAGCTTTCCTGCCTCCGCGAAAAAATCTAGTATTGTTTCATGCTTCATAATAATTTCCTTTTCTGCCGCCTTCGTAGGGGCGGCGACACGTGTCCGCCCTTTTCTCTTTGAAAGATTATGTGATCTTTCCGATTAATGTTTTTTTCATCTTATTCGGACAGGCACGGGGCACTGTCCCTACATAATTATTGTTTCTATCGGGCACAAAATATTGTGCCCCTACGTATTTTGTTGAATACATTCTGACGGGTACAAAATATTGTGCCCCTACGTGTTTTGTTAGATCATTTAATCGCAATGTCCCCGGAATGATTTTTTGATAATCATTCCGTAGGGGCACAATATTTTGTGCCCGTTTTTTTTATCATGCGCACGTTTATTTATTATTATAATGCCGTGAATATGGTTCGGCATAACAACAAATTCATCCAATTCAACATTTGGATAATGTTTGGGGTATTCTTCCCAACATCTTTGTGCGAAATTTCGGGCACAAAATATTGTGCCGTACGTTTTTTATCGAATACATTCTATCGGGCACAAAATATTGTGCCCCTACTCTCCGACCCCTCAGTTACATTCTCTTTTTTATCTCATAACAAAAAAGCGCCGCGGCAACCGAAGCGTTGTATGACAACACCGCTCCTCCCATAGGTAAACTCACGGCTTTATCCAAACACTTTTTTACTCCTGGACGTATTCCCTTGCCCTCGGCACCGATAACTAACGCCGCGGGAGGAGTAACTTTCAGATCCGACAACACAGACTCTCCGTCTGTTTCCGCGCCAACAATATAAAAACCCCTGCTTTTAGCCTTATTTATCGCAGTCGCGATATTCTCGACCCTCGCGATCTTAACATAATTCTCACCGCCCGAGGCCACCCTTAAAACCGTTTCATTAACCGCCACAGATCCATGCGCGGGCAAAATAATGGAAAATCCTCCCATACAAGCAAGAGTCCGTATGATTGAACCGAAATTTTGAGGATCGGTTATACCGTCCAGAAAAACCGGAATGTGCTTATCTTTCACGGCTTCGTCTAAAATCTCGAAAAAAGAAGAATAGATATACTCCTCTATTTCCGCCATAACGCCTTGCGCGTGCGCGTCTTTTAACTCGCTTTCCAAACGCGCGCGCGTAACCGGCTCAAAATCAAGCCGGGCATTTTTTGCCGCGCGGACAATTTCCGAAAGATTAGTTCGCTCTTGCAAATACAGCTTTTTAATTGTTTGGGGAGCGAACTTAATGCGCTCAAGTACCGGGTTTTTTCCATATAATTTCATCTGTTTATCTTTCTCCGCATACTTAGTGTTTGTCATTACTTGAAACAAAGATTATACCGCAAGCGCGAGCAGTACACCTATAAGCAAAATGCTTATACCCGCGAGATATATCTTTTTTTGTGATTTTTTTTCATACCACTCAATTATTTTCAAAACAAACGATTTCTTAACCACAAACCCCATAGCCCCGCCAAAAACAGAGAGAGCCCCGAAAAACAAAATAATCCACGTTATATTGCAATATTTTGCCGCGATCATCATTAAAACCCCAATACCCAATTTAATTCCTGACGCGTAATAGATCCTATTGCCCTTTTTCATATACTCTAACACTTTTTTCAGAGTATCCGGCCGTAAAACCGCCAAACATCCATAGAAAATAACAAGAATCGAAACTATTTTTACAATTAAAACCATCTTTCCCCTCCTTGTTGGTTGACCGACTGTAGGGACAGGCTCGCCCGTCCCTGTCCGAATAAAAATCTTAATCTCCGAAAATTCCCTTCATTATACCTATTACTTTGTCGACATCGCTTTCTCCTGTATCTTCCGTAAAACTGCCTATCGCGTTTGTTACTTTGTCCACAACCATATGTTG
>Ga0208325_1000473_pt1 | contig 10922 bp, 9 predicted proteins | sample PL_2010_330m_FD_185486 | JGI IMG/M metagenome (GOLD analysis project Ga0208325, IMG submission 185486) | Freshwater microbial communities from Powell Lake, British Columbia, Canada to study Microbial Dark Matter (Phase II) - PL_2010_330m... | ecosystem: Environmental > Aquatic > Freshwater > Lake...
CCTCTGATACTATGTCAAATGAAAAACTCTGCTTTGCCATGGGATACTCCTTTTTTTTATCTGCAATCTAATACCTGTGGCTTTACACATTGAACCGGATGTCAAGCAGGTCGCCGTCTTCTACGATATAATCCTTGCCCTTAAGATAGGCCTTGCCTGCCTCTTTTACCTTTGCCTCGCTTCCTAACTCCATAAGGTCATGATATTTTATAACCTCAGCGCGTATAAATCCTTTTTCAAGGTCAGTATGTATTACCCCTGCGGCAGTTGGCGCGTAACTGCCAAAGGCAACGCTCCACTGGCGCACCTCATCAGGGCCCACTGTAAAAAATGTTATAAGATTAAGCGCTTTTATGCATAACTGGGTAAGCACATTAGTAGCCGGCTCTGTTATTCCAAGGGCCGTTAAGAACTCTTCTCTATCAGCATCTGTTTCTAAGGAGGCAATCTCCGATTCTATCTTAGCGCAGGCGGACATTACATAGATATCTGACGCTTTAAATTTCTCTTTTATACTGTTGGTTAATGAACTGTTTTGCAGGTCTTTCTCAGAAACATTTAAAACCACGAGTACTTTTTTTAATGTAATAAAAGGATAACTTGATATTAAGGCTTTTTCATCCTTGCTCATATCAAGCAGCCTTAAAGGCAGATTATTATCGAGCTGCGCCTTTATCCTGCCAAGGAGCTCTTTTTCCTTTAATGATTTTTCATCTTTTACGCTTTTTAAATTTTTATCTATGCGCTCAAGCCTTTTTTCAATGAAAAGCATATCGTGCAGTATCAGCTCTGAGTTGATATTATCTATATCCCTTGCGGGATCAACAGAACCGTCTACATGATAAACAGCATCATCATCAAAACACCTTACAACATGGCAAATAGCGCTCAGTTCCGCTATGTCTTTAAATATATCCCCTTTTGAAAGGGTGTCTTTTTCTATTTTAGGAAGAAGTTCGATTTCGACTCTCGCCCTGACCTGGCTCTTAGGCTTGTACATTTCAACAAGCCTGTCAAACCTTAGGTCCTTTATCTGGGCAATGCCTTTTATTGATTTTCCGGAAGCAAGATCCTTCTCGGATATGGGGTGCTGGGTAAGCGCTTGAAAAAGCGTTTTCTTGCCTGTCTGCGGTAGTCCGATTATTCCAATCTTCATAGCGCCTTATTTGTGCCTGTCTTCCTTCGCCTGCCTTACTTCCTCAAGTATCTTTTCAGTAAGATCATGCGGTGCTTTGGCGTATTTTTCAAAGTGCATTGAATACAGAGCGCGTCCGCTGCTTAATGTCCTTAGCGAAGACGCGTAACCAAACATCTCAGAAAGCGGGGCCTCTGCTGTAAGTATCTGCTGGTTACCCTTTGCCTCCATTGCCATTATCTTACCGCGCCTTGAACATATATCACCCGTTATACTTCCCATATATTCCTGGGGCGTTACAATCTCGAGTGACATCTGAGGCTCTAATATTACGGGTTCTGATTTTAAAAATGCCATTTTAAAACATTCAGCAGCAGCGAGTTTAAAGGCAAGTTCAGAAGAATCCACTTCATGATAAGACCCGTCTACTAATGTAACCTTAACATCAACAACAGGATAGCCTGCGTATACACCCCTATGCATAGCGCTGATAATACCTTTCTCGACGGCAGGGATATACTCTTTAGGTATGCTACCTCCTTTTATTTCATTAACAAATTCAAAACCCTTGCCTGCTTCAGCCGGTTGTACAATAATCTCAACGTGCCCATACTGGCCTCTGCCTCCGCTTTGCTTTACATGCTTATAGCTTTGCTCTGTAGTCCTTAAAATAGTCTCTCTGTAAGCCACCTTGGGTGCCCCAACATCGGCTACAACATTAAATTCATGTTTTAACCTGTCAACTATAATCTCAAGATGAAGTTCACCCATGCCGGATAATATAACCTCATCGGTCTCTTGGTCTGTTTTTACAATAAACGTAGGATCCTCCTCAGCTAATCTTATAAGCCCCTTGCTAAGCTTATCCTGGTCTACCTGGCTTTGCGGCTTGACACTAAGTGACATAACAGGTGCGGGGAATTCAATCGCCTCAAGCAGAATAGGGTTAGCCTCGTCGCAAAGGGTATCTCCTGTCACTGTGCGGTCAAGCCCTATTGCTGCCGCGATATCACCTGTAAATATATCTTCTCTTGCCTCTCTGTGGTTAGCGTGCATCTGCAAAATCCTGCTAACCCTTTCCTTTCTTCCTTTTGTGGCATTTAAAACATATGAGCCTGCTTTTATAGAGCCTGAGTAAACTCTAAAGTATATAAGTTTTCCCATATGAGGATCTGACTGCACCTTGAAAGCAAGCGCTGAAAAAGGCTCATTATCATCAGCTTTTCTTTCTACTGTTTTTTCAGGGTTATCAGGGTCTGTGCCTGCAATAGCCTTTGTATCTAAAGGCGACGGCAGATAATCATTTATCGCGTACAATAACCTCTGTATACCCTTGTTTTTAAAGGCAGACCCGCAGAGTACTGGAACTATCTTATTGCTGACAGTGCCAATTCTAATGGCTTTCATCAACTCTTCATTGGTAATGGTGTCCTCTGCTTCAATATATTTTTCCATAAGGCTGTCGCATACCTCAGCAGCGCGTTCTACCATAATGTGACGGTACTTTTTTGCCTGCTCGATAAGATCATCCGGAACCTTTTCAACATCAAAATCCTGACCCATAGATTCATCATCGTAGATATATGCCTTCATGGTTATAAGGTCTATAATGCCTTTAAACTCATCCTCTGTGCCTATGGGTATCTGTAAAGGCAGGACATTCGCGCCAAGCTCACTCTTAATGCTTTCCATAACCGCAAAAAAATCCGCTCCAATACGGTCCATCTTGTTAACAAAGGCAATCTTTGGAACATCATATTTATCTGATTGTCTCCATACTGTCTCGGACTGCGGCTCAACGCCCCCTACAGCGCAAAATACAGCAACAGCGCCATCCAGCACGCGCAGGCTGCGCTCAACCTCAACTGTAAAATCAACGTGCCCAGGGGTGTCTATAAGGTTTATCCTGTGGTCTTTCCAGTAACAGGTGGTAGCAGCAGATGTAATTGTAATACCCCTTTCCTGCTCCTGCTTCATCCAGTCCATTTGCGCCTTACCATCATGGACCTCACCTATCTTGTGAGATTTTCCCGTATAAAAAAGGATTCGCTCACTAAGAGTAGTCTTACCTGCGTCTATATGCGCCATAATACCAATGTTTCTTACTTTATTTAATTCAATTAAGCGTGCCATTTAATTCTCCTTTTTAAAATAAAAAATCCTCCACCCGGTCAACCTTGACACCATCTGAAGGATATGTGTTCTATTAGATTGATTTATACTGCATATGATATCTTATTTTTTATATTGTGTCAATATCTTCTTTAGGGACATCCTCTTGGTAAACAAACACATGCCATTCATGGTATATAGTAACTTTTACATCTAAGACGAGTTAACTTTGAGTTGAAATCATTATGTAATTAGTATAAACTATAGGCTAGGAGGTGCATATGGGGAAAAAAGCTATTATTATACTTGCTGACGGCTTTGAAGAGATAGAGGCAATAACAGTAATAGATATATTAAAAAGAGCCGGGGTTGAGGTCAATATTTGCGGCCTGAATACTGAAAAAGTGAAAGGATCGAATGGCGTTATTGTTGTCACGGATAAAATACTTAAAAAGGATGAAATTGAATATGATGCCTGTGTTTTGCCAGGAGGAATGCCTGGCGCTGAGAACCTTGCGGCATCTGAAAAGGTAAAAAAAATTTTGCTTGATACAAACAGTCGAGGCAAAATAATAGCGGCTATCTGCGCTGCGCCTACTATAGTTCTGACTCCTTTAGGGCTTCTTGATGATAAATCCGCCACATGTTACCCTGGCATGGAGAGCAGCTTCTCAGATACTACAAACTATAAAAAAGATGATGTTGTAATCGATGAAAATATAATAACAAGCCAAGGCCCTGCTACAGCGCTTAAATTCGCGATAGCAATTGTAGATGCCTTTTGCGGTCAGGCAGTTGCGCAGAAGGTCGCTAATGCTACGCTGTTTAAGTAAACTAAGTAAACAGACGTTTTGAAACCCAATCGGCTGACTGTACCCTATAGACCTTAATATCTTGCCTATAGGGTACAGTCAGCCGATTGGGTTTCAAAACGTCTGTATTTGTGTTAATCGGTATCTGTCGGATAACCCGCCTCTTTCCACGCTGCAATGCCGCCTGAGAAAACCCGTATCATTCCCCTTTTATAACCATTTTCTATAAGAATCTTAGCCCCTACCTGGCCTAGGTCGCAATCTACACCTTCACAATATAATACCACATTTTTATCTCTCGGTATTAGATCCAATTTGTCCTTTAGCTCATAAGCAGGTATGTTTACTGCATCTTTTATATGGGCTTCTTTGTAAAGCGGGATGTCTCTTAAATCTATCCACACAGTTTTATCTTTAAATACAACAAAATAATATTCATATGCCTCTTCGAGCTCAATTGGTATGCCTGAGGCTTGTCCATCAACAGCAGGGCCAAACGCTAAAGGATGTCCGCTTTTTTCCCATGCCGAAATTCCGCCTTCCATATTATATGCATTATAGCCTAAGCTTTTAAGTTTGGCAGTTATATAGCTTGACCTAATTCCTCCTGCACAGCAAACAACGATAACAGTTCTCTTGTCTATATTACTTAATATATTCTCCAAATCCGATTCATTCTCGTTTATGCTGCTCCTTGAAAAGCGTATCGAATTTGGTATATACTTATGCGCACATTCTTCTTTCTCTCTTACGTCCAGGATAAAAACATATCGTCCGGCAGACATAATAGCATATACATCATCCACCTCCATTGATGGGATTTTAGCGATATGCTCCGTTGAGATTTTAACCTTCGCGGGCGTCTGAATTTTTTCTTCTGATGCAGCCTGGACAACACCCGGTTGTATATCAGCCTTAACGCTAACCTGCATATGAGGGTTTTTTGTGCTGTTTGAGAGTATGGTAATATACTTTGCATCCTGGCCTAACGGCTTTCTAGATGCATCGCATACAAGGGTTATTTCTGCCTTACCACCAGGCGCTATGTTCCAACTGGATATGCCTTTTAGGCTATAACCGCAACAGGCATGCATGTTATCTATAATAAGCTCATCAAAACCTGTATTTTTAATAGAAAAAACCATCTCTTTTGATGAGCCTTGCTCTACTTTACCAAAATCCCATTCATGAGAAAGAACCTTTAATTCGGGCCCTGTGCTGGCAAAGGACAGCTGAAAAAACAATGATAATATGACAACAGATAAAACGTACCTCATTCTGTTATCTTATCTTTATTACGGGCACAGGAGGGGTATTAGCGTTCGCTGTAAAAGACGCTGTGCTGGTGCTGCATTCAGTGCCGGTATTGTCATCTACAGTAAGAACTATTTTATAAACACCAGGCTCTGCATATATATGGTACACCTTTTCTCCTGTCGCCTTTGTGCCGTCTCCGAAATCCCAGCTGTATGTTAATTTATCGCCATCAGGATCTGTTGACGCTGAACCGTCAAAGTAGTTCTTCTCATCCACGCAGCAGGCAAGATTAGCCCCTGGATTAGCAACAGGAGGCCTGTTCACTCTTACGCTTATCGTTGTATCTGCCTTAGAGCATTCATAACCTCTGCCATCATCAACACTAAGACGTATTGTTTGCACGCCACCTGTCCGGAATGTATAGCTTGCCTTTTGGCTGCCCTGCCTGGAGACGTCATCACCAAAACTCCAATAATACCTGAGCGAATCCCCATCAGCGTCACTGGAATTTGAACCATCAAAATCAACTGTTTTTCCTATACAAATAATCCTCGGTCCGTCAATCCTGGCAATTGGTGCTGTATTGACATCAGCAATAACCGTTGCTATCGCTTTTGAGCACCTAGTGCCTCTTTTGTCATCGACAGTAAGGCGCGGATTATATCTACCGCCTTTTGTGTAAATATGTGTTGTCTTGACGCCGTTTCCCGATGTTCCGTCTCCGAAATCCCATACGTAGTTTAACTGTTCCCCTTCTTCGGTCAACGAGCCTGACCCGTCAAATACTACTTCATCTCCAACGCAGATCTTCGAATCCCTTGTCCTTATTGATGCTGTAGGAGATTTATTAATATCAGCTTTTATTGTATCCCGGGCTACGCTGCACGCCGAGCCAACCCCATCATCGATAGTAAGGGTTATTATGTAGCTGCCTGGCTTTTCATATATGTGAGCAATTCTCATTCCCTGCTTTTGAGTCCCATCGCCAAGATCCCATAAATAGGTCAGCTGGTCCTTGTCAGCGTCATATGAGCCTGATCCGTCAAGATTAACCTTGTATTCAGCCCTAAGATTGTCCAGGCATATATCTATATCTTGGCCTGCATCAGCAACAGGCGGGGTGTTTATACGTATAACCTGACTTATTGAATCTGTGCTGCATGAAGAATTTTCATTATCATCCACTGAAAGACTTACTTTATATGTACCGCCTTTTGTGTATTGCTTCCTTACATTAACCCCGTTTGCTTTTGTTCCGTCTCCGAAATCCCACATATAGGTAAGGTTTGTTGATGTATCATCCTTTGTCTTGCTTGCATCAAAAGATATCTCATCAGAAAGGCAGGCAACTTTTGGTAATACGAAATCTGCCTTAGGTGAAGTATTTACCCTGACTGTCTGCGTTGTAGTTGCTGTATCGCAGCCCAAGCCTGAATCATCCTTAGCAGTAAGCTGCACGGTATAGGTTCCGCCCTTTTCGTATACATGGGTAACAACCGGGCTTGTGCTTGTATTCCCATCTCCAAAATCCCACATAAATGAAAGGGCGCGTTTAGTGCTATCATAGGATTCTGTAGCATCAAATGTAAATTTATTGCAGCCAAGATCCTTTACCGGCTTTGCAACTGCCTTGACAGGCACAGGAACCGGTACAGGCTTTCCTTCTATCACCGGAACAGGTGCTTTGCCCTGTTCAAAATATATAGGCAAAAGATTTCCTTTGTCATCATATACCTTAATACCTGCATGGGCATATTTCTGGGTGCCTTTTGTAATAACATATTTTAATCTTCCCTCGGTTATAGAATTTACAGGTATCTGGGTCTTTCTCCATTCGCCGCTTAAGGAGTCTTCGACGTCATACTGCGTCTTCGAGTTTCCAAAAAGAATATCCCTTCCTGCGAATATCTCACTTGTGCCGCCTTTTTCATCTAAGTCATAGTTTTCAAGAACAATATGTTTTGTACCCGCAGAAATTCCAGGATAGAAATACATTTTATCGCCCTGGTTAGGCAGCAGCCTTATGGTAATATCATCGCTGTAAATATCTCCACTATCAGGCGTAACCCTGAACCTGAAAAGATTCGCATCATCTCCCTGAACACCTTTCACGACCACCTCAAATCGATAACCGCCTGTTGATAATACCTCGCCCTGCTCTTTGCTGTAGGGGCCAAACCTGTAATATGTTCTGTTATATTGCGATTCGCCAAATTCTTTCTTTTCTATCAAAGACTTTCCATAGATAGAAAACTCTGTGACAGTATTCCACGGGTTTGATGGATCTGTCCTAAAATCATGGCTACCTCCTGTATCAGGGTCATATACGTCTATTATGATATCTGACTTTTCCCCTGGCGGCACATCTATAGTAAGAATGAACTCATTATCCTCTGCTCCAAGCAATGGGTCACCATCAGAGCCAAATACATAAAAATATTTTGCTCCTGAATAATGCCAGGGTATATCCTTTGCATAAGAATCTGCTGCGCAAAAAACAATTGCAGACACCACAAGAAATGATAAACCAAAATATTTTTTAAACATTTTATTCTCCTTTTTTAAGCGAATAATACAATATCTTATCAGCTTGTCAAATATTATTTGCAGGTTAGGTAATTATTCCTTTTCCCCGAACGGGAACACGAGTTTTTGGGTTATCTTTTCAGCTGCTTTGGTAGCAGCCTTGCCTGTTTCTCCAACTATCCTTGTCGCTTTTCCAGCTGTCTCTGTAGCAATCTTTGTTGCTTGTGACAATGTGCCTGTTGAAAGCCCTCCAAGGTCAAAGTTTGTAAGACTTGCTATAGCAGTATTCCTTAGAGTCCTTACAACAATTATGCTCACAAGCGAATACGCGTCCTTTATATTGGCATATTTTTCATTTATATTTAAATTAAACTCTCTTACATGGGGCTTTCCGCCTGCTGAATAATCTTTATATACGACCTTTCCTATTTTAAGTTCAAGATTGTCGATCTGAATCTGCGGGGCTTTGCCTTTATCCTTGTCCTGGGGTTTTTTGCCTTCTTTCTGCGCCTGTACAACCTTAAGCGAGTCGAGGTTTAACTTGCCATCTTTGTTTTTCACTACAACAAACTCTTTTAAATCAATTTTCATATCGTACAGATGTGCATTGCCCTTTAAAATTGCAGGCAGATTGTAATGTACATATATATTGGGCATATCAATCATTACGCGGTCTTCAAATCCTTTAGGATTATAAAGCACAAGGCCGTCAATATTTACAAGTGTTCTTATTATGCCGATGTTAAGGCCTGCCATGCGAAGCTGGAGGCCTGTAACCGTTTTAACAGCCCTTTCGACAGCTATCTTGGCTATCATATTCTTACCCAATGATAAACCTGCAATAACCACCAAAATTATAACTAATACAACTGTAATTTTTTTCATTTGTCTTGTCCTTTTTACTTTATGCCTTATCAGAATCTGGCGTTTAGGCTCAATGCAAGAGACCTGGAATCAAAAAAGCCTGTTTCGACATTAAGCCACATCTTTTCCGTTATATTTATATCGCCGCCCAATATAAAACCTACCGGCTTGCTCTCATCAGACATATAGCGCTTTCTGTTGTTATCAATCCAGTTGATATAGTCTGTTCTGGAGATTCTCGCTCCAGCATACGGCACTATAACTGAAAAATCATAGGATACCAGTACAGAGCCCTGCCAATCATCAAGAACTGCCTTGTATTTTTGGTTATTAATCCTTTTTGTAAAAGGATGCACGCTTATGTGTTGAAAACCTCCTGTAAGCCTGATTTTATCCTTTTCAAAAAACTTGATCCTGAAACCATAACCACCATCAAACCTTGCCCGGTAATCCACATTATCCTGCAAAGCATCATACCTTTTGATGCCGCCTGTGCCTACCTTTAAATCTATGCTAAGCCAGTCAAGCAGGCCATATGATATCAGCAGAAAACTCTGACTGCTCTTCACCTTGCCCTGGTCCTGCTCAAGACCTCTCTGGATATAATACCCTTCAAGACCTGAAAAGAATTCCCCTTTTTGCGGCATCCTTGTACCGTAACAGGGAGCAGCATATGCTGGCATGGATAATATTATGCATAAAACGCATAATAAGAGAAGGGGTGTTTTTAGCATGGGAATAATTATAGCAATTTTGGCGGTAAAATACAATAAGAATCTAAAAAAGAGGGTTAGAAACCTATTTTATCCTATCAGGCAGGAAAGCTCTCTCTTTGCCCTCATAAGGTTGTGTGCTATAACGCTTACACTTGTGTTCAGCGTTTGGGCTGCCTCAATATATGTAAGGCCGTCTATACCGCAAAGTTGAAGGGCCACTCTATAATTAGGTGACAACCTTTTAAGGGCATATTTAAACATATGCAGAAATTCATTCTTCTGTGCCATCTCATCAGGGGCAGGATTACTGGTATCAGCTGTCTTGTCCAGCAGCGTAATGTTATTTTCATAACCGGTAATTTTTGCATCCAAGGAACTATTGATGTCATACCTCTTATCTCTCCTGTAATTGTATGAAAGATTGCGTGAAACAGTATATACCCATTTTAAAAATTCATCTTTTTTATATATCCTATCCAAATACATATATGCGCGCATAAACGCCTCTTGAGCTATGTCGTCAGCCGCGTCTTTTTCATTATACAGTATACGCATAACACGCAAACGTACCTTATTGAAGTAACGCCTGTAAAAAATCTTAAATATTCTGTTTCTTTGATTGTATGACATTTAAGCCTCCGTTGGGGGGCATTAAGCCCCCCAGTTTTCGGGTTGATTTATTCTTTGTCCTCTTTGTCAGGGATATAAAATGTGGCAGTATCAACAACACCCTTGGTTGTCTTCACAACAGCTTCACCAGCTCCTTTTACAGTGCCTAAAGTAACACCCTCAATTACATTGGTGTCCCGGGTAGTATCTGCCATTTCCCGCGGAACCTCGGCCCATCCTGTAGCAGCTTCTCCAACGCCGCCAGCAAGCTTTTCACCGGCATTTTCTGCAGCCAAAACAGGCACTGCTAAAGCCAGGATTAACAGAAATGGCGGAAAGCTCTTTATAAATCTTCTTAAGCCCATTCTCCTTCTCGCGCACCTTTGCTGCCTTTTAACGGCTCTTCCCTTTGCCATGACAACCTCCTTTTTTTATTTCATTACAGGTTTATCTATTTTAATACGCAGTATATGCGTAGGAGAAATCTCGATCTGTAAAAAATCAGCTAACCCTGTGCACCATCGTATTATGGTTGGATTCTTGACATTTATCTTTTGATTAAGCCGTTTGTTCATGTTTTTCACCCTTATGCATGTACACCGGAAAATCCCCTGACACCTTGTAGGATTCTGTCCGTGTCTATTGGTTTTGTTCTCTTTATATAAAGAGCTATGTTTTTGGCTATATCTATTTCCATCATTACAATATCCTTAGTTGCTGATTTCAAGCTTTCACCGAAAATCACAATGTTCTTAATTTGGATATTATGATTTCCTGATGCGACAGAACCCAGTACTTCAGCGGAGGAGGCTATTGTACCGATTGTGAATAGAAACGGCATGAGAAATAATATTATAATAATTAATTTAACTATTTTCATTTGATTGAGTT
>Ga0208325_1000474_pt1 | contig 10922 bp, 16 predicted proteins | sample PL_2010_330m_FD_185486 | JGI IMG/M metagenome (GOLD analysis project Ga0208325, IMG submission 185486) | Freshwater microbial communities from Powell Lake, British Columbia, Canada to study Microbial Dark Matter (Phase II) - PL_2010_330m... | ecosystem: Environmental > Aquatic > Freshwater >...
ATGTCGATGATGTATTGGTTAATGCTGAGTTGGTAAAGCAGGGGCTTGCCTGGGCTAAAGCCTATCCGCCTGATACTAGATATCAGGACTACTTGGAGGAAATGGAAGCCGAGGCGAGGAGCGCGGGCAGGGGGATGTGGGCAAAATAAGGGAAGCCTCAACGGGAGGCTTCCTTCTTACTTATTACTTTAATAGCTCTGTCCAGTCCCATCATTAGGGACAGGTTTCATCTATTGTTGCTCTTGTCTTAGTTCCCGCCATGCCTGTCTCAGTTGTTGTCGTGTCTGGTCACACTCATCACGGGCTTCCTGTCCAATCTCTTGCCATTCCCGTCTCAATTCCTGCTGCGCTTGCCTTAATTCTTGTCGCGCCTGTCTCATCTGTTGCCGCGCCTGCTCACAGTTCCCCTCGCAGGCTTCCTGTTTCTTCTCTTGGCGTGCCTGCTTAAAGGCATCGACTAGGCGCTCCTGGGGAATGTCTAAAATTTCGGCGACCCGGGCGATAAAACCATTTGCCTGTGGTGTTGATGCAGGTTCTTCCTGTGCCATCACTGTGGCTGTGCCGCTCACGGTCAGCAAGAGTACAGCCGCCAACACCACCACCAGAACCTTTATTCTTTTGGACATTGTATTTCACCTCACACTTAGATTTGTTTTAGTTACTGCAGGATAGCATAGATTACCTGAATGGTAAGGCTGATCTCTTGTTCCCCGGGGCTGATTGGGGTGGGGACGGATGACGGTATCGCCTCTTCTACTGTGACGCTCCGGTAGACAGGGTATGGCGTGGAGACACCTTCAGAGATGTAGGTTGGCTTACCCAGGCTAACTTCACCCAGTTCAGCCAGATGCTCGGCTTTAGCTTTGGCATCAGCCATTGCCTCTTGCCTGGCTTCTTCGTAATAAGCCGACGGCTCATCTACAGAGAAGCTCAAGCTGTCTATCCTGGTGAGGTCTCCGCCAGCCTCGGCGACAGCGTCAATAATGGTGCCGGCTTTATCTACCTCCCTTATCTTGGCGGTTACCATATTGGTTACCCGATAGCCAATCACTGTTTCTTCCTCTTTTACCCTATCCCACTTGGTTACCTGACGAATATTAAAATATTGGGTTTGAATATCCTTCTCAGCCACGCCATTGTCAGTCAGGGCTTTCATCACCTTATCCATAGATTCAACTGCCTGGGATTGAGCTTCAGCTACCGTGGCTGCCTCAGCGGCAATACCTAACCTCAAGGTGGCGATGTCAGGCACCACTGTTACCTCTCCCGTGCCCGTAACCCAAATCCCTTCCTGCTGGCTGCTGAGCTGAATGTTGGAGAGCTCAGTGCTGCAGCCACACAACCCAACTACGGCGAGCACCAGTGTCAGACCTACAACCAATAACCATTTCTTTTTCATTTCCTACCTCCTTGCTTTAAAAATTGTTTTCACCAATATATAACGTAAAAGTTGCTGTTTGGTTAGTAGCGACTTTAAAAAGTTGGTGGCTAATCTAGAGTTTTTAAGGCTCTTTCATAGCCAGCTTCCGATACGATAATAGCCCGGAGCAGGGCAGGTCTTACTGATTCTGGGGCTGTCTCCAGCGCGGCACGGAGAGCCTCAGGGTGATTAATCGCATGATGAGTCACTGTTATCCTGAGTTTGGCGCGGCGGTTATCTTGAGTCTGGGACCCTTTGGCTCCCCTGGCCTGCCCGGATGGTGCTGGGGCTGTTTCTGGGGCTGGAGCTGGAGCCGGCACCGGTGGTGTTTCTGCTGTTGGTGCCGGAGCCAGGATGGTGCCACCTTTCTCCTCCTGGACTGTAGTCAGAGTAGCTACCCTGGACAGATAGGTATCCAGGCGCCGGGTAGTAAGCTCTATCTGTGCCGGCTTGCCCTTGTTAGCCAGATAGATTATCTCAGCCACCCTCTTATCTGCCAGCTCGGTTAAAAGCTGTGCCTTGCCTATGTCAGATGGGGTTAGGGCTAAGCGCACCTGCTCGGTAGCCAGCTTCACCTGATACAGAGGCTCATCGGGCATACTGTTGCCGGCGGCGGCGGCCGTGCCTCCCCCAACCAGGAGCAGGATAAGGACTATAGCCACGGCTGTTGCCCACCGTGGCTGCCAGCCGAAGAAGGGGTGACTTCTTTTGGGCTCTACTACCTGGAGTGCGGAGCGGAACTGGTATCTGGCTCTGGCTCTGAAATCGGGACGAGGTTGAATCGCCGACGCCTTTTTGGTGACCAGAGCCGTCTGGAGCAAAGGCTTAAGCTCATCAGCCTGCTCCGGATAGCTCTCAAGGCACTGCTCTACAGTCTCGCCCTTAATCAGCAGTCGCTCCAGGCATTCATCCAGGATATTATCAAATTCTCTAGACTTCCTCATTATCTACTCCGGCGATAATGCTCTGCGCAGGGCTACTATGGCGCTATGCTGTAGCGCCTTTACCGCTCCCTGGCTTTTGCCCATGACCTTGGCTACCTGGGCAATTGCTAGCTCACCAGCAAAACGGAGGGAAATCACCTCACGCTGGGCTTCAGTCAGTCGCTCAGTAGCTAATAGCATCTGCTCAATATCTGAGCTGTGCTCAGCGGCTAGCTGGGGATTGCTATCACTACTCGCCAGCGACTCGTCAAGGGGAGCGGTAGCCTGCCTTTTTTTCTTTCTCAGCTAGTCGACCACCTGGTTACGGGCAATGCGGAATAACCAGGCGGAGAAGGGAACCCCCTTCCACCTGAAGGAGGAAATAGACTGGAGGGCGTTGAGAAAGACCTGCTGAGTCATATCCTCTGCCTCGGTCTTACTTCCTATTCTGAGAACCACATAACGATAAATCTTATCGAAGTTCTCCTCATATAACTGGGCAAAAGCCTCTTGGTCTCGTTGTTGGGCTCGACGGACGAGACTCTCCTCATCTTGCACCTGATAGCTCCCCACCGGCTTAACTTGGGTAATATTTTGCCACGATTTAACCGGTAATATGGCGTTACCCTGTGCATATAGTATAACGAAGGATGCGGTAAAAAGATAGGCTTTAATCTAAGCGGGATAGGCGAATATCGTTGATAGGTGGGATATGTTACAATGAAATCTGGATAGTATTCTGAAACTAAAACTTTCTTCAAGGGGATGAAAACTTGCCTTGCTATGTGCGTCTGATGGGTAAGGAAGACATTGCCCAGGTCACTGAGATTGACCGTGAAGCCTTCCCTACCCAATGGCCAGCGGCTAATTATCAGCGCGAGCTAGAAAATTGGTTAGCCCACTATATCGTAGCCTGCGACACCGGGAAAACGGTTGAGGAGCCAAGGGTGAAGGTTGCCTCAGGGATGGGTCTCTCAGGATTGGCGTCCAGGGTGAGGCAGATATTTAACCATGAGCGTTTTTTTGGCGAGGAACCGCCTCCATCAAGACGAGGGTATATTCTCGGCTTTGCCGGCTTCTGGGTTATGGCTGATGAGGCTCATCTCACTAATATTGCCGTGCGGGAATCCCATCGCCGTCAGGGGATAGGCGAGCTGCTGCTCATATCCATCATCGACATGGCGGCAGAGCTAAATGCCAGCATCATTACCCTTGAGGTGCGTGCCTCTAATACCTCTGCCCGGAGTCTCTATCGCAAGTATGGTTTCACCCAGGTAGGTCTACGCCGTGGCTACTATATAAGTGATAGAGAAGATGGCGCATTAATGTCTACCGAAAATATCTCCTCGGACTCATTTCAGGCACACTTTCAGCAGTTAAAGCAAGCTCACGCCAGAAAGTGGGGCACAGCCCTCCGTCAAATTGCTCGATAGCCACCGCTTCACCCAAATAGACCGCGCTTTTTGGGAACCAGTTCCTTTTTATCTTTGTTTTCCTGGAACCATTCCTCAAGCTCCTGTTTGCTCTTGGCCAGCGGCTCGCTTAATTTATCTACCTGAATGCTGGCTAGATAGCTGGATGACTTGTACTTCTTAGCCTCATCTATCCTCTGGTTAAATTCCTCGGCCATACCAAAGGCATTGGCTAGGGTAGTGTGTAACCTCTCGTCCAGAAAATCGAGCTTGGTCTTGTTCCTATTCCAGCTATCTGTCTTAAATTTCTTGACACCCAAGTTGAAGCTAAAGGCGTCTATAATCTTCAGATTCTGATTTATTTCCGACAGCAGGGTGACAATCTTTCCCAGCTCTGTCTTCTCCATGGAGCGTCTTCTAAGGAAAATACTGCCCAGCATGAAAAGAAGTATAACTACTATAAGTATTATATTCCCCAGCATGCCCTCACCATTCATAGGTCACCCCTTATCTCGTATCGGAAGTTCAATTAAACCATACTGTTGACACGATGTCTATAGATATGGCATAGCAACCAGTATTATAATTAGTGGCAGTGAAAAATTGAAAGGAGGGGGAAATGCCATCAGTATTCAAAGCCTTAGCCTCAATTACAGCTTGGGCACTGTTTATTTGTGGGTGGTTACAACTGCTGGGCGGAGCTTGGGGCTATTTCTACAGTTGTTACATCACCGGCTCGGTTGGTGTGGTCGCCGTTTCCACCCGGGTACTAGCGGTGTGGGGGCTGGGGACTGGCTCATTGATTTTGTCGGTATGTGCCATGAAATTACGGCAGATGCTGGACTGAAGCGGTTGCCGTCTATATTTCGGGAGACTTTTCTGAAGCCAGCTTGCCCCCGCTTGCCCAGTTGTGCTTGGGGTTATCCTTAATAATGATATGCACTGCTTCCGGGGGAACGCCCATATCAGCTATCACCGAAGTTATGCCTTCCACCAGCTTTTTCTTCTGCTCAACAGTGCGTCCCTCCCACCATTCCACGGTAACTATCGGCATGATATTCTCCTTCTTTGATTAGCTATTGCTGTTTGAATTTGGCTTTCAGGGCTTCCGCTTCTTGTTGCTTATCAAATTCCTCCTGGCTGAGGGGTTCACAGGACTTTAGCTCGTTATTCTCCAGTTTAATGGTGAAGAGCGCTCTACATTTCCAGCACCGGTACGGACCCTGATAGCTTGACTCAACCAGGGAGAAACTACCCTCGGTGTTACATTCGGGACATTTAATTTTGACTATCATAACTTGACCTTACTCCTTCTCGTTTTATCTGGACTTCTCGCCTCTTCAGGTGAAATCCTATTCCTGATTAATAGTTTTGTCAATGTAGCTATAAGGAGATTGTTAGTATCCTATCCCCCTGACCCCCTTCCCTTAATAAAAGATTGTTAAACAACCCCTCACCCTTTATCCCTCTCCCCTTACTAAACAACCCATCAATAAGGGAAGGGGGAGTGTAGGTAAGAGAGGGGCGGAGCCCCTCTTTTCTCTTCTTTCCCCTTCCCCTTATCAAGGGGAAGGGGATAAAGGGGATGGGGTTACCTAATAAAAATCTAAAGGGGTGGGGTTCATAAATAAGCTGGAGACCTCATTTCGTTCTAATCACCCTTCTTCACCAGCAAACATACATTCCTTGAGAAAAACTTTATCGGGAAGTGGTAGGAGCTTTCGGGGAAGGATTTTAATACCTCAAAACCAGCCTTCTTTACCAGTTTCTCCAGCTCAGGGTAGGAGAACAGGTAGTAGTAGCGCTCCAGGGTCTTATCCCTTTTTCGCCACGGCACAGCTACCTCTTTTGGCTTAAACCAGAAACGGGGTTGCCATCGGTTCCACACGGTGATGAAGGCTTCGCCGCCCGGTTTTAATACTCGCCTCAGCTCGCTTAGGGCGGCCATCTTCTCCTCCCTGCCCTTGATATGGTGGTAGGTAGCCACTGAGATTGCCCAGTCAAAGGTCTTATCGGCATAGGGGAGGTGGCTAACATCAGCCACCGATAGGCTCACGGCAAAGTTGAATTTCTGGGCATATTTTCGAGCCAATTTCAGCATCTCGGTGGAGAAGTCCACGCCATACAGGTCAAAGTTCCGGGTAAAGGGGAGGAAGTCGGGACCGTGGGCACAGCCAATATTAAGTAGCCTGCCCTTTTGCCACCGCCGTGCCAGCATCTCCAGTTCGCTGCGGAATATAGACCAGTGCCGGAAGCTATACCAGCCCGGGGCTATCTGGTTAAATATATCTCTAGTCACCCTATCCCCTTTATCCCCTTCCCCTCAAGGGGAAGGGGAAGATTTCTTTAGAAGAGGGGGCGGAGCCCCTCTTGGACTCCCCCTTGGCCACTTCGCTCCTCTTAGATTCTCTCTGGGTCGCTCCGCCTCCTTTTAGACTCTCCTTGGTGTATTATCCTCAAGGTGATTTTCGTTGTTGCCATAAGCTGAAATCTGCTAAACTGTTTATGACCGTTGAGAGAAGTATATATGAAGAAGTTGTCCAGGACAATATCCGGGGTTACCCCGGTAGCGGTGATGACCCAGCCGATGAAGTGCCCGGGGCAGTGCATCTATTGCCCCACCTACCAGGCTACGCCCCAGAGCTATACCCCTGAATCGCCAGCGGTACTGCGGGGTAAAAAGTGCGATTATGATGCCAGGAAGCAGATTGAGCTCAGGCTAAAGGTTCTATCCGAGATGGGGCATCCCACCGATAAGGTTGAGTTGATAGTAATGGGAGGCACCTTCCTTGCCTATCCCCGGGACTATCAATACCAGTTTATTAAGGATTGCTATGATGCCCTGAATGGGGAGGAGTCGGCTACCCTGGAAGAGGCAAAGAGGCTTAATGAAACCGCTAATTACCGCTGTACCGGGCTATGCATAGAGACCAGACCCGATTGGTGTGGGCAGGAGGAGATAGACCGGATGCTTGAGTTTGGCACCACCCGGGTAGAGCTCGGGGTTCAGATATTGGATGATGAAATTTACCGACTGGTAAGAAGAGGGCATAAGGTGGCAGATGTGGTTAACGCCACCACAATGCTCAAGGAGCGGGGGTTTAAGGTGCACTACCACTGGATGCCGGGACTACCCGGTTCAACCCCGGCAAAGGACCTGGAGCTATCGGCAAAGCTGTTTGGTGATGCTCGCTTTAAGCCAGATGGCTTGAAGCTATATCCGACTATGGTGGTGGAGGGCACCGAGCTGGAGAAGTGGTATCAGGACGGGCGCTACCAGCCATACTCCCCTGACACGATGATTAATCTGCTGGTTGAGATTAAGTCCATGGTGCCCAAGTATGTCAGAATCTCAAGGCTGCTGCGTGACATACCGGCTAAGTTTATTACCGCTGGTTTAAAGGATTCGCTACGGGATGTGATTAAGCAGCGAATGAAGCGGCAAGCTATTGAATGCAGGTGCATCAGGTGCCGGGAGTATGGTCACCGGGCACGGGATGGCTGGGAAATAGGCGAACCCCGGCTGGTAAGAATGGATTATGAAGCCTCAGGTGGTAGAGAGATTTTTCTATCCTTTGAGGATGAAAAGGAAACGCTATTTGGCTTGCTGCGGATGCGGATTCAGTCTAAGCCCATAGCTGGGCTGGGTCAGGAGGTTGGGGGAAATCTAGCCTTAATAAGGGAGCTACATATATACGGTCCTGAAGTTCCCCTCAGTGAGCGGAAAGAAGGGACGGTTCAGCACAAGGGTCTGGGTAAGGCATTACTAAGGGAGGCTGAAGGGATTGCTGCCAGTGAGTTTCAGGTGAAGCTGATGGTTGTTTTGAGCGGCATCGGCGCCAAGGAATACTACCGCTCAGAGTTTGACTACAGACCGCGGGGGGACTATATGGTTAAGAGCCTGTAGGCTCAGAGAAGCCCTCCTCAAGCTGCTCCAGCCGGGCATCCCCAATGCCAAAATGATGGGCTATTTCATGCCTCACTACCCTCTGTATTTCGGCAATAATCTCGGCATCGTGTCCGCATTGAGCCTCAATCGGCTTCTGAAAGATGGTTATTTTATCCGGTGGCACCAATCCGTAGTGACTGCCTCGCTTGGTTAGGGGCACACCTTCATACAGACCCAATAGAGTTTGTCCGCGTTTCAGTCCTACTTCAGCCAGTTGACCTTGAGTTGGCCAATCCTCCACCACCACATCAATGTTTTCTAGTCTGGTGCGAAACTCTTCAGGCAGACTATCCACTGCCCTTGCTACCAGCCACTGAAATCGGTCTCTGTCCATAGCCAACTCTCTCACTGGAGGTAAAAATTTAAGAAAACCTGCTGAAATGGCGGTAAGTCAAGGGCTTCAGCGTGGTCCCCTTTTCTGAGCTTCTCCCTCTTCATCATTTTCTAGCACTCCGAGCTTCAGCCTCTCTTTAACCTCATCTGGAATCACTTCTGGCAGGGCAGCTTCCTCTGGAATTTCACCTAAAGCACCCTTTTTCTTTAATGCCTCAACTGCCCTTTCATGATTCCTTACCGAGACACTCATTGCCCTTTCAATGGTTAGCCTAGCTTGCTCAGGCACCTTTTCATAAACTTCAGACAGAACTCCTAGGTGGATGGAGGTCGCCTTGGCAACCAACTGTTCAACTGTGGTTGTATCCTTGCCCAATCCTTGAGCAATTTCAGAGATTTCCTCTCCAAACTTATTTAGCCTCTCAAATTCTTCTAGAGCCTCATCTACATCTTCAACTTCATTTTCTTCTGCTTTGGCTCTGGCTCTATTTAGCCTACTTTCAATGGCGGCTAGGTTAATCTCAGTGGCTCTTTCTGGATTTTCTCTGGCTAGGGCTCGTAACGCATTTTCTTGCCCGTTAATGGATACGCCTCTAGCTTGGGTAATGGCTTCTTTGGCTTCTTCGGGAACAATGTCCAGTATTCCATCTAAAACAGAAAGGTGCTTTGAGGTGGCTAAAGCCACTATTTCCGATGTGTCTGACACATCTACGCCTTCCCTTCTTGTCTGTTCCATCCTTTCTGTAGCTAAATTAATATATTCATTATAGCCATTGGTAGCTTCCTTTACTGCGTTTGGCTTATTTTTATGTGCCATAGTCTGAGCTTCAGCCAGTCTTTCTTCGGCATATGTAAGAGCCTTCCTCGCCTTTGCCTCAGCCCCAAAGGCAAAGAAAAGACCTATCTTCTTGCCCCAGGTGTCAACAAAGTAGAAAGGGCTGTCGGGTGTAATGCCTGGACTGGGCAATTGCAATTCCTCATCTTGAGCATAAGCAGTGCCGCCAAAGAGAAGTGAGATAACTATGGCCCAGCTAAGCAAAATTATCCTAAACCTTTTCATTATTTACCTCCGACTTAAATTCATACTCAATTTATTATAACGAAAAAGTCGCCACTTGGTTAGCATCAATCTGCAGGATTTTGGAAAGGGAGGTTAGTTACCCGTAGCCTAATCTCGTGAATTTCAGCCCGACTCACTACCTGTTACCCTTCAGGTAGTCTATAGCCCATTGGATGGCGTCCTCTCCCTCAAGCTCAAGCTCATAGTCGGGGTGTATTCCTTCACCTTCTATCGGGCGACCGTTGGGGGTGAGCCAGCGAGCCGTGGTTATATATAACCCAGAACCATCTTGAAGCTGGTGCAGGATATTGACACTGCCCTTGCCGTAGGTTGTGGTGCCGGCAATGGTAGCGCGGGCATAATCCTGCAGGGCTCCAGCCAGCACCTCGCTGCCGCTAGCACTATAGCTGTCTACCAGAACCACCAAAGGCAGGTCGGTAGCTACTCCGTTGGGTCTAATCATGTGAGTGGTACTCTTTCCCTGGTTGTCCACTACATTGACGACCACACCCTCCTCCAAGAAGTTGCCAGCTACATCAATCACTACTTGGAGTATGCCACCGGGGTTACTGCGCAGGTCAAGGATGATACCCGTTGGTGCTATCCAGGTTATAAGCTGGAGCACAGAGGATAACTCCTCATTGGTGCGCTGAGAAAAATGGGTAATACTAATGTAAGCGATGTCTCCCCTCATCTCAAAGTCGATGCTGGGCAGCTCAATTTCAGCTCTAATTATCTCAATTTCCACGGGCTCGGTCTCATCCTGGTGAAGGATAAGGAGCCTGACGGGCGTCCCCTTTGGTCCACGGGTATTAAATACCGCCTCAGCTATGCTCATCCCTGAGGTAGACCTGCCATCAATTTCCAGGATTTTATCGCCGGCTCTAATACCCGCTTTAGCCGCTGGTGAATCAGCAATAGGGGCGATAATCATTAACTGCCCATCCCTAATTGCTATCTCGGCTCCGATACCCTCAAATTTTCCTTCCATGCCGCTCAAAGCCAGCTGGTAGGTTTCGGCATCTAGGTATGAGGAGTAGGGGTCATCCAGCGCCTCCATCATACCCTTGATGGCTCCCTGACTCAATAGGCTGGCATCGAGCCTGTCCTTATCTACGTAATCCTGGAAGATGATGTTCCACGCCTCGGTTACAATATCAAAATCCTGCCCTAGGCTTGACGGAGTTCTGGAACCTTGAGCACAGCCAGCCCCAAAAGACAGGGCAAGGCTCGCCACCAATAATAGGGCTATTACCATAAACTTTATTGTTTTTGACATCGGACTTACTCTCCCTTAAAGTGTTTGGTGACCAAATTTATTTAGGCAAGTATCCCCTCTCACCTTTGAAGATTTATGGAGGTGTACAATGGCAAAGTCCATTAACAGGAAAGACCAAAAACTACTAGATATGACAGAGGAACAATTTACAACTCTAATTACAAACATAATCAGTAGCGAACAAAAAAGGACAAGACAGATTATGTGCAATGCTTTTGATGTTTATGAACGTAATAGGTTATATCTTAGCCTTTGGGGACGTATAAAATATTTGTTCGTTAATAAGATCTAATTGAACTAGACGGTCTAAGCGAGACTGGAATTTATCTACCCTATCTACTGCCTCGCTCAGTGATAGAGATTCTTTAGCAGGAGGTATTAAATCTGAAGCTTTGTATGCTTTATAAGGTTGATGGTTTATGAGGTTTAACAATTTTAAGTCTACGGAGTCTAATTCGGTGCTTTCACTTTGTGAAGCCATAATGTACCTCCCGTATGATAGTGCGCCAAAGATTATAACAAAATGGGGTGCTTTATGTATATAGG
>Ga0208325_1000476_pt1 | contig 10900 bp, 12 predicted proteins | sample PL_2010_330m_FD_185486 | JGI IMG/M metagenome (GOLD analysis project Ga0208325, IMG submission 185486) | Freshwater microbial communities from Powell Lake, British Columbia, Canada to study Microbial Dark Matter (Phase II) - PL_2010_330m... | ecosystem: Environmental > Aquatic > Freshwater >...
TGAGTTAGGCAAGGCCCGCCCGCCGGTCGTGCCGGCGCCCATAGTGAAGATACTCATGCTTGCTCCGTTTTTCCAAAAAAAAGCGGACAGGATATTCAAAGACAGGGTTTACGATATTTCGCGGGCGCGAGAGCTTCTCGGATACGATCCGCAAATCTCCACCGAAGAGGGATTGCGCAAGTCGGTCCGCGGGTGGAAATTATCCACAGAGTAGGTCACCCTTTAGGGTGACCTACCAGCAAAGAGAAAAGCCGTAGGTCACCCTTTAGGGTGACCTACCAGCAAAGAGAAAAGTCGTAGGTCACCCTTTAGGGTGACCTACCAGCAAAGAGAAAAGTCGTAGGTCACCCTTTAGGGTGACCTACCAATTGAGGCGGAACAAATGAAAGTATTACTACACATATGCTGCGGAATATGCGCGATACCGGCGGTTGAGCGCCTGATGTGCGAAGGGCACCGCGTAACAGGGTTTTTTTATAACCCGAACATTCACCCGCAAGACGAATACGCGAAACGTCTTGAGGCGGCGCGGCAGGTATCTCGCGAGCTGTCGTTTGAGCTGGTAGAAGGCCCGTATAACCGGGAGAAATGGTTTGAAATGGTCAAGGGCAAGGAGTATGAACCGGAGGGAGGAATTCGCTGTGAAGCATGTTTTCGGATGCGTTTAGAAAAGACGTATGAATATCTTAAAAAGAACATGTTTGACTCCTTCGCTACCACGCTGGCGGCGAGCCCCATGAAAGACGCGAAACTCATAAGTGATATCGGGCGCGCGATAGGCGGGGACCGCTTCATGGCCGTGGACTTCAGAAAAAAAGGCGGATCTCAAAGAGCCGCCGAGTTATCCCAAGAGTGGAACCTATATCGCCAGAATTACTGCGGATGTATTTACAGCTTAGAAGACAAATTACGAAAGAATAAAAAACAAAAAGACAAGTAGGGGCAGACCCATGTGTCTGCCCGAAACGTCCGTAAGATGAAAACAAAAATGAAAACACCCCGCAAAAAAAACCTGTCGCGTTCCGCCTTTCTAAAAAGGGTGAACGACACCATAAAACATTATGACATGCTGCATCCGGGGGATAAAGTGCTCGTTGCTGTTTCCGGAGGAGCGGACTCGGTGTGTCTTTTAAAAGCGCTTTTTGACATGCGAAAAAAACTGGGCATAGATATTGTCGTCGGAACTCTGGACCATGGACTGAGAGGCGCCGAATCCAAAAGAGATGCGGCGTTCGTAAAAAAGTTTTCCGAAAAACTGCGCTTTGTATGCGTATCCCGTAAAATAAACTTGAAGAGCGTTTTAAAAAAGAACGCTTCATTAGAGGAACACGCGCGGGAAAAAAGATACGCGTTTTTATCGGAAACGGCCGCCGCGAACGGATGTAACGTTATCGCAACGGGGCATACGATGGATGATCAGGCCGAAACAGTTTTAATGCGGGTCATCAACGGTTCGTCTCTTGCCGGCATAACCGGCATTCCTCCCGTGAGGGAAGAACGCGGGCGGCGTCTCGTGCGGCCCTTGATCAGAACCGCGCGGAGGGATATCCTTGAATTTTTAAAAAAAGAAGCCCTGGGATACGCCGAAGACAGTTCCAATACGGACATGAAGTTTCAACGCAACAGAACCCGGCATGAAATACTGCCGTTTCTGGAAAAATACAATCCGCGGCTAAAACGCTCACTCGTGAACCTTTCGGATATTTTGAGGGAAGATCTCGAGTTTTCCCACGACCAAAAACAAAGAACCATTCAAAAATATACGTCCGGTTCCGACTCCGGCGCATTCGCGCGCATGAAGCTGAAAGATATTCTGCTTCAGCACGCCGTGCTCAGAAAAGAACTCTTCAAAGAACTTTTCAGAAAAGCGGGTGGAGACATAAAGGGCCTCACGTATCGTCACTGGATGGACGTAGATTATTTTTTAAGAACGGCGTCAAAAAATATGTCTCTGGATCTTCCCGGCGGCGTGAAAGTGAAACGAACTGCCGACGAAATAATGTTCGTTAAGCGTTCCCGGCCGTCTAAGTAAGTGTTTGACCGTGTTGACTGAGCCTAATGCGTATGCTACAATAGCATCAATATTAAGATTATTTACTATATGTAGGCGGGGCATGACGAAGGACAAGATGGAGAATAAATCCAGGAAAAACCCGGGCAACCGGAAGGATCCGGCGAAGAACAAGAAAAATATCCCTGACAGGTTTGTCTGGATAATGATTGTCGTGGGGCTTTTTCTGGTTTTTCAATGGGTTTTTTCCTCTATTGAAGAGTCCTCCGGAGAAATCACCTACAAGTCGTTCTACCAGATGGTTGAGGCCAACAGCACGACGGGAGAAATTCAGTCGGCTGTTAAAATGAGGTCTCGTATCATAGGAAAACTCACCAACGGAAAAACTTTTATCGTAAATATCCCGGAACCGCAGGAAGATCCCGGTCTGGTTAAGCTCTTGCGGGAGAATGTCCAGGAGTTTGACATCAAACCGCCGCAAACCTTTTTGTCCAACCTGTTTTATTCGCTGGGTCCGATGCTGATCTTCATGCTTTTTCTGTGGTTTTTCATCTACAGAGGCGCGGCGTCCGGCGGAGGCAAGATGATGTCGTTCGGCAAGTCAAGAGCTAAACTTGCGGTAAAAGGCAGGATGAAGGTCACTTTTGACGATGTCGCCGGTATTGAAGAAGCCAAGGAAGAACTCAAAGAAGTTATTGAGTTTCTCAAAGAACCGACCAAGTTCCAGAAACTCGGCGGAAAAATGCCCAAGGGGGTGCTGCTGATGGGCCCTCCGGGGACGGGTAAGACACTGCTCGCGAAGGCCGTTGCCGGTGAAGCCGATGTTCCTTTTTTCAGTCTTTCGGGTTCCGATTTCGTGGAGATGTTTGTCGGTGTGGGAGCTTCACGCGTTAGAGACCTTTTTGAAAAAGCGAAGAAATCAGTCAATATGAGCAAGAAGGGCTGCATCATATTCATAGACGAGATAGACGCGGTAGGGCGGCAGAGATTTTCCGGAATAGGCGGCGGTCACGATGAAAGAGAACAGACGCTTAACGCTCTTCTTTCCGAGATGGACGGGTTTGACACGGGAACCGGGGTTATTTTGCTCGCGGGAACGAACAGGCCCGACGTTCTGGATCCGGCTCTGATGAGACCGGGTCGTTTTGACAGGCAGGTAGTCGTGGGTCTGCCCGATATCGTCGGCCGGGACGCGATACTAAAAGTGCACGCCAAGCATATCAAGATAGAAAAGGGTCTGGACCTGTATAAGATCGCTCAGCAGACCGCGGGGTTTTCCGGCGCGGATCTGGCGAATATTATAAACGAATCCGCTCTGCTCGGGGCCAGAAAGAACAAGGATGCCGTCAGCATTGAAGAACTGCAGGAAGCGATGGAGCGAATTCTCGCGGGCCCGCAGAGAAGATCCAGAAAAATAAGCGATGAAGAAAAAAATATCATAGCGTATCATGAAGCGGGTCACGCGTTGATGTCATATCTTATTGACGGCGCGGATCCCCTGCATAAAGTTACGATTGTTTCCCGCGGCATGGCGCTGGGATATACAATGCAGCTGCCCCGGGAGGACAGATATCTTTACAAAAAAACCCAGTTTATCGGAAAAATCGCCGGCATGCTCGGCGGCCGCGCCGCGGAAAGCATCGCATTTGGCGAGATTTCCACGGGAGCCCAGGACGACATCAAAAAGGCAACGGAACTGGCCCGTGACATGGTAACGCAGTATGGCATGAGCGACCGGCTCGGGCATATCACTGTCGGAAGACGGCATGCGCAGATATTTCTCGGCCGGGACATATCGGAAGAACGTAATTACAGCGAAGAAACCGCGCGTATTATTGATGAAGAAGTTAAGCGGATTATAGGCCACTGTTATGAGGTTGCCGAAAGCAGGTTATCCGAAAACAAGGAAAAGCTTGATATGCTGGCCGTTAAGCTGGTGGAAAAAGAAACAATGAACGAAGCCGAAGTGCGGAAACTTCTCGGTTTTGTCCTTCCCGTTGAAAAAAAAGAAAAAGAAAAAAAAGAGAAAAAGCAGAAAGACATTGAGGATAATGCCTGAAAATATATACCTGAAAAACCACGTGTTGCCGATCAGTGAACGCACATGTATCATGGGTATATTGAATGTTACTTCCGATTCGTTTAGTGACGGCGGCATGTATCTTGATCCGGAACGCGCGGTGGAAAAAGCCCTTGCGATGTCCGCCGAAGGTGTGGATATAATTGATATCGGCGGGGAATCTTCCCGTCCCGGGTCGGAACGTATCACGGCGGAAGAGGAACTTGGCCGTGTCATGCCGGTTATCAAGGCGCTGCGGAACGTCGTGAATGTGCCGTTGTCTATTGATACGTGGAAAAGCGCGGTAGCCGAGGCGGCGCTTGCCGAAGGGGTTGCTATTGTAAACGATATCACGGCGCTGAGGGGAGATCGCGACATGGCGCGCACGATCGCGCGTTTTGATGCCGGGGTTATTCTCATGCACATGAAAGGCGAGCCGCAAACCATGCAGGATAAGCCTTTTTATGAAGACATGATGAAAGAGGTAGCATCGTATCTATCGGGAGCCATTGCTTTGGCGACAGAGGCGGGAATAGATCGGGCCAAGATCATTATTGATCCGGGTATCGGGTTTGGTAAAACTCTGGAACAGAATCTTGAGATACTGCGGGATTTGCGCCGTCTGGGGGTGCTGGATAAACCCATAATGGTCGGCACGTCGCGCAAATCGTTTATCGGAAAGCTTACCGGGAAAGACGCGGGAAAAAGAGTATTCGGAACAGCGGCGACTCTTGCGGCGGCTGTAATGAACGGCGCCCATATCGTAAGGGTGCATGATGTTGATATGATGCGCGATGTAACGCGTGTCACGGACGCGATAGCAGGTGCATAAATATGGTATTTTTATTTGGTTCAGGAAAAGTAATACTTGAAGTGCTTATCCTCTGGGGTGCTTTTTATCTGATATATCTGCTCTTGAAGGGAACTGTTGCGGAACAGGTGCTGAAAGGCATAATCATAATCACGGCGGTCATCATGCTGACAAGAGGGCTGAACCTTGATATTATCAACTGGATGTTGACGAGGTTTCTGGCTATTTCGGTTATAGCGTTTCTTGTTATTTTTCAGCCTGAGGTCCGGCGCGGTTTGGCCAGCATCGGGCGGTTTGGAATATTCTCCGGGGAGAAAGAGACGCTTAGTGAAGTGGCAAGAGCGGCGGTTATATTATCAAAGAAAAAAATAGGGGCTCTTATCGCGATTGAAAGAGAAACCGGCCTGCGGCGTTATGTTGAAAGCGGCGTAAGCATAGACAGCAGGGTTACAAGCGAGCTGATAAACACGATATTCGCGCCCCGGGCGCCACTGCATGACGGCGGAATCATAGTTTCGGCGGAACAACGCATAGAAGCGGCGGCATGTCTTTTTCCTCTGACGCAGAATCCGAATGTTCCTAAGACGATGGGAACCAGACACCGAGCGGCCCTGGGATTGAGCGAGGAGACGGACGCTATCGTAATTGCGGTAAGCGGCGAGACCGGACGTATTTCTCTGGCTGAGGCCGGCAGAATAAAGGAAGTGGACGACCATAAAGATGTGTCAAAAATGCTGGAAAAGGCCTATATGCCCAAGATAAGAAAACGGTCTTTTCTGGCGGTTCTGAAAAGACTTTTAACAAAAAGCAAGGGAATGCGTCCCTGAGGATATCATGAAACTGTGGAGTGTCATTTTTAGTAATTTCTGGCCGAAGGTCATTTCGCTCGTTTTGGCGGTTGCGACATGGTTCTATGTTTTTGACCTTGTCAGCAATGATTTTTTTCTTAAGAGGAAAGAAACGGCTGAAGACGTTTTCTCCAAGTATACGTTCATCACTAAAGAACTTCCGATAAAGCCGCTTTTTTCCGGAAAATCTCCGGAAGGGTATCGCGCGATTCTTAGCAAGGTTAAAATAACTCCGCCGCGGTTAGCGATTCATGGTCCCAAGGACGTTGTCTACGACATGAAAGAACTTCTGACCGATACGATCAACCTTAATGAACATACCCGCACCGTAACACTGCACCTCGGCTTGCATTCCGACAGAGACCTTCTGCAGATTGAAGAAAAGATTGTGGAAGTTTATCTTCCGGTAGAATCCACGGCCCCTGCCGCCGTTCCGGCGGAAAAAGAGAGCAATGGTTGAACTCGGAGTAAACATTGATCATGTTGCTACTGTGCGGGAAGCGCGTAAAACGTTTGAACCCGACCCGGTAAAAGCGGCTGTTCTTTGTGAAAAAGCCGGATGCGATGGAATCGTTTGTCATCTCCGAAAAGACAGGCGTCACATAAACGATGCGGATCTGGCGGCTCTAAAAAAAACCGTTACGACAAAACTAAACCTTGAAATGTCGGTAGATTCCGAGATTGTTGATATCGCGTGCAGAACCCGGCCGCGCCGGGCGACGCTTGTTCCCGAGAACCGCAAGGAAATAACTACCGAGGGCGGGCTTGACGTTGCGGGTAATTTTGATAGAGTGAAAGAGGTCGTTGAGAAGCTGACGGCATCCGGTATAGAGGTAAGCCTTTTTATTGATCCGGAGGCGTCGCAGATACAAGCCGCCCGCAAGACAGGCGCCGGCATGATAGAGTTTCACACCGGCCGATACGCCGAAGTGTTTAACTCAGGCGGCGATCATGAAAAAGAGCTTGAGATCTTGCGTGGCATGACAGAACATGCTATAAGTAAAGAGCTTATAGCATGCGCCGGGCACGGGTTGAATTATCTTAATGTAACTCCTGTGGCGCGTATCGTAGGCATGCATGAGGTCAATATCGGTCATTCAATAATATCACGAGCGGTGTTCGTGGGGATATCCGCGGCGGTAAAAGAGATGAAGGATCTTATAAAATGAGCGTTTTAGGGATAGGCGTGGATGCCGTAAAAATAGAACGGTTTCAGCGGGTGATAGATCAGCGCGGCATGAATTTTCTGAAGAGAATATTCACGGAAAAAGAGCTGGCTCATGCCAATGGAAAAACAACCCCGGCGCCGGCGCACATGGCCGGTAAATTCGCCGCCAAGGAAGCGGTGAAAAAAGCGCTTCCTGAAGGCGCGCGTATAGGGCTCAACTGGCCGGAAATTGAGATATTGAACGACTCTGATGGTAAACCATATGTCGTTCTGCACGGCGAAGCCGAACGATTAAAGAAAAAATACGGCCTTTCACGGGTCTTTATAAGTATTTCTCATACAAAAGATCTTGCAATATCCAGCGCAGTGGGGGTAAAAGATGGTGCATGAACATATAAAGAAGATTTCCGGTCGCAAAAAAGATTCTCACAAGGGTGATTACGGCAGGGTATTAATTCTCGCGGGTTCGCGGGGGATGACGGGCGCGGCGTTTCTGTCGTCACAGGGCGCGCTCATCTCGGGCAGCGGTCTTGTCACGAACGGTATCCCGCGATTATTGAACTCAATAATGGAGACCAAGCTGACCGAAGTCATGACTCTGCCTCTTCCGGAGACGAAGAATTTATCTTTGGCGCTCAAGGCGAAAAAAGAGATACTGCATTTCGCGAAGAAATGTAATGCCGTTGCGATAGGCCCCGGCCTGGGAACCGATAATGAAACGCAGAAACTCGTCAGAGAACTGCTTGAAGAACTGACGATGCCTGTTGTTCTGGACGCCGACGGAATAAATGCCCTTGAGGGTGATCTTAGTCCCTTAACAGCCAGACAGGCGCAAACAGTCATTACGCCGCATCCCGGTGAGATGGCGCGCCTGACGGGTAAGGTCGCGGATGAAGTGCAGGCGAGCCGGGAAAGCATCGCGCGTAGCGTTGCCGAGCTAACCGGCGCAATCGTATGCCTTAAAGGCCACGAAACCGTCGTTGCGGATCCGCAAGGAAAAGTTTATGTGAACAAGACCGGTAATTCCGGCATGGCCTCGGGCGGCACGGGCGACGTTCTGACCGGAATGATCGTATCGTTCATAGGGCAGAGTATAGACGCTTACAGCGCAACAGTCGCCGCAGTATACATCCACGGCCTGGCCGGCGACATAGCCGCCGATAAAAAAGGACAGTTTTGCATGACCGCTTCCGACATTCTAACATACATGCCCGAAGCGTTTGATAAAGCAGGTTTATAACCCCAGCACCTAACCCCGAAGGGGTGATGGTGCAGAGCGAGCCGGCGTAGCTCAGGGGTAGAGCAGGGGTTTTGTAAACCTCTGGTCGGGGGTTCGAATCCCTCCGCCGGCTCCAGTTTCAAATGTCATCCCCGCGGAAGCGGGGATCCATTGTTAAGATGTCATCCCCGCGAAAGCGGGAATCCATTGTTAAGATGTCATTCCCGCGAAAGCGGGAATCCATTGCTAATACTAATAGTTCTTTACAAACGCATTCCGGTTTTCTACAATACATTCCGGAATCCCTCTCTCGTGGGGAGATAGCGAAGTGGTTAAACGCAACAGACTGTAAATCTGTCGGCTCTGCCTTCGAAGGTTCGAATCCTTCTCTCCCCACCAATTTTTGCTCCGCAAAAATTGATCCCGAGCAAGTGAGCGAAGCGAACGCGCCGAGGGACCAATAAAGTAAAATCCCTAAGGGCGGGCCTCGTGCCCGCCCTTTTTGTTGTCCGGCCACGATTAAATGTAAAAATAAAAGACGTAGGGGCGGGTTCCAAACCCGCCCTTTGTGTTGTCCGCCCACGATTGAATCGGGAACGTAAAAACAAAAATAAAAGACGTAGGGGCGGGGTTCCCCCGCCCTTTGTGTTGTCCCCTCACGAGAATCCCCCGGCACCTGCCCCCGCGGGGACGGTCAATTTCCCCAGCGAGGAAATTGACCTCTGAAATTTCCCTCGCTCCCCCTCAGGCCTTTCGGCCTTCGGGAACCCTGCCCGTTCGGGAAATTTAAGCCCCGCAAGGGCAGGCACCGGGGGATTCTTCGAGGCGGGTTGGAAGGGGGTTGACAAATGGTGACAAATGCGTACAATGAAGCTTATGAAAAAAGATGAAAGAATACAGATTAGGCTGACGAAAGAAAGCAAAAAGTTTCTGGAACGATTAGCAGAAAGTGATGATCGCTCTTTATCTCAAATGACAGGGAGAATCCTTGATGTATACAGGGAGCTTTTGAGAAAAATGGGGGAGTCGTTTCATGACGATTATGTACGATTAATAAAATCTCACAGAGCGGAAAATATTGCAGAAGCATTTGATCGATTATCAAAATGTGATGAGTGTATCGATGAACACATGGAAACGGGGAAGCTTAAAAGAAAAAAGCTTAAGACAAACCTTGTGGCTTAAGATTGCGTTGCTGAGGTTCTGAGGGAGACCCGTGATTTCGGCAAAGCGTCTAACACGTTTTGCTGGAAACCACAAAAGATAAAGCGAAAGTTGGGAGCAGTATTGTGAAAATATATTTAGATGAAACATATGACCATAACCATACATGGCTTATTTTAGGAGGATTATTCAATCCCCACCATAAAAAGTTTTTTAATGAAATTAAAAAATTACTAATGAAAGAGCATTTTATTTTACCAAATGGTCGACTTCGAGAGATTAAATATAATTGGTGTTATACAAAAAAAACAAGAGAAGTATATGAAAAAGTAATTGATAAATTTATCGATAGCGATAGCTACTTTGCTGCTGTAGCAATCCGAACGGATAATTCGCTTGAATTGCATAGATATGGTGACGCAACAGAGCCAGATAAAATAAAAAGACAGAGAGTTTATCGTACTCTTGCTGAGCATTTATTAAACAAAGAAATGAGAGAAGTCGACGATGCAGTACTTTTTTTGGATAAAATGTCTAGATGTGATCCAAAACAATTCATGAATACCTTGAAACAAAATTTTTGTATACCAGATAATGTATATTCTAAAGGTTTAACAAGACCTCGCATAAGACACATACAAGATGTGGTTTCTGGAGCCGAGGGATATGAGCTTATGGGTGTTTGCGATTTATTGCAAGGATGTATTTTAAACAATCTATTTCCAATAAAAGGAAGTAAAAACAAAGGGTCTATGAATAAAAATTTGGTTAGAGAGTATTTAGTTAAAAAAATAGGCATAAGAGATTTAACTGTGAATACTTGGGTAGAAGCTTCTAAAAAAGTTTCGGTCAAAATAAGGAATAAGTTTAATATCAGGTATGTAAAACAATCCAAAGAGGTGCCTAAAAAAGAGAAAGGCTCAGGTTGATAATTTTGATAGCGATAGTCAATTCTGGGATTGACATCTCAAATTATTACCCAAGCCTTTTCAAGAAAGTGCGGTAAGTATACCACGAAAAAAACATATGTCAAACTAAATAAGCCCTCACAGTATTCTACTTAAATTATACCATATGATACAAGAGAAGCAAATCACACAAACGGGGTCAGCCCCCGAAAATCGAAGTAACCCCATACTAACACCCCACATCCAAAACAAACATTTACCTCTTAACAACAGCCCCAAGCGATCCCGCGCGGCGGTAGGGCGGGAACCCCATTTCCGGCCCGGGACCGTCCGGTCCGGGACGGGGACATCCAGAACCGGGGACATGTCTTTTGGGGACACCCCTGGAAAACCCATAACCGGGGACATGCCTTTTGGGGACACCCCTGAGCACGGGAATACCCCGTTTTTCCGAACCCTCATCGGAGGACCCGTGTTATAACCTCAAAAGTTGCTTATTAACAACGCTTTTGTTATGCTAACCCACATGTGTAAGTACGTCCATAATCATAATTATCTATTGCGGGTAATATCAATAATAGTGATTCTTGCCTTTTCTATGACCGGGCAGGGTTACTCCCTTCAGGGTCCAATTACTTCAGCTTTGGCAATACAATCTCTCTTCAATCCAGTAGTTGACATAAAGACAACAAACGGTAATGTCGTTATCACC
>Ga0208325_1000477_pt1 | contig 10897 bp, 11 predicted proteins | sample PL_2010_330m_FD_185486 | JGI IMG/M metagenome (GOLD analysis project Ga0208325, IMG submission 185486) | Freshwater microbial communities from Powell Lake, British Columbia, Canada to study Microbial Dark Matter (Phase II) - PL_2010_330m... | ecosystem: Environmental > Aquatic > Freshwater >...
TATTTATACTTGTCAAAGGGAAAAAGCGAAAAAATATGGATAAAAAATGTTTAGTATTTTACTTCTACGAGGAAAAGCCCTTTTGCGGAGGCGGTGGGGCCGGCCTTGGTCCTGTCCATGCTTTTCAGTATTCTTTTCATGCTGCCCCCGGACAGATATCCCCTGCCGATATCAACAAGCGTGCCCACGATATTGCGGACCATGTTATATAAAAAACCATCTGCCTCGATATTGATGATGAGAAACGGCTGTTTTTTGACTATGCTCAAGTTCGATATCTTCCTGACCGAACTCCGCTCTTTTTTATCCCTTGCCTGAAAGGCCTTAAAGTCATGGCGGCCGGTGATCACCTTGGCTTCCCTTCGCATCAATGGAACATCAAGACTGTAAGGTACCCGGCAGGAATACTTTTCTTCAAACGGATCGCGCTGGCGTGAGTTAAAGATACAATACATGTAGCGTTTTGATCTCGCGGCAAAGCGCGCGTGGAAATCATCGTCAATATAAGACGCGCGCATGATCGATATGTCTTCCGGTAATACGGAATTAAGCGCGAGCGGGATCTTTTTTTCAGGGATCAAAAGTGAGGTCTTGAAATTCGCGGCCTGCGCTTTGGCATGGACGCCTGAATCGGTCCGGCTTGCTCCATGCACGCGGTGATGTTTGCCGAAGACTTTCTCAACAGCCTTCTCTATCTCTCCCTGCACGGTCCTTCCATTGTCCTGCACCTGCCAGCCTTTATAGCCGGTGCCGTCATAGGAAATTGTAAGTTTTATGTTATACATAAGTGATACAGGACAAGTTTTCCTGCTGCAACTTAAAGACCGGCTATGAGATGTTCCGCGATCTGGATAGCGTTAAGAGCGGCGCCCTTTCTGAGATTGTCAGAAACGATCCATATATTTATCCCGTTATCAACTGATCCGTCTTCCCGGATCCGTCCGACAAACACATCGTCTTTTCCTTCAGCGTCGATCGGCATGGGATACTTTGAGGAGCCGGGATCATCAATGACAGTGATACCGGGGAATCCTTTCAGCGCTTCTATGGCTTCTTCTCTTGAAAGCTTTCTCTCGGTCTGAACGTTCACGCTTTCCGAATGCGCGTAATAGACCGGGACGCGCACGCAGGTGGCGGTAACCGGAAGATCCGGTATCTCAAGGATCTTGCGGGTCTCGCCCACCATCTTCATCTCTTCTTTGGTGTAATGATTGTCCAGGAACACATCGATGTGGGGAATAAGGTTATACGCGATCTGATGGTCGAAGGCCTTTATCTCATCTTCCGATACACTGTGTTCGCCGATACCGTAATGGGACTCTTTACGGCTGAGCTTCATGACCTGTCTTTCCATCTCCAGGATATTGCCCTGTCCTGCTCCGGAAACAGACTGATAGGTCGATGCTACGACCCTTTTTAACCCCGCGGCTTTGCGTATGGCTTCAAGAGGCAGCACCATCTGTATGGTGGAACAGTTCGGATTCGCTATGATCCCTTTATGACCGCTGATAGCGTGAGGATTCACCTCAGGGACGACAAGGGGCACTTCTTTGTCCATACGGAACGCGCTTGAATTATCCACGCATACCGCGCCGGCGTTTACCGCGTGCGGCAGGAATTCCTTGCTCCTGGAAGCGCCGGCCGAAGCCAGGACTATATCAATACCCCCAAAGGAATCCTCCTTTAAAACCTGGACATCATGCTCTTTGCCTTTAAAGACCAGTCTTTTCCCTTCAGACCTGGAACTGGCAAGAAGGCGGATCTCATCTATCGGAAAATCCCTTTCCTCAAGCATGGAAAGGAACTGGCCGCCTACCGCTCCGGTCGCGCCCATAACAGCTACATTATATTTATTTTTTTTCTTCAATATACCTTAATTTTTCGTTTTTAATTTTTAATTTTTCGTTTTATCAGCTATAACGCCGCCACTACTAAATCTCCCACCTCTGAAGTAGAATAACCCATCTTGCCCGCTGACATGCTCTTCATCTTGTTGGCGGTTATGTCCATGACCGCTTTTTCGATCATGCTTGCGGCTTCCTGTTCGCCAAGTTCCTCCAGCATCATGGCGCCCGCGCATATCGCGGCTAAAGGGTTGATAACGTTCTTTCCGGTGTACTTCGGCGCTGAACCTCCGATAGGTTCGAACATGGAAACACCCTCCGGGTTGATATTCCCTCCGGCCGCTATCCCCATGCCGCCCTGTATCATGGCGCCAAGGTCGGTTATGATGTCGCCGAACATATTATCCGTTACCAGGACGTCAAACCATTCCGGGTTCTTTACCATCCACATGCACGTGGCATCAACATGCGCGTAACCCGTCTTGATAGAAGGATATTCCTTTGCCATCTCGTTGAAAGCCCTTTCCCAGAGATCGAACGCGTATGTCAGAACGTTCGTTTTACCCACAAGGGTCAGCCTGTTATTCTTATTCCGCCTTTTGGTGTATTCGAACGCGTATCGGAGACACCGGTCCACACCCTTCCTGGTGTTGCGCGATACCTGGATGGCGACCTCCTCCGGGGTATCCTTATTGATGAACTCACCCTCGCCGACATACAGCCCTTCATTGTTCTCACGAACAACAACAAAATCTATGTCTTCCGGGCCCTTGTCTTTTATCGGGGTCCAGACCCCCGGGTAAAGTTTTATCGGTCGCAGATTTATGTACTGTTCCAGAGAAAATCTCAGTTTTAACAAGAGTCCCTTCTCCAGAATACCGGGTTTGACATCAGGGTGGCCTACGGCGCCGAGATATATCGCATCTACTGTGCGAAGCTCTTCGATCACGCTGTCCGGAAGCACCTCTCCCGTTTTCTTGTATCGCTCTCCTCCCACATCATACATGATCTTTTCGTATTTCAGACCGGTCTTGCCCGCGACCGCGTCCATGACTTTCAATCCTTCCCCGACCACCTCGGGCCCGGTGCCGTCTCCGGGTATAACTGCTATTTTATACACCATCCCTCCTTCATTTCTTCTCTTTCTTTTTAGCGCGGGTCTTCCTTTTTACCGTCTTCTTTTTAGACGAAGCTGTCTTCTTATTCGCATAGGATATCAGTCCGCCGTCTTTAACTATTTCCCTGATAAAATCTGGAAAGGCCTCGGACCTGTAGCTTTTTTCCTGATCAGCTTTTGATATCTCTCCCTTATTCACGTCGACTACAATGTTGTCTCCCTGTTTAAACGCTTCAGCGGCTTCCGGGCTCGTGAATATGGGAAGCCCTATGTTTATAGCGTTCCTGTAAAATATCCTGGCAAAACTTTTGGCGATCACGCACGAAATACCGGCTGATTTTACGGCTAAGGGAGCGTGTTCGCGGCTGGAACCGCAGCCGAAGTTCTCGCCGGCCACGATCATATCGCCTTTCTTCGTCTTTTTCACGAAGTCCGGGTCCGCGTCTTCCATGCAGTGCTTTGCCAGTTCTTCGGGATGGGATGTATACAAATACCGCGCGGGGATTATCTCGTCCGTATTGACATCATCGCCAAACTTAAATACTTTCCCTTTTAACTTCATTTCTGCTCCCTTTGTTTATGCGGCATCATAGATCCGACGGGTGCGTGATCTTGCCTTTAACCGCGCTTGCCGCGGCGATCGCCGGGTTTGCCAGGTATACAAAACTCTTCGGATGCCCCATCCGGCCGACAAAATTCCTGTTCGTCGTGGCCAGAGCGACTTCACCTTCGGCCAGCACACCCATGTGCCCGCCCAGACAGGGTCCGCAATTCGGCGTGCAGAAAACACCGCCGGCCTTGATGAATACTTCAGCGTATCCTTCCTTGACAGCCTCGGCATAGACCGCCTGAGTAGCGGGTATCACGATAAGACGCGTATCGGGATCTGCTTTTTTGCCTCTCAGGATGGTGGCCGCCTGTTTCAGGTCCGATATCCTGCCGTTAGTGCACGATCCGATGACCACCTGGTCAACTTTTATATTGCTGAGCTCCCTGACAGGCTTGCTGTTCGAAGGCAAATGGGGAGCAGCCACTACCGGCTCCAGTTTGGATATATTATATTCCCGGACATCTTCATACACAGCGTCCTCATCGCTCTTATACAGCTTATATGACTTCCTCGGAGGTTTGTATTTTCTGACAGCGGCTTTAATATACCTTTCAGTGGCCTTATCCGGAGCGATAATACCGTTCTTGGCCCCCGCTTCTATGGCCATATTGCACATCGTGAACCTTTCATCCATGGAAAGGGTATCAATGGTATCTCCTGTGAATTCAAGAGATTTATGAAGCGCGCCTGAAACCCCCAAATCGCCGATAGCGTGAAGGATAAGGTCCTTACCGCTCACCCACTTTTTTGTCTTTCCGGTAAAGACCATTTTGATGGATGCGGGGACCTTGAGCCAGCACTCGCCGAACGCCATGGCATAAGCCAGATCAGTGCTTCCCACGCCTGTGGCAAAAGCTCCCAGAGCTCCGTGCGTGCAGGTGTGGGAATCAGCCCCTATCACGAGATCGCCCGGCATTATCAGCCCTCTTTCCGGAAGAAGAGCGTGTTCTATCCCCATCTCACCGACTTCAAAATAATTGGTGATCCCGTGCTCTTTGGCGAAATCTCTCAGTATGGCCGCCTGGTTTGCGCTCATCATGTCTTTAGCCGGAAGAAAATGATCGGGGATAAGCCCTATGCGGTTCTGATTAAAGACCGTTTTCTTGTCCAGCTTTTTGAACTCCCGGATGGCTATAGGCGCGGTTATGTCATTGCCGAAACAAAAGTCCACTTTTGCCATTATGAAATCATCGGGAGCCATGGTCTTTGCTCCCGGAGCATGTGCCAGCAATATCTTCTCGGTTATTGTATATCCCATATAATCCCCTTAATTATTATTAATACCTCCAGTTATTTGAAAACAGAAGTTTACCAAATTTTCTCATGAAAATCAATGCTTTAATTCAGGCCAGGCGCGGGATAGACGCCAGGAGCTGCCGGGTATATTCAGCCTTTGGAGCGGCGTATATCTCATCTCTGGAGGCGATCTCCACAATCCTTCCGGCCTTCATCACGCCGACATCATCGGACATGAACTCCACTACTCTTAGATCATGGGAAATAAAAAGATATGTCAGCCCCAGCTCCTGCTGAAGGTCCTTTAAAAGGTTCAGGATACTCGCCTGAATAGACACGTCAAGGCTTGACACCGGTTCATCCAGGACAAGCATGGCGGGACGCCGTATAACCGCCCTTGCTATCGCGATCCTCTGTCTTTCACCTCCGGAAAACTGGTGGGGATATTTATCCATGCAGCCCGGATCCCCCAGCCTGACCAGGGAAAGTGTTTCCCTGACCCTCTCTTCCGTCTCTTTGCCACCTGTCCCGCGGATCAGTAAAGACTCGCCGATTATGTCCTTTACTTTCATGCGGGGATTCAAAGAGCTGAACGGGTCCTGGAAGACAATATCTATATCACCGTTCACTATTATTCGGCCGGAATCCGCTCTAAGGATACCTGCTATCAGTTTGGCAATGGTTGTCTTACCGCATCCGGACTCGCCCACAAGACCAAAGGTCTGTCCTCTGGCTGCGCGGAAACTCACCCCGTCCACGGCTTTTACCGGTTCTGTTTTAATACCGAAAAAAGTCCCGCTCCTCCAGAAATATTTTTTAAGTTCTGCTACTTCAACCATTTTCTCGTCCCGCATCTTGAGCATTTTCAACCACCGGCAGCCTCTCCCTCTTATCCCCCAGCCTCGGTATGCACGCTATAAGCTGTCTGGTATACGGATCGACCGGGTTAGTGAACACTTCTTCCTTACCATCCTCGTCTAATATCCTGCCGTTCCTCATCACGCATACCCGGTCCGCGATCATGTTCACAATGGAGAAGTCATGCGTTATGAACAGGATCGTAAGACGTCTCTCCTTCTGTATCTGTTTGATAAGGTCCAGCACATGCTTCTGGATAGATACATCCAGGGCAGTGGTGGGTTCGTCAAGTATCAATACCGAAGGATCGCAGGAAAGCGCCATGGCCAGGATCACCCTCTGCCGCATACCCCCGGAAAGTTCATGGGGATAATGAGAACTTATTTCCGCCGGAAGTTTCACTGTATGCAGGAGTTCCTTCATCCGCTCTTTTCTGTTTTTCCTGGAAACGGCATCATGAGCGGACATTACCTCCATGATCTGGTCACCGGCACGCATCACGGGATTAAGCGCGGTGAACGGTTCCTGAAAGACCATGGCGATCTCATTACCCCTTATATCCCTTATCTCTTCATGATCAAGGTCAAGGACGTTTTTTCCGTTGAACATTATTTTCCCTTTCTCAAGAGCTGCCGTCCGCGGAAGAAGGTCCAATATCGAGAACGCTGTCAGGGTCTTACCGCTCCCTGATTCGCCCACGAGAGCCAGGACTTCTCCGGAATAAAGCGAAAAGTTTACATTATCTATGACCCTTCTTGCGCCGAACGATACGGTCAGGTCGCTTATCTCAAGTATCTTCTTATCTTTCTCCATTAACCCATGCTCCATGCCCAAAGCTATTTCCGTTCCCTTAACCTGGGGTCCAGCATCTCTCTTAAACTTTCGCCGATAAGGTTAAAACTGAGCACTGTTACTAATATAGCCAGGCCCGGGAACAATGTAAGCCACCATGCGTAATCAATGTAATTCTTGCCGGCGGTCAATATATTGCCCCAGCTCGGGGTGGGGATCTGCACACCCAGCCCGAGAAAACTTAAAGCGCTTTCTATAAGTATCGCGGCTCCAACGCTGAGCGTCGCGCTTACATATACCGGCCCCATGGCATTGGGGAGAATATGCCTGAATATCACCCGCATGTCAGAAACCCCCTGGACCTTTGCCGCGTGCACAAAATCCCTCTCTCTCAGAGTGAAAAATTCCGCGCGCACAAGGCGGCATAATCCCGCCCAGCTTGTTATCCCGATAACGATCATCACATTGACTATATTGGGCCCCAGAAATGCCACAACGATCATTATGAGAAAAAGCGTGGGAAAGCAGTACATGACCTCCACGAAACGCATTATAAAAGCGTCCGGCCGTCCTCCGTAATATCCGCTCACCCCTCCCAGAAACACCCCGATGACCATAGAGATAAAAACAGCTATGAATCCCACGCTCAAGGACACGCGGGCTCCATACACCATGCGGCTGAAAACGTCCCTTCCAAGATTATCTGTCCCGCAAAGATGCTCCAGTGAAGGAGGCTGGAGCATCCCCTGGGGAGAAAGGTTCATCTCCAGAGGATCGGACGGCGCGATGAACGGCGCAAAGACCGCTGTCAATCCCATTATCACGACTATTGTTATCCCGAATATCAACCGCTTTTTCATAATATCTACCGGTGCGCCTCGTATCTGATACGCGGGTCCACGACCGCGTATGCGACATCCGACAAAAATATCCCCAGAAGCGTGAGAAAAGTGGAAATGACCGCCACGCCCATGACCACTGGATAATCGTAACTCATTATCGCTTCGTAACCGAGCCTCCCCATACCAGGCCACGCGAAGATCGTCTCAAAGATAAAACTGCCTGAAATAAGCCCGGGTAATGTGAGCCCCATTATGGTGACTATGGGCAAAAGCGCGTTCTTCAGGGCATGCACCATTATCACTCTGGTCTCAGGCAGGCCTTTGGCCCTGGCCGTAAGTATGTAATTCTGTCCCAGGGCTTCTATCATGCTTGACCGGGAATACCTGGAGAGAGCAGCCAGCCCGCCGAACGCAGTGGTGAACGCGGGAAGGACAAGGTGCCACAAGAGGTCCTTCACTTTCTCAAACGCGCCTATATACTCGACATACCAGGGGCTCATCCCGGATACCGGGAACCATTGCAGTTTAAAACCGAATAAAAATATGAGAAGAAGCGCCAGCCAGAACGTGGGCATGGCATACCCGATAAAAACAAATACTGTCATTGTCCTGTCAAACCGGCTGCCCCGCCTGACCGCGCTGATTATCCCTATGGGAAGCGCCACGCAGAAAATTATCAAAAGGGATATCACCTGCAGAAGAAGCGTTGCCGGAAGCGCTGACATGATCTTGGAAATGACAGGACGGTTGTCTATAAAGGACCTTCCGAAATCCAGAAACACAAATCTCCTCAGCCACATGCCGTACTGGACAATGGCCGGTCTATCCAGGCCGTATAACCTGTTAAAACTTTCCCTGGCGCTCGCCGAGACCTCGGGGTTCAAACCATACCTTACGCTCGTTGGGTCACCCGGCGCAAAGTGCATCACCACGAAAAGGATGAAGGATATGCCTATCAGCATGGGAATGATAAGCAATAATCGTCTGATTATGTATCTACGCATTTTCTCTAGAACTTATATCTTGCTTCCCGTTTCGGAACATACCAGTCTATGAAGTTATAGCCTATTCCCGCAGGAGCCGGATCGATCCCCTTGAAGCGCTTGTTTATCCCCGGGGTCGCGTAACCGGAGAACAAAAACGTGTAAGGCGCGTCTTCCGCGACAAGACGGTGTATCTCGTGGTATATCTCCCTGCGTTTCTCAGTGTCGAACTCCCGTCTTCCTTCTTCTATCAGTCCGTCGACCCGCTTGTTGGAATATGAAATGAAATTCAATCCTCCCTCCCGCATTGAATCGGAATGCCACGCGAAATAACAATCCGGATCAATGGAAAGCGCCCATCCCAGGATAACGGCCTGAAAATTCTTCTTGCTGACAAACTGGTCAAGGAAAGCCGCCCATGCCACTACCTGGATCTCCGTCTTTATTCCCAGGTCGGCCCACTGTTTCTGGACTATGGTAGCGACATCCTCTCTTACCTGGTTGCCCTGATTTGTCACGATCTTGATCTTGAACTCCATGCCGTCCTTTTCCAGTATCCCGTCGCCGTCACTATCAACCAATCCCGCTTCACGCAAAAGAGAGGCGGCTTTTTCAGGGTCATACCCGTATAAAGACACGGAATCATCGTAATACATGGAATCCCTCCGAAAAGGGCCGGTCGAGACTTCCCCGAGACCCAGGAGCACGGCATCTATGATCTCTTTTTTATTGATCGCGTAGCTCAAAGCCTGTCTTACTTTCCTGTCTTTCAGGATAGGATCTTTAAGGTTGTAACCTATATATGTATAGGAAGGAGCAAGGTAAAAATATTTGTTTATCCTTTGTTTGAATTCGGGCGTATCGCTCCTGTACCGGTATTGATAGGGGGTCAGCTGCATGGAATCTATCCCGCCTGATACAAGTTCAAGGAACTCGACCGCCTGGTCCGGTATGATCCTGTAAACATACCGCTTTATCCCGGGGACATGCTCAAAGTAGTCAGGATTGGCTTTCAGCACTATGTATTGTCCGCTTTCCCATTTTATGAACCGGTATGGCCCGGTGCCGACTGGCGCTCTCGCGTAAGGGGAATTCCTTATATCCATTACATCCTTAAAAAGATGCTTGGGGATCACACCCATGCCCAGTTTGAGCAAGGCCGGGGCATAAGGCTGGTTATACTCAAAACGTATTGTATGATCATCTATGACCCGGATATCTTTTATATCCGTAAAACCAGAAATATAAGGACAGCCGACCTCGGGATCCAGGATTCTCTCAAAAGTGAAACGGACATCCGCGGCAGTGAACGGCACACCGTCATGCCAGCGGACGTTCTTGCGGAGATAAAAGACTATCACAAGCCCGTCATCGGTGACTTCCCATCTCTCCGCAAGGTCAGGGACGATGTTCAGGTCCCTGTCAACCTTTGTGAGCCCGTTATACACGAGCCCGCAGATGGCGCTTGAAGACGTGTCATCCGCCAGGAACGGGATCAGTATCCTCGCGTCCCCTATGCTCGCGGTGACATACGCGCCGCGCGAAATCCACTTTTGCTGGGAGAACGCGCAGTGACAGATCATAAAAAACCATAAAAAAAAGATCACTGTCTTTTTAAAGAACAGTGATCTTTTAAGCGTATATACGCGATTATGCTGTCCCATTGAATTCTTCCGGAGTGGGAAGAGGTAATTCTTCAGCTGCAGGCTATTCTTCTGCAGGAGCTGGTCCAGTGGGTGCTTCGGGCTTTGGTTGAATTTCGCCATCGACCGGAATCGCCTCTGGCACCGGCTCTGTAATACCGGGAGGCGGCGCTGTTGTCCTGGCTTGAGGCATTTTCGTGTGCCGGAAAAGCGACCTACCTCTTCTTGAGGTCACCATGGCCAGCACTAACGAAAGTACCAGGAAGAGCACGGCCCCGACCTCTGTGGCCCTTTTCAGCAAAGTGGACGCCTGTGTTCCCAGCACGGACTCTGCTGATCCACCGAACGCTTCGGTCAATCCTCCTCCTCTTCCCGCCTGAAGCAATATTACAGCGATCAGGAAAAGGCATACGATAACGTAAATAACGAGCAATATAAGATACATCTTTCTATCCCTTATTTTTCGGCATAAAGCCTGGATGTTGTCTTGATTATATCAATAAAACTGTCCGATTTCAAGCTTGCCCCGCCTATAAGACCCCCGTCTATATCCTCTTCCTTCATAAGGGCCTCGATGTTCTCGGGCTTGACACTGCCGCCGTATAAAATACGTTTGCTTTGCGAAAAAGGCCCTGAATACATCTCCCTAAGAAGCCCCCTTATCACCGCCTGGACCTCCTGGGCCTGTTCCGGTGTCGCTGTTCTTCCCGTTCCTATTGCCCACACCGGCTCATACGCGATGACAAGCTGTTCAAGATATTGTTCATCAAACCCTTTGAGCCCTTCCGTTACCTGGGTCCTGACCACTTCCAGGGTCTTGTTCGCTTCCCTCTCTTCAAGTATTTCGCCGACGCACATTATGGGGATCAACCCGCTGTCAGAGACCGCCCTTATCTTGCGGTTCACTGTTTCATCTGTCTCGCCAAAATACTTGCGCCTTTCGGAATGACCGATAATCACATATCGGCATCC
>Ga0208325_1000478_pt1 | contig 10887 bp, 10 predicted proteins | sample PL_2010_330m_FD_185486 | JGI IMG/M metagenome (GOLD analysis project Ga0208325, IMG submission 185486) | Freshwater microbial communities from Powell Lake, British Columbia, Canada to study Microbial Dark Matter (Phase II) - PL_2010_330m... | ecosystem: Environmental > Aquatic > Freshwater >...
TACTAGTAGAAGTATTTATAAGTGTATTTTAATATTAGCCCTGACAGATGGCAATAGTACAACAGTATAATTTTTATGGTACTTAAGTATAAAAATATTATACAACAATGCTTTGCCAACTGGTAAAAGCCAACCCTTATTTAAGTTTGTATCTACTTCCATATTAGCCTGCTGAAATTAAATAGGTAGAGAAAATAGGGTTAAGATTTCGCTAAAATTTCAGGGGGTATTTTCTCTACCGGTGCTCTTTTTGGTTTTTGACGTGCTCTTGGAGAATTTTAGCGATTAGCACCTTGAGATACAGGCCCTCATGGGCGGCTTGCTCTTTAAGTTGCCTGTGCAACTGCTTGGGTAGAGAACAACGAACTTCTGGCATAACAATCACCTCACACAAATGAATTACACACTGTCGTTGCGTGTAGTGGTGGAAGTGTATTACATCCCACAATAAATGTCAAACCCTCAATGGGGGGTGGGATTGCCACGCCTTCGGCTCGCAATGACAAACGGAGAAGGAGATGTGTCACTAATCATACGGACGAGAATGCTCCCTTGACGGCTAAAGCTAGGGGTTATACAATAGCACTGTTGAAAAAGATGGCCAAGAAATACGATGTTATCATTGTTGGTGGCGGTCCGGCAGGCATCTTTGCTGCTTTAGAGCTCTCCCAGGTAACCGACCTGAATATATTGCTGATAGAGAAGGGTAAGGATATTGATGAGCGCAGCAATCTGGTTTGCGGTCTGGGTGGAGCCGGTGCTTTTAGCGATGGTAAGCTGACACTAACCGCAGAGATAGGAGGTCGGCTCAAGGATTATATCGGGGAGAATGATACTGAAGCCCTGATTAAGTATGTTGACGGCATATACCTCAGGTTTGGCGCTTCAGATAAGCTCTACGGGGTTGGGGACGAGGTTGATGAGTTGCGCCGCAAGGCTTGTCGGGCGGGACTGCGTCTGGTGCCGGTGCCTCTGCGGCACTTGGGCACTGAGCGCTGCCGCATGGTACTTAAGGCGGTGCGGGATTACCTCCTTTCACGCCTGGAACTTCAGCTTGAGGTGAAGGCGACAAATATCATGGTTAATAATGGTGAGGTCAGGGGGATTGAAACCGAAGCCGGGGACAGGTTTGACTGCCGTTATCTGATTCTGGCGCCGGGCAGGGAAGGGGTGGATTGGTTGGCTAAGGAAGCTAACCAACTTAACCTGACCCTGCATGGTAACCCTATTGATGTCGGGGTTAGGGTTGAGGTGCCAGAGGAGGTGATGGCGGAATTGACCAATGTGTTATATGAGGCAAAATTGGAGTTCCTGTCCAAGAGTTTTGATGACCGGATTAGGACCTTCTGCATGTGTCCGGGGGGTGAGGTCATTATGGAGTCTACCGGGGGTAGTGACCCGGTAATCACGGTTAACGGACACAGCTATGCCGATCGTAAGAGTGGCAACACCAATTTTGCTCTGTTAGTAAATACAACCTTTACTGAGCCGTTTCGGGAGCCTATTGCCTATGGTAAGTATCTGGCTAGGCTGGCTAATATCCTTAGTGGTGGAGTTCTGGTGCAGCGCCTGGGTGACCTGATGAAGGGTCAGCGTTCTACCCCAACCCGGATTAAGCGGGGCTTAGTCCAGCCTACCTTGAAGGAGGCTACCCCTGGTGACCTTAGTTTTGTCCTTCCCTATCGTCACCTTACCGGGCTTATGGAGATGCTTCAGGCAATGGATAAGCTGGCTCCGGGCGTGGCTTCACCCCACACCTTGCTTTATGGGATTGAGGTCAAATTCTATTCCTGGCGACCTCAGCTTAGCCCCAACCTGGAGACTGAGATGAGTAACATGTTTGCTGTTGGTGATGGAGCTGGTGTTAGTCGTGGTTTAATTCAGGCATCAGCTTCGGGGGTAGTGGCGGCTCGTGAGATATTAAGGAGAAATGGACGTTAGGATGGTAATAAACAACCAAACTAGAAATATTGTAGGTCAGGTTTCAAGAGGGAGGCTGATGCTATGTGACTGATGTAAAAGCCGGAGATAGGGAGAGCTTTGAGAGTTTGCTCAGGCGGTTTAGCAAAAGGGTACAGCAGGCCGGTATCCTGTCTGAGGTACGCCGTCGGGGACACTTCGAGAAGCCCAGCGTTAAGCGTAAGCGGAAGGCGGCGACTAAGCGACGCAGGACAGCTAGAGCAGCGAGAATAATCAAAGGTTAGCCAACATTATCTAAAAATGGTGGGTTAAAAATGGACGCAGTTTTAAAGCAAAAGCTGGTGGATGACCTTAAGCAGGCGATGAGGGAGAGGGATAAGGTAAGGGGTTTGGTTATCAGATTGGCGATGGCAGCCATTAAAAATGCTGAAATCGCTCGGCAGGCGGATTTAGATGATGGAGATATCCTTGGCATTATCGCCAAGGAGGTCAGGCAGCGTCATGAGAGCATTGAGGCCTTCAGGCAAGGAAATCGCCAGGACCTGGTGGCTCAGGAAGAAGCGGAGTTAGCTATCCTTCAGGGGTATCTACCTCAGCAGATGACCCGTGAGGAGATTATGACCGAAGCTCGCCGGATTATCGAGGAAGTGGGGGCACAAGGACCGGCCGATAAGGGAAAAGTTATGCCCAAGCTTATGGCTCATCTTAAAGGGAGAGCCGATGGGCGGGAGATAAACGCTGTAGTAACTGAACTGCTGGCTTCATAATCACCGGGTTAGAACCGGCAACCTGAATTTTTCCTCTTTCTGCGGTAAGTAGATATTGATTACCTATCCCCTTCTCCTTAAAAGGAGAGGGGATTATTTGGGGAGGGGCTTGGCTCCTGCAAACTACCCTTAAATAAATAGCTTGAATATGGTGTCTTATTTGTCCCGGTATAAGGGTGTTAGGCAATGTATAGAGTAGAAGTTAGTCTTAAGAGCCGCCTGCCGGATGCCAGGGGACTTGGTCTGGTTAAGGATATCCACGACCTGGGCATAACCACGGTCTCCAATGTCTATGTGGTGGATATATACTGGCTGGATGCGGATTTGACGCCCGATAAGCTGGATATGGTTTGTCGGCGCCTCCTGGCTGACGCGGTAACTCAGGAATACCAGCTTTTTACCCCCTCAACCGATATTAGGGGAGGTTTGGAGGGGCGAAGCCCCTCCAAAAACAATCTTCCCCCCTCTCCTTATCAAGGAGAGGGGGATAAAGGGGGTGAGGTTGCTAAGCCAGTTCATACTATTGAGGTTGCTTACAATGCTGGTGTTACCGACCCGGTTGAGGGTACGGTAATGAAAGCGCTTCAGGATTTGGGGGTAGAGGGAGTAAGGGCGGTTAAGACCGCCCGACGGTACCTTATTGAAGGGCAGCCGGATGAACTTCAGCTAGAAGCTATATGCAGTAAGCTACTGGTAAACCCGATTATCCAGCATGTAGTTACCCCGGAAGAAGTGTGGTTTCCGGATAATCCTCAGTATAGTTTTAGGCTGAAACGAGTGGCTCTTCTGGAGTTAGACGATGCCGGACTTGGGGAAGTGAGGCAGCAATTCGGCTTTTCTGATGAAGAGCTTCAGGCGATTAGAGCCTACTTCCGCAAGCAGGAGCGAAACCCCATCGATGCCGAGCTGGAGACGCTGGCGCAAACCTGGTCTGAGCACTGTGTCCACAAGACATTTAAAAGCAAAATCTCCCTGGGCGGGGCAACCATCGATAACCTGCTCAAAAGCACGATTATGAAGGTGACCGAGGAGCTGGGGAAGCCGTGGTGCCTTTCCGTCTTTGAGGATAATGCCGGGGTGATTGATTTTGATGGTCGTTCTGCATTGTGTTTTAAGGTTGAGACCCACAATCATCCGTCGGCGGTTGAGCCCTATGGGGGAGCTTCAACGGGGATAGGTGGGGTGGTTCGCGACCCGCTGGGCACCGGGTTAGGTGCCAAACCGATATTGAACACAGACGTATTCTGTTTCGGTCCCCCCGATTACCCGTATGAAAAGCTGCCCAAGGGGGTGTTACATCCGCGCCGTATTTTTAAGGGGGTTAGGGCTGGTGTGGCTGACTACGCCAATCGCCTGGGGATACCTACCCTTAACGGCGCCATACTCTTTGATGAACGGTATATGGCTAATCCCCTTGTCTTTTGTGGGACATTAGGTCTATTGCCCAAGGAACTTTCCCGCCGGGGGAGGCAGCAGGCTGGCGATTTGGTGGTAGTGGTGGGGGGTAGGACCGGGCGCGATGGCATACACGGGGTAACCTTTGCCTCGGAACAGCTTACCGAGGAATCAGCCCTGGCTTCCTATAGCTCAGTCCAGATTGGCAATCCCATCGTGGAGAAGAAGCTTATTGATGTTCTGCTTCAAGCCCGAGACCGCGGACTATACTGTCGGATAACTGACTGCGGTGGCGGCGGTCTTTCCTCAGCCGTGGGCGAAATGGCTGCTGAAACCGGGGTGCGGGTTGACCTGGACAGGGTTCCGCTAAAATATGCCGGTCTTGCCTATAGTGAAATATGGGTATCTGAATCTCAAGAGCGGATGGTGCTGGCTACCCCACCGGACTGCGTTGACGAGCTACTGAGTCTTTTTGCCAGCGAAGATGTGGAGGCGGCGGTAATTGGTGAGTTTACCGACGACCGACGACTTCAGCTTCTTTATGAGGGGAACCTGGTCTGCGACCTGGATATGGAATTTTTACACCAGGGTCGACCGCAGGTAGAGAGGGAGGCAGTATGGAAGCTGCCACAGCATAAGGAGCCTGACTTTGCCCAACCGCCGGATTTAGCTGAAGCTTTACATAAAATTCTTGGCTCGTGGAATATATGCAGCAAGGAATGGGTAATACGCCAGTATGACCATGAGGTGCAGGGGGCTAGTGTTCTCAAGCCTCTGGTGGGTAAGAATAACGATGGACCGGGCGATGCGGCTATTATCCGACCGGTTTTAGACTCGGATAGGGGGGTAGTTGTCGCCAACGGCATCAATCCCAGATATGGGGAAATAGACGCTTACTGGATGGCGGCATCAGCTATTGATGAGGCGTTGCGGCAGATTATAGCCGTGGGGGGTAATCTGCAACGGGTAGCTTTACTGGATAATTTTTGCTGGGGTGATGTCCAGCAGCCTGACATACTCGGGGCTCTAGTCCGGGCCGCCCGGGCATGTTACGATATGGCACTTGTCTATGAGACCCCGTTTATTTCGGGTAAGGATAGCCTCTACAATGAGTTTGAGTATGAAGGCAAGATTATCTCCATACCCCATACCCTGCTCATCTCTGCCATCAGTGTTATGGGAGACGTGAACCGCGCCGTATCCATGGATTTAAAGGAAGCCGGCGACCTGATTTACATCGTGGGCACGACTCAGAACGAGCTGGGAGGGTCGGAATATTTTAAGCTTCACGGTTTTACCGGTAACAATGTGCCCAAGGTGAATCCGCACCGGGGGAAAAAGCTGATGGATAGGTTGAGCCTGGCTACAGAAAAGCGCTTGGTTAAAGCCTGTCACGACTGTAGTGAGGGCGGCATCGGTGTCGCCATTGCCGAGATGGCGTTTGCCGGGGGATTGGGGGCAAAAATTTCCTTGCCGGCGGTGCCTCTTGGTGAGCCTATAGGCAGAGATGATTTTATCCTTTTCTCGGAGTCAAATACCCGGTTCCTGGTTGAAGTGGTGCCAGAGTGCAAAGATGGGTTTGAAGAGATAATGGCTGGCATTAGCCTGGCTGATATTGGTCAGGTTACCGGTTCAGAGGTGCTTGAGGTATATGGTTCGGGCGGCAGGAAGTTAATAGCTGCTCCGCTTAGTGAATTGAAAGAGGTCTGGCAGAAACCACTCAGGTGGTAGAAGTAAGTGGCTAAGGTAAGAACACTAATAATGCGTGCCCCGGGGACAAATTGTGACGCTGAGGCTGTGTTTGCTTTCCAGCAGGCGGGAGCGGTAGTGGACTTAGTCCATATTAATCGGCTAATCAGCGGTGAAAAGAGGCTCTTCGACTACCAGATAATGGTCATTCCCGGTGGCTTTACCTATGGCGATGATATTTCCGGGGGTAAGGTACTGGCCAATGAGCTTAAATTAAAGCTTGGTGAAGATGTACTGAGGTTCATTGAAGGGGGGGGGCTGATTTTAGGCATTTGTAACGGCTTACAGGTGTTGGCGAAAGCCGGTATCCTGCCGGCGACATCAGAGGATAGCCCGCCACTATTAACCCTGTCCCCCAATGATTCGGGCAAATTTGAGTGTCGGTGGGTGTATCTGACGGTAAACAGCCAGAGTCCCTGCATATTTACTAAAGGAATAGACAGGCTGTATCTCCCGGTGGCTCATGCCGAGGGAAAGGTGGTAGCTGATCCCGAGACCCTGTCGGATTTAAATGTAGTCCTGTATTACACTGACGAGCATGGAAACAGTAACGCCGGCTATCCCTATAACCCCAATGGTTCGGTAGGTAATATCGCCGGCATTTGTGATGCCTCAGGACGCGTTTTTGCCCTGATGCCTCACCCTGAGCGCCATATCCGCCGCACCCAGCACCCCCAATGGACCAGAATGAGAAAAGAGGGATACGGGGACGGCTTCCAGATTTTCCTGAACGCGGTTAAGTGGGTTAAGGGTGTGTGAATTTAGCCTGAGGTCATGGTTTCTTGTGATGAGACCTAAGTAAGACTGGGGGGCAATTTTTGATGCCCGAACTAGTATTTAAATCTCTGGTTAAGCTGCTTAGAGCTGGTATCTGCTATGAAGACCAGAAAGGGTTAACCGATTATTTGAAGTCACAAGATATCGCGCCACATTGGGGCACACTGCTGATAACTATACCTCAGTTACGGAAAAAATACGCGAAAGCGATGACTGCACTTCACAATGAATTGGTGCCTAACTACATTAGTGTCGATGGTCTATATGATAGCGTATGGAATTTATTCAAAGAAGTTGTATTGAATAAAAGTGTTTACCAGACAAGTTCGAATCTAGATGTGAAGATTAGCGACTTCTGTAGAGAAGTCAAAAAACCACTTAAGGTTTTTGATGTCGTATATGAAGTTAGGAATTTTGATGTAGGAAGTCAGCGCTTTAATCTTGGAAATGTTGAAGTATTTAAGTTAACATCTGATTATTTGCGAAGTTTAGGTCTAGACGAAGAGACTTCGGCTATGGAGGCTAGAGTGTTTACTAAATGGGTAGGCAGGTCTGTTGCCAAAGTGGAGGTAAATGCATCAGAAATAGACAGAGCCTATGAGTCGGGCATAATTAAGGTTAACAGCATTCTTAATGTAGTCAGAGTGGCTACGGTGTGGGAAAGGCTCTCTCGACTTCATGATGAGATGTTCCTGTGGGAATTAGGTGACAGTTTGGCTATACCAAAGGTGAGGCCTAAAAGGGGCACTTTGTGGGGTGTGAGCTATCATTCTCGCCACCACCCTTTAATTATACCTATGGGGGATAGTCTTGCAAAAGGTCTAGAAAACACGAGAAGTTGGAAATATATACTCGATGGTAATTTACCCGAAGATATAAACCGACGCATAATTAAAGCTGTAGAATGGATTTCCCATGGTATTACCTCATATAGTTTGGATTACAAATTGGTCGACTTATGCACGGCACTAGAGATACTATTGTTACCCAACCATAAAGAGGGATTAAAGGGTGAGTTAATAGCATTAAGACAAGTATTGATAGGGCAGGGTTCATTCCATAGCCCTACAGGTATGTTATATTGGTATGAAAAGCGTTCTAGTATTATTCACACCGGTGCTTTAGAGGTTACGAGTTACTCGGACTATTGGCATTTGCTAATATGTTGTTTGGAAATTGTGCAAAATATTGTCTGCTTATCGCAGCGATATCCGCATATACATGAGCTGGAAGAACTAATTGGTATTGTTGAAAACAGAGAAAATCTTGAGTACCTCATTGAGCAGTGTAAAATAGGAATTCTTGAAGGCAAAGGGATAAATAAAATCAAAAAAGCTGCAGAAGAGCGTCTAATTGAACTAAAACAATAATTACCGTTTTAGTTTGTTCTTTCATATATCGGAGAGCTATCCCAAACAGTATAGTTAGCCCTAAGATGATACGGCTCTATCTAGCTCACGTTTCAGGTGAGCCGGTTTGGTGCCTGAGTCCAGTATTGCCCAGGGTAGCTTTTCCTCAATGTCCCACCTCTGGTGAGCATAGAAATCAATATCTAAATGGTATTTCTCGGTGGCTTTGCGCCAGCCAGAAAGTGATACCTCGTCAATATTAGCCAGGACCTCAGCCAATTTAGCGTCGCCCCGGGCTAAAACTCCCTGAATCTGGCTCCAGGCCGGGCTTTCCCATTTAAGCTTAATTCCCTTGGGCGGCAGGCTGTTTTTGAGCCGGGACAGGCGGCGATTCAGGGTAGGGAGGGGTGCCATAGGTAACCACTGGAAGGGTGTCCCTGCCTTGGGGACAAAGGGGGCAATATTGAGGGTGAGGCGGCAGCCGGTTTGCTGCCTATCAAGGATATCCTTACCCTTCAGGGTCAGGTTTATGATTTCCTCTATATCCTCGTCAGTCTCCGAAGGCAAGCCAATCATGAAGTAGAGCTTGAGCTGTTTTATCTTCTGCTCGGCAACCCTGCCTATCGCCTCCAGGATATCATCCTCGGAGAAGCCCTTTCTTATCACCTGGCGCAGGCGCTGGGAGCCAGCCTCGGGGGCAAGGGCAATGGTTCGGGCTCCCCCTTTAGCCATCTCGGTCAATACTGTGGGGGGGAGGGGTTTTATTCGCAGCGAGCTGATGGAGAGTCCAGCCCCTATTTGGCGCAGCTTGACCAGTAGCTCCTCTATTTGGGGGTGGTCGGAAACGGCCGGACCGACTAATCCCAGGCGCTTTCGGTATCTCAGTCCCAGCTTAGCCTGTTCTATCAGCTTGCCTATGGAGCGGAAGCGCATGGGGGAAAAGGCGTTGCTGACCAGACAAAAGCGGCAGCCCCAGTGGCAGCCCCGCTCAACCTCAATAAGGAATAGGTTGCCAAGCTCGGTGTCCGGGGTGAGTATGGTTGAGGTGGTAGGAAAGTCATCCAGATTTGCTGTCCACTGGCGAGTCACCGGGATTCCGGAATAGTATTGGGGCACATAGACGCCGGGTAGTGAGGCTAGCGCCTTTAGTAGCTCGTCACGATTGCCAGAAATGCCCTCAGACAACATGGGGAGCATTTCCGGGAGTATCGGCTCGGCTTCGCCAATACACAGGCAATCAAAGAAGGGGGACAGGGGCAGGGGATTAGCCGTGATGCAGGCACCACCGGCGATAACCAGCGGGTGCCGGTCATCGCGGTCGGCAGCATACAGAGGTATGCCACTGGCGTTAAGAATTGACACCACGTTGAAATAGTCAAGCTCATAGGTGATAGAAAAGGCAAGAACGGCAAAATCTGAAAGAGGTCGTTGAGATTCCAGGCTTAAGACGGGTAATTTTTGAGTTTGGTTCTCCCTTTCCCAGAAGGCTCGTTCACCAACGACCTCACCGTAGTTATTTAAGAGGTCGTAGATAGCGTGAACCCCCAGGTTAGACATGCCTACATAGTAGGAGTTGGGGTAGATAAGGGCGATGGGGATTCTACCTCCCCAATCTTTAATAATGGTGCCTTGCTCTTGGGAGAGCCGCCGTCTGGCTTTTCTAACTTCATCCCACTCCATAGGCTTGTCTACTTACCATTGGCTCATTTCCAGCAGCCTTTAGTAAACCGGGCGTTCATTGTCATTACCCTGTCGGCTACTGTCCTTAACTGCATGGAAGTTCGCTCCTTGCCAAATAGCGCCACCTCAACATTCTTGCCGTTGTCTTTGACTGCCTGAAGAGCACCTACAAAGTCATTATCGCCGGCGACGAGGACAGCCACATCATAATTGTTCTTATAACTGTGGGTTATCATATCGGTGGCTAGTTGTATATCAACCCCTTTTTCGTAAGGAGGGGTATGAGGCCAATTGTTGTAAACCAGTCGTCCCAGGCGTAGTTCGGTGTAGGGTATGGCACTTACCCCGTCAAGGAAGGTTTGCTGGTTCTTGTAGCGCTCAGGTTCTTCCTTGCGTCCCACTCTGGCATTATAGTAATAGATTCTTATTAACCGGCGTTTCTCCAGGAGCTTATGGCAAAACTTGCCTATGTCTATATCAGTTCTCTTAAAAAAGCCCTTGAGAGAGTGGTACAGGTTACTGCCATCAATGAATATCATCACCCTGTCTCCCATAAATCACCTCCTTCCTGATTATGTTGGATACATTATATAGCCTATTGGGGCAAATTGCGAATAGAGGGTGGGGGAACGATGTAAATGGTAGGGGATACTAGAAAAAGGGGCATAACTGTCTAGGAAGACGCAGTCGAAAAATTGAGGAACATAATCTAGTGCTCGCATTCATCTGTTTCGTTGAAGTTTATCGTATGCTTTACCTAGGTCGTGAACTGCTTTGACAGTTCACGCGCCTGGAATTAATCCCACTGCAGTCCCGAGCATTTCCTTTATTGCTTCTTTTCTTTGCCTGTGTTTGTATGCCTTTTTGCCATCTTAATCACCTCCTTTCATTTAGCACTTGGTATACCCGCAGCTGGGGCAGATGAAGCAACCCTCTTGATAGATGAGCAGGTTGCCGCAGTCGGGGCATTGCCCGGCCAGGTTTTTAGCCAGACCGTAGTCTTCCAGCTTGGGCTTATTATCGCCACCGCCTATATGTTTTTCCAGAACGCTGGCAATGGCGTCAGCGCAGGAGAGGACAGATTTACCTTCTTCCCAGGCGATGGATGGGCAGCGAATACCCCGGAGCTGCCTCACCACTGAGGCGACATCTACCCCTGACCTTAGCGCCAGAGAGATGAGTCGGCAGGTGGCTTCCAGTTGGGCTGAAGCACAGCCACCGGCTTTGCCCAGGGTGGAGAAGACCTCGCA
>Ga0208325_1000479_pt1 | contig 10884 bp, 6 predicted proteins | sample PL_2010_330m_FD_185486 | JGI IMG/M metagenome (GOLD analysis project Ga0208325, IMG submission 185486) | Freshwater microbial communities from Powell Lake, British Columbia, Canada to study Microbial Dark Matter (Phase II) - PL_2010_330m... | ecosystem: Environmental > Aquatic > Freshwater > Lake...
TCTTAATTCCGCTGACGGGAGTCGCCTTGTTTTTGATGAATTTTTGATATTCCATAACAACGGAGATGAATGTTATTCCGCCGTGTCTCAAATGCTTAAAGCAGAAAAAAGCATTTCTGGTAATTTTCCTGAAAAAAAATGGTTAGAAAATATAGATTACCTTCTTTGGTTTATTTCCTTTTGTACTAATACAAAAATGTTATGGACAAATTTAACTTTTGATAGAAAAGGTGAAATAGTTGAATATTTTCGTTGCAACATGAAGCATCAAAATAATAACACAAATGATGAAGTGTGTTTAATTAAAGAAGACTTGATTCAAGAATTTTTACAAAAATGTTTAGAAAGAACTGAGAGAAAAGATGCGTACAGTCTTTACTTGCCTTTAATTTATTTTGTTAGCGCAGAAGAAAAGACTTTGGAATTCAAGTTTCTTGCTCTTTTTATGAGTCTGGTGGCTTTGGTAAATCTTTTTTGTAAAAGCCAAGGTGTAACAAATCAGGTTCCCATGAAGGGACAGTTCGAGGAATTTTGTAATTTCAAAAGGGTTGACGTTTCTGACCTTTGGCCGATTTTTGATAAAGAGGGAATGTCATTATATCGAATAAGAAACAAATTAGTGCATGGAGAAAATTTAAATGACTTTGAATCTCTCGATATTGCATGTGAACATTTAAAGTGGATTGCAATTAGGTGCATATTGGCCGATCTCGATTGGCAAAAATCTTCTAAAGTGGAAGCCAAGGAATTGAGCGAGATTGAATACTATAATTTTAAAAAATACGCACAATCTTCAAAAATTTGATTTTTAGTTTTGATGTTGTGAAAAAAGAACAAAAACTTAGGGATATGTTAAACATAGAGGTGTACACCTTTTAATTAAGAAATGGATGAAATATGTTAAAAAGTTTCGACAAGGCTTTTAAGGATTTCGAAAGTAATGGTTACAGCAAATTACATGGACACTGTTTTGATGCAACGACAGAAGCGAGAAATTTTCAAATCCAAATACAAGCTCAAAGTTTGGCAAGTGATGTTGGTTATTTGGGAATGATAGTTAGAGATTTGCACGTAGCGGCAGTAGCAGATACTTCTAAAAGGATGGATGAAAGGGTTTATCGGGATAACGTAGCACAGACAATATCAATTCCAATGGCAAAATTAGCAGTTGGGTTCAAATGTTTCTTTCTTATAATCAGAGCCTATCAAGATTTGCTATACAAAATAATTCTAGGGATAGAAAATCAACCAAATGGAGCAAATAGTAGCATGAAGAAAGCGATTGATTCCCAGAACAGATCCTTCAAGCAAGATAATCCTGCAGGATCTTTGCTTTCTCAGAAATGTTCTCAATATGCAGAATGGTTTATAGATTTAAGAGACAGGCGTAATTTAATGAAGTACGGAATAGGCGTTTCATACATTACAGGGAAAAATTATGTAACTGGAGAAATAAACGTTGTTGTCAAAATGACTGTACCCGGGAAAAGAATAAGTTTTGAACTTAGTCTTAATCAAATTACACAAGCATTGAATATAAGTGCAAAAGCAACAAAGGCTGTTATTGAATATGGAACAGAAAAAGGTCGGGTTAAAGAGCCCCATAAAAATTTAGGAGTTTTTCGGAAAGGGATAAAATGTTAGAAAGTTTAGGTGCATCTTTTGTGTTTGAAACGGTAAAAAAATTTAGTACTGTAATTCCTGATGTTATTGCGAAAAGACGGGTGAAAAGTTTTTTTGGCAAAACTGTTTTGGGTGAAAAGTTTTATATTGTTGTTGACCCTTTTGAACACCCAGAGCCGAGAGGGTCGGTTTTGCCTCAAAAAAATAGATACATAAAGAGATTTTATGGAAGGAAGAAGAAAGATAGTGGTCTTGTAGGAGAAGATAAGGTGTTTGGAAGTTGTAATTTGAGAACTATTAATTATGCTGTTTCATTCTTTGGAAAATTCAGAAACTCCTTAAAACCAATAAGAATAGTTTCAGATGATGCGGTCTTGAATATATGGGATGCAGGGTTTCTGTGTTTCGGGAGCGCTGATTCCAATGTTAAAACTTTTGATATTGAAAAATTGCCTGAAAATAATTTTTATTCGTTGTCGTGGGATAAAAATGCAAGATGTTTTAATGTGGGAGGAAAGAATCATCATATAAAAAATGGGGAAGATGTAGGGGTGCTTGTTAAAATAAGAAATCCAAGACATAATGAACACTTTCTTTTTCTTTGCGAAGGTTTAGGGGAATGGGGAACATCCGGGGCTGTGTATTATCTTTTTCACAATTTTAACAACATTTATAAAAGAACTAAAGGTAAAGAATTTTGCATGATTATCAGAACAAAAGGTGGCTCTGATGAGTCAGCTCGTGAAATTGACATGCTTTTAAAATAAGTGGTACTATTTTGATAAAAAAGCAAAGATCTGGAGAAAAAACAGTAAATAGTCAAAACATAGAGGAGTAAGGTGTTATGAAAAAACTTAATGGAAAAAACAAAGATATTGTGAAATACAATATCGGTAAATTAAAGCAACTATTTCCTGATGTGTTTACTGAGGATGGCGTGGATTTTGACGCTTTAAAAGACACCTTGGGGGAATATGTTGATGATAAAGAAGAACGCTATCAATTCACGTGGCACGGGAAAGCTAAAGCGCGGCGATTGGCGCAGACACCGTCAACCGGAACGCTTAGGCCGTGTAAAGAAGAAAGCGTGAATTGGGATTCGACAGGGAATCTCTTTATTGAGGGGGATAATCTTGAAGTGTTGAAGCTTCTGCAAAAATCTTATCATAAGAAAATAAAAATGATCTATATCGATCCGCCATATAATACAGGAAATGATTTTATTTACAAGGATAACTTTAGGGACAATATAAAGAATTATCTCGAGCTTACAGGGCAGGTTGATGGCAAAGGCAAGAAATTGTCTGCTAATTCAGAGACAAGCGGACGGTATCATACGGATTGGCTTAATATGATGTATCCGAGGTTGAAATTGGCGAGGAATTTATTGAGAGATGATGGTGTGCTTTTTATTAGTATTGATGAAGTGGAAGTGGCAAACGCTAGAAAGTTGTGTGATGAAGTTTTTGGAGAAGAGAACTTTATCGCTAATTTTTTATGGGAAAAAAGAATCACCCGAGAAAACAGAAAAGTTATTTCAAATCGGCATGATCACCTTATTTGTTACGCTAAAAATAGAAATGTAACTGAAAGGATAATAGGACTTTTGCCCATGAATGATGAGGCGAAGAGTAGATATAAAAATCCAGATAATGACTCAAGGGGAGTGTGGACATCGGTGCCTGCAATAGCACAGGCGGGACACGGCACTAAAAATCAATTCTATACGTTAACAACTCCATCAGGCAGAGAAATTGATCCCCCTTCAGGCTCTTGTTGGCGATATACGTATCTCAAAATGAAAGAGGCAATTGAAGATGGTAAAATTTGGTTTGGTTCTGATGGTAATGGAGTTCCAAGAATTAAAAAGTTTTTAACTGAAGGGCAGCAAGGACTAACGGTTGAATCATTATGGTGGGCGAAAGAAGTAGGAACAAACGATACAGCAAAGAGAGAATTGACAAAGTTGTTTGATGATAAAGCTGTTTTTGAGACCCCCAAGCCGATGAGTCTTGTTAGGAGAATGCTTCAAATTACAACTGATAAAAAATCAATTGTTTTGGATTTTTTTGCGGGAACAGCTCCGACATCTCATGCTGTTTTGCAGTTTAACGTTGAAGACGATGGCAATCGCAAATTTATCATGGTTCAACTCCCAGAACCATGTGACGAAAAATCCGAAGCATTTAAAGCTGGTTATAAAACAATCGCGGATATTGGCAAAGAACGTATTCGCAGGGTAATAAATAAGATTGAAACTGATCAGAAAGAAAAAAAGAAGAAAGATGAGCCTACATTGTTTGATGATAATGATCAAGTCGAACAAAAACCGATAGACTTGGGTTTCAAGGTCTTTAAACTCGATTCTTCAAATATCAAAACATGGGATGTGGATTTTGATATGGATAAGGATGATCTTTTGAATGCGGTTGATAATGTTAAAACGGATCGCGCTGAAGAAGACGTTTTGTATGAAATCCTGCTTAAATACGGGCTTGATCTTACCGTGCCTATTGAGGAACTTGAGATCAAAGGAAAAAAGGTTTTTGTCGTTGGTTTGGGGGCTCTTATTGTGTGTTTGGCAAAGGATGTGACTATTGAAGTTGTTGAAGAAATAGCAAAACTTAAAGAAAAGTATAAGCCGGAACTTGAAATGAAAGTTGTGTTCCAAGACAGTTCGTTTAAAGATGACGTAGTCAAAACCAATGCCGTTCAGATTCTTAAACAGCACGGGATTGAAGATGTGAAGAGTATATGATTATGAAAAAATATAGAAAAACCACAAAAACTCAAAAAAAGCTTGATTTTAACGGGACAATAGGCTATATTCTATGTAGCAAACCCGCCGAGCCTCTGCCTAGCATGCTTAATTCCGGCGGGTATTTTTTTGCTCAGAGGGGGTGCTGTGGAATATAAAAAGCATCCCCTTTCTTTTGGAGAACAAGCTGATCTCCTCATTTCCCGCGGGCTAATTGCAGATCGTAACATTCTCATTGAAACGCTTAAAAATGTGAATTATTATCGTTTAAGCGGGTATCTTTACCCTTTTCGTAACGCTGACGATTCTTTTCAAGAAGGAACTTCTCTTGATGTTGTTTGGAAGAGATATAGGCTTGATCGGCAATTGCGTTTTCTTCTTCTTGATGCTATCGAGAGGGTTGAAGTTGCACTGAGGACACGTCTTGTTTATAACTTTGTTCATAAATACGGTGCCTTTGGATATTTAGACAAGAATAATTTACCGAATCTTACCCAAGATCAATACGATAATTTCAAACAAAAACTTGATACAGAAATAGACAGAAGCAAAGAAACATTTGTTTTTCATTTTAAGCGAAAATATGGAACGGAACACGCTATGCCTCCATTGTGGATAGCTTGTGAACTGTTTAGTTTTGGTTTATTTTTAACTTTTTATCGTGGAATTGAAAAAAACATACAGCAACAGCTGGCCAAAGATTTAGGGATCCCGGATGTGGTGTTATTTTCATGGATCCTGGCTCTGAATAATCTTCGGAATCTATGTGCCCATCATGGGCGTGCATATAATAAAAGCTTTAAGATTAAGTTGCCGACAAATGCTACAAAATATCCAAATTGGTTTAATCCTTTCCCGATTGTCGGAAATAAATTATTTACAGTTTTAACAGTGTTAAAATATTTACTATCTCATGTTGCGCCTCAAAGCAAATGGCATATTCGGCTAAATGATTTAATTGGAGAATATTCGGATATTCCTCAAAATATAATGGGTTTTCCTGAAAATTGGAAAGAGTCTGTATTTTGGAAAGATTTAGATGTAAGTGGAGATAAGTTATGAAACTAAAATTTGACGCTAATTTAGATTTTCAAAAAGAAGCTATTGCTTCGATTGTTGATATTTTTGAAGGGCAGGAAACGTGCAGGACTAATTTTACGGTTGCGCCAATGCCTGAAAAAATGCTTTTTGATAATGATTTGGGTGTGGGGAATAAATTGGAATTGTTGCCTGAGGAGTTGTTATCTAATGTGAAGAAGATACAGCTCAAAAATGGGCTTAAGCCATCCTCCGGTTTGGATTCTATGAATTTTACTATTGAAATGGAAACAGGGACAGGAAAGACGTATGTATATTTACGAACTATGTTTGAGTTGAACAAAAAATACGGGTTTACTAAGTTTGTGATAGTTGTCCCGTCAGTCGCGATTAAAGAAGGCGTTTATAAATCTCTTCAGATCACGGAAGCTCATTTAAAAGCGCATTACGGTAATATCCACTATGATTATTTTGTATATGATTCAAAAAAGTTGGAACAAGTAAGAAGTTTTGCGACGAATGATTATGTGCAAATTATGATTATGACAATTGGCGCGTTTAATAAGGGGCTTAATGTTATTCATAGAGAGCATGACAAGCTGAGCGGGAATAAGCCTGTTGAGTTTATCCAAGCAACGAATCCAATTGTTATTATTGATGAACCCCAGAGTGTAGATACAACTGATAAGTCTAAAGAAGCCATTGCTTCACTAAAGCCGTTTTGTACTCTGCGCTATTCCGCCACACACCGTGAGCAATATAATTTAATGTATAAACTGGATTCTGTTGACGCTTATGATCGCAAGCTTGTAAAACAGATTGAGGTGGCGTCTTTGCGAGTTAAGGATCAACATAACAAAGCTTATATTAAACTGTTAAAAGTTGATAATTCAAAAGGCGCTTTACGTGCCCGGATTGAACTTGATATTCAAAAGAGCGGGAAGATAAAGAGGGATAAAATATGGGTTAAGCAGGGTGGTAATTTGTTTTCAATTTCCGGCGGGCGTGGTTTGTATGAAGGGTATATCGTGAATGATATCTATTGCGAAAAGGGCAAGGAGTATATCGATTTTACCAGTAATCCCGACATTGTTTATTTAGGGCAAACCTTGGGCGATATGGATCAGGATGAGTTTAAGCGCGCGCAGATACGAAAAACTATTGAAGAACATCTTGAAAAAGAATTGCGGCTAAGATCAAAGGGCATTAAGGTGCTTAGTCTTTTTTTTATTGATAAAGTTTCAAATTATCGCTGGTATGAAGAGGGAAATCCTCAAAAAGGAAAGTACGCGTTGATATTTGAAGAAGAATACCGGGCTCTTATTAAAAAGCCGAAGTATGACACTTTGTTTAAAGATGTTGATAGAATGTCCGCGGTTGAAGATGTGCATAACGGATATTTTGCCATTGATGTTAAGAAGAAAGATGCAAAGGGAAATGAATTTTATAAGGATTCGTCCGGTGAAGGTAAAACATTGGCGGATGAGAGCGCGTATCATTTGATTATGAGAGATAAAGAAAAGCTTTTAAGTTTTGAATCAAAGTTAAAATTTATTTTTTCACATTCCGCTTTGAAAGAAGGTTGGGATAATCCTAATGTGTTTCAGATCTGTACGCTTAATGAAACCGGTTCGGTGATAAAAAAACGCCAAGAAATAGGGCGAGGACTGCGTATCGCGGTCAATCAGAATGGCGAACGAATACATGGGTTTGATGTAAACACTTTGACTATTATGGCAAATGAATCGTACGAAGATTTTGCCGAAGCGTTACAGAAAGAAATTGAAAAGGAAGAAGGTATTCGCTTTGGGGTGGTTGAGGATCATTCTTTCGCGAATATCGTTATTTTAGGCGAGAATGAGAAAGAACATTATTTGGGAGTTAAGGTCTCTGAGGGGATTTGGAAGAGTCTTTTAGTTAAAAGTTATATTAATGAGAACGGTAAAGTTCAGGATTTATTAAGAAAAGATCTTAATGGAAACTCAGTAGTTTTGCCGGAAGAATATAGTCTGGCACATCCGCAAATACTCAGCGTGTTAAAGAAAATATCCGGCAAGTTTAATATCAAGAATGCCGATGACAAACGAAAGGTTTTTCTTAATAAAGAGGTATATTTGAGTGATGATTTTAAGGCTCTGTGGGATCGTATTAAATATAAGACGACGTATAGGGTTAATTTTGATGTCAATGATTTGGTTGATATCTGCTCAAAGGAAATTAAACATAATTTGATTGTGGGCAGGGCTAAGCTTATATATCAGAAGGGAAAAGCGGAAATAACAAAAGGTGGAGTGGCTATTAATGAAGTGCGCGAGTCAATGGCAATTTATGGCGCGCGTGACTACATTCTGCCTGATATTGTGAGTTATCTGCAAAATGAAACTAATCTTACGCGCAGGACAATTGTTCGTATTCTTATCAAAAGTGATCGATTAGAGGATTATAAGAGTAATCCCCAGAAGTATATTGATGAAGTAAGTCAGATCATTAAGCGGACGATGAGACAGCTTATCGTTGACGGGATAAAGTACCGGAAAATAGGAGAGACCTATTGTTACGCGCAGGAATTATTTGAATCCGAAGAACTTTATGGCTATTTATCGAAAAATATGATCGAGAGCTCAAAGTCGATTTATGATCATATAGTTTATGATTCTGATATTGAATCCAGTTTTGCCGGAAATTGTGAAAGAAATGATGATGTAAAACTTTATGCGAAACTTCCCCGATGGTTTAAAATCGATACACCTTTAGGTAGTTATAACCCGGACTGGGCAGTTGTTATTGATAAAGACGGGGAAGAAAAGCTATATTTCGTTATAGAGACAAAGGGAAATTTATTCACGGATGCTCTCAGACCAGTAGAGAAGTCGAAAATTGATTGCGGGAAAGAACATTTCAAAGCGCTTGATACCGGAATTGAATTTAAAATTGCTGATAAGTTTGAAAATTTAATATATTAGAGACCTCTGCACGATTGATAAGATTCATGTGTTAATGGGGTCAGCTCCCATTTATGAAGAGTGCAAGTTTTCAGAGTTTATATGTATTTGAGATTAAAGGGTTTTACAGACTTTTTTCTTTAATAAATGGTAGCTGAGAATTTTAATAGGGACAGACACCTATTAAAGCCGGATGTGGGAAAGTCACAAGTCCGGTCCTGTGAGGGGCATTGAAACTCCCCTTTATTGGGTTGGAAAATTTAAGAGAGGAGTCATATTATGTATACTCGGCAAAAGAAGAAAAAAGGAAAGAAGAAGCAGGCTATAAAAATTTCGCATACGCGCAAGCCAGGGGAGATGTCTCTGGAAAACTGGCAGAGAGAGCTTAGGGTGTTGATGGCCGGCAAACAGAAGTTTCGGATGAAAAATAAAGGCGCGCACCCCGTGTTTTCAACATTTGAGGTTCGCAATCAAGAAAGCGGGAAAACGTACAGGGTGGTAATAAGGGGGTGGGGAGTGCCCGGGATCAATTACTGTTCATGTTCGGATTTTTCAATCAATACTCTGGGGACATGTAAACACATTGAATATGTCTTGCGCAAAGTTCGGAGGATAAAGGGCGTGAAACAGATGTTAAAAGAAGGATATGTTTCAGAGCATTCGTCATTAACGCTTCGGTATGGAATGGAACGGAGAATTGTATTTGTGATAGGGCGGGGAGCGAGCGCTCGGCTGAAGGAGGCTGTCGCGGAGTTTTTTAATAAAGAGAGAGTGTTAACCGAGAAAGGACTTAAAAATTTTGATAAATTCATGATGAAAGTAAAATCACTGGATGACGATGTGCGGTATCATGACGATGCCATCGAATTTATAGCCCTGAAACGTGATATGGCCGAACGCGGGAAACGTCTCAGGAGAGTTTTTTCCGGCGGGATAAAGAGTCCCGCGTTTCAAAATCTTTTAAAAACGGATTTATATTCATATCAGCGGGAGGGGGCACTTTTTGCCGTTGCGGCAGGGAGGAGTTTGATAGCGGATGATATGGGACTCGGTAAAACCGTGGAGGCGATAGCGGCCAGTGAAATTATGGCAAAGTGTTTTGGAATAGAAAAGGTATTAATTGTTTGTCCGACTAGCCTAAAATATCAATGGCTGAGAGAAATCGAGCGATTTAGCGGCAGGCCGGTTCACGCGATACAGGGGATGTTACACAAAAGAAGAAAAATGTACGAGGAAGACGGATTTTTCAAGATTACGAACTATGATGTTATTCATCGGGATCTTGAAGCGATTGGGGACTGGTCGCCGGATTTGATCATTCTGGATGAGGCTCAGCGGATAAAAAATTGGAAGACCCGCCTGGCGCGTTCGGTGAAAAAGCTTTCTTCTCCCTACGCGATTGTTCTTACCGGGACACCGCTTGAAAATCGCCTAGAAGAATTGCATTCGATTATGGAGTTTCTGGACAAACATCGTCTCGGACCGCTGTTTCGATTTTTACATACGCATCAGATAGCGGATGAAACCGGAAGGGTAACCGGATATACAAAGCTCAATGATATCGGAAAGTCTTTGGAACCTGTCCTTATTCGGCGGCGAAAAGAAGATATCCTGACCCAGCTTCCGGAGAGGGTGGATAAAAATTATTTTGTGCCAATGACAGCGGAACAGGCGGAGATACACTCGGAAAACGCGCGGGTTGTAACCTGTATCGTTAATAAATGGAAACGATATAAGTTTTTAACCGATAAAGACAAACAGCGCCTTATGTGTGCTTTACAGAATATGCGGATGGTAAGCGACAATACGTACTTAATTGATAACGAGATGGTTCGCGGTGATAAGGTCTATGAATTAGAAGAACAGCTGAAAGAAATATTTGAGACGTCGGGAACAAAGGTAGTGATTTTTTCAGAATGGCTCAAAATGATAGAACTTATAACGGCGATGTTGGATAAAAATAAATGGAAGTATGGGTATCTTCATGGGGCGGTTTCCTCTCCCAAAAGGGGAGAACTTGTTCGGGCATTTAACGAAGACCCGAACTGCCGCGTTTTCATTTCAACGCAGGCCGGAGGTGTTGGACTTAATCTACAAAGCGCTGAGGTGGTTATTAATATGGATTTACCCTGGAACCCCGCTGTGTTGGAACAGCGTATCAGCCGGGTGCATCGGATGGGGCAGAAGAAGTCTGTAAGGGTAATCAACTTTGTTTCGGAAGGTTCTATTGAGTGCGGTATGTTGTCTCTTCTCGCATTTAAACGAGCCATGTTCGAAGGTGTTCTTGACGGAGGGCAGGACGAAATTTTTATGGGAGAGACGCGATTCAACAGATTTATGAAAACAGTAGAGTCAGTTACAGGCGAGATGGATACCGTTCGTGATGGGACTTCAGCCCAATTGACACAGGAAGAGATTACGGAGACGATTCAGGACGCGCGAAGTTCTCGGGAGGAAATCACGGAGGATACCCCGGACGAGGGCGATTCCGTCGGAACAGAGAGCGGTGTTGCCATTGACGGT
>Ga0208325_1000482_pt1 | contig 10849 bp, 8 predicted proteins | sample PL_2010_330m_FD_185486 | JGI IMG/M metagenome (GOLD analysis project Ga0208325, IMG submission 185486) | Freshwater microbial communities from Powell Lake, British Columbia, Canada to study Microbial Dark Matter (Phase II) - PL_2010_330m... | ecosystem: Environmental > Aquatic > Freshwater > Lake...
GTGCTCGATCATCCAGACATCGTACCCTATGTTGCCCCTGGTGAAAGTCTATACCGACACTATGTATAGTCACTTCCTCCTCCATATTAATATTCGGATTCGACGGACTGGCCGGACCCTTTGCCCATTCAAGTGCTTGATGCGGGGCTAGCCGCTAGCGGACTCCCCAATTCCCTCAATCGGGCCACTACAGGGCCGGCAGGCAATCAAATTGGCGGGGCAGCTTTAGGCTCCCCAATGAATTGTTCACCTCACCGGAACCCGTCAGGCTAATCTTACTCCAACGTTAATTTCCAATCCATTTACTAGCCTGAAAACATAATACAAGATGAAATGTATGACGTCGTTTAGCCCTACCTGCTATACGTTAGTTCTCTCTACTTTTAATAACAACTTGCCTTTCTTTGGACCGCCCCAATCACCATTAATCTGGTAAGGTATTTCATATTGCGTTTGCCATTTATCTTGGGAATTCAAATCAAGATTGGCAATGCCGATTTCAAGCGGTGCCGATGTAAATGCTGCGGCTCTCCCAAAGCTCGTGAAAGTAAATTCTTTTATCTGTATTGTACCGTGCAAGTCTGCGGTATCCCATGGTGGATTCGAATGGCGTGGCCCTCCACCCGGTAAATTGTTGAGATTAACTATAATCTCAAACCACACTGCTACACTATTCCCATTGTTAATAATTGAAAAGCCTAGAGGGTGATGGCGTCGACCCTGTATGGGCACACTCAGCCCTGTAGATTCCTCTCTTGAATCCGAAAATACGAGTGTAAGATTTGGTTTCCTTTGGCTTTGTGCAAATTGATGAGTGGCGAATAGAAGTGAAAAGATTATGGCTAGAATGCCCACTGCAGTAAATACCAGCTGTGCACTAGCATATTGGAATTGGGGCTCCGCTGGTCTATAAGGGCCAAAGAAATTCCAGTATATTGTCACCCCAATAACCAAAATAGCGATAATTCCAGCACCTACGTAGACTTGCCAAAACTGCTGCCTGTTCCTCATATCACTCAACATTATATCACGTTCCTCGCTTGTGCATTTTGGAAATTCTTGCTGGTCTCCAGTCCTTATGCAGAGTGTCTTGCGTCCAGCATCATTTGGCACTTGACAAGTGAATTTTTAATTAACCCCTATACCGCTGTTTAACATCCTGACGAAATGTGACTCGCCACTTGTCTTCCGTTGACCCATTACGCTAGACTATAGCTTGAGTCATGTTCCTATCTTTGGGCGAGCCGATACACGTTTGACCGCCAGAACCATTACATGGCCAGGGACTCAGTATGAAAGATAGCATACAGCTTGTAGAGGCATACTTCAAGGACCTCCGTGACATCCATCAGACCGGTGGTGGCGTAAAAGAAGAGTCTTACTACGGAAGTCTGGCAAATCTCCTGAATAGCATCGGTAAGGGTTTGAAGCCCCAAGTCAAGTGTATCATCCAACTTATTAATCGTGGCGCCGGTCACCCTGATGGCGGCCTCTTCACCAAGGAACAATGGGACCACGGTAATGAGCAAACGCCGCTGCTTGGGCAGGTGCCAGCACGCGGTGTCATCGAGATAAAACCGACCAGTGATGATACCTGGGTTACGGCAGAGGGCGAGCAGGTTTCCAAGTACTGGAAAAAGTACCAGCTTGTCCTGGTAACCAACTACCGGGATTTTGTGCTAATAGGTAAAGACCAAAAAGGCAGTCCGGTCAAGCTTGAGTGATACCGCCTTGCCTCGTCCGAAGCCGATTTCTGGATGAAGGCAGCGCATCCTAAGAAATTTGCCCAGGAGTACGGAGAGACTTTCGCTGAATATCTGCGGCGTGCCATGCTCCAGGGTGCACCGGTATCCTCTCCCAGGGATTTAGCCTGGTTCCTCGCCTCCTATGCTCACACCGCTAGCGCTCGCATCGATGGTAAAGACATTCCGGCAATGAAGAGCGTCCGTTCCGCCCTGGAAGCCGCCCTTGGCCTGAAGTTTGAAGGGGACAAAGGCGAGCATTTCTTCCACTCCACGCTCGTACAGACCATCTTTTACGGTATCTTCTCCGCATGGGTGCTATGGAGCAAGAAGCGCAGCTATACAGCACCGGACATCTTTACCTGGCATGATGCTCTCTGGGAACTTAAAGTGCCTGTCATGCAAGCATTGTTCGGGCAGATTGTCACACCGGCGCATGTCGGCCCACTTGAACTTGAAGATACTCTTGACTGGGCATCATCTACACTCAATCGGGTTGACCGCGCCTCTTTCTTCAGTGCCTTTGAGGAAGGCAAGGCCGTCCAGTACTTTTACGAGCCATTCCTTGAAGCGTTCGACCCTGAGTTGAGGAAACAGCTTGGCATCTGGTACACGCCGCCGGAGATTGTCCAGTACATGGTCTCCCGGGTTGACACCGTTCTAAGGGAGGAACTCAACATCGCCGACGGGCTGGCTGACTCCAGTGTTTTTGTCCTTGATCCCTGCTGTGGTACCGGTTCATACCTGGTAGAGGTACTGAAGCATATTCACCAGACACTTAAAGCCAAAGGTTCGGATGCGCTGTTAGCCAACGACCTCAAACAGGCAGCGTTGAAGAGGGTATTTGGCTTTGAGATACTGCCAGCGCCATTCGTTGTATCTCACATGCAGTTGGGGGTTCTGCTCCAGAATCTGGGGGCGCCGCTTTCAGATATGACCCATGAGCGCGCCGGGGTTTATCTGACCAATGCTTTAACCGGGTGGGAACCGATGGACCCGGAAAAAGAAAAGGCGTTTCAGGCAATGCTTACCGGTTTCCCACAACTTCTTGAAGAACAGGCAGACGCCCGTAAGGTGAAGCAGCAGGTGCCCATCCTGGTTATCCTGGGCAATCCGCCTTATAACGCCTTTGCCGGGACTGCCCCGACCAAAGAGGAAAAGGACTCCGTAACCCCCTACAAGGAAGGGCTTATCAAGAAGTGGGGAATCAAGAAGTTTAACCTAGATGACCTGTATGTGCGCTTCTTTCGCATGTCTGAATGGAGAATCACTACACAGAAGCCATACAAAGGAATCGTCTGCTTTATTTCCAACTTTTCATATCTTGCTGACCCGTCCTTCGTGGTTATGCGCGAGCGTTTTCTCGGTGAGTTTGATCGGCTATGGTTCGATAATATGAATGGAGATAGCCGGGAAACTGGCAAACGTACCCCGGATGGTAAGCCAGACCCGAGCGTATTCTCGACAGAGTACAATAAGGCCGGTATCCGGGTGGGAACTACTGTATCGCTTCTTGTGCGGAGGACAGAAAGAGATGAAAAACCGCTAGTAAGGTTCCGGCAGTTTTGGGGCAGCAATAAACGCGCCGACCTGCTCAATTCCTTAAATGTTCCCAAAATTAACAACGACTACCAGCCTCTACTGCCAGTTCAGGATAATCGCTATTCCTTCCGTCCATACAAAGTCTCGGCGGATTATCTCGCATGGCCGTCATTGGAGGATCTGACCGATTTCAAACCTACCCTAGGCATTTTGGAGAATCGTAAAGAAGCCTTGATAGATATTGATAAGCATGTTGTTGAAAACCGTATGAAACTCTATTATGACCCCAATACCAGTTGGGAAAGCCTCGCAGCACTGAACACTGGGCTAACACAGGATGCCGCTCGCTATGACGCTAAAAAGACGCGAGAAATAGTTTTAGCCGCAGAAAACTATAATGCGAAATCTGTGCGGAGAACCCTGACTCGTCCAATGGATTACAAATGGTGTTATTATTCATACATTCGCCCCTTGTGGAATGAACCACGCCCTAATTACAGTAGCCAATGCTGGTATGGAAACGCATTCATCGTTACACGAAGGAAAGGTGTAGCTGACCCAGAGGGTGTCCCCTTTTTCTACACGGTAAATATTGGTGTTCAACATTCGATGCAGACTGATGCCTACTATATACCGATAAGGCTTCGTAGCGCGGTTACCAATCAGAATAAGAAGCCAAGAGAACAGGCTCATCTTATCCAGCCGGAAGAGGAAGAAACTAAAGCCACTGCTAACCTATCGCCTTCTGCCCGCAGCTATTTAGCCTCTCTTGGTATAGCCAGCCCGGATGCAGATGACCGCACTGCCGGTCTAATCTGGAGGCATGCTCTTGCCATCGGTCACTCGCCTGCCTATCTCAGTGAAAATGCTGACGGCATCCGTAAAGACTGGCCACGTATTCCGCTGCCCGGGACGAAGCAGCTCCTGGAAGCTTCAGCGGAGTTGGGAGAGAATATCGCTGCTCTATTGGACACAGAAAAGCCAGTGCCGGGGGTAACGGCGTCAACACTACGTCCCGAGATGCAAAGCATCGCAATTATCACCAGAGATGGCGGGGGACAACTACAGCCAAAAGAGCTCGCCGTCACTGTGGGGTGGGGGCATGCTGGACAAAATGGCGTGGTCATGCCGGGTAAAGGAAAAACTGTAGAGCGTGACTATACGGCGGAAGAAAAACAAGCTATCGTCAGTGGTGCTGAGAAGCAGGGAATTCCGTCAGAAAAAGCGTTCCAACTGCTAGGTGAACATACCTTTGATATTTATCTCAATGAAGTCGCATACTGGAAAAACGTTCCTGCTAGGGTGTGGGAATATGCCATCGGTGGTTACCATGTTATCAAGAAGTGGCTTGCATACCGGGAGGCTGAGTTGCTTGGCCGACCACTCTCCTCGGATGAAGCCAGAGAAGTCAGAGACATGGTAAGGCGAATTGCTGCCATAATCTTGCTCCAGCCAGCTCTAGATGAAAATTATAACGAGTGCAAACGTACCAACTGCCGTTTATGCCCATGACATCAGCGTCAACTGGTCGAGTATGAATATGAGCGAATCTATCAAGATGATTTGTAGGATGAAGAAATGCGGCTGTGGCGAGAAACAGATTTATCAAGTTCTCCTTTTATTCGAAGACTTGAGGTGCCTCAGGGTGGAAAACATAGACCGATTTCAAAAAGCATTGTTTGACAACATTGCCGATAATGAGCAATATCTAGACCACTGGGCGGAAGGAAAAGCAGCGCTGACATTAGCATCAAATGGCTTTCAAGTTGTTTATGAACCGTTTGGCAGGCCGGGGCCAGATCTATCCGCAAGTTGCTCAGGTTATAGATTTTATGTTGAGGTCTCCCGTTTCAGGGAAGACTACGAAACGAGTCAAAAGCTGAGCCAGAAGCTTGAAGAGTGCAACGGAACACTGGTGGAATACGGGAGAGGCGAGAAGGATGTCGAGCGAGTTTACGGCAAAATCATGTCCAAGGCCAAACAGCTTCCAGAAAACGAGACGGGGCTGGTTTTTCTTAAATCGGATAACGACAGGATAGAGGAGATTGAATTTGAAGAAGTCACGCTCTATTTCGATAGGCTGGTATCAGAACAGAACCTCTTAACCAAATTGGGTGGGGTGCTCTTTGATAGCGGCTGGGTTAAATTTCCTATTCGTGAGCACTTTTATCTTTGGCGTAATCCAAAAGCGGAAAAGCCTATCAATGATCTGCTGGCTGGGAAACTCCAAAGGTTAAAAGAGCCGCCCACCCATTCAAGAGACGAACTATCAGAATTGAAACACCGCTTCCACATTTCCGAGTAGTGGGGAGTGAATATGCGATTGCGGAGTCCAGTTTTCGCTCGTATCCAACAATGTAGCACTCTGGGAGGCGCGCCGGATTGTCATTGCACATTCCTGACTTTTGTTACCCGTGTGCGGGCCTATACTGATGGGATTAATGATAGCTGAACTGCTCGGGAATCTGTGCCTATTATCCCCCAATCCATGGTTGACGCCTCATAATTTAATAGAATCATTAGAACGTGCGTCTGCAACGTCAAGCTCATTGGTCGTTTCGGCTAGCGGGCTTTCCGTTTTGTGGTAAAATATGCCAAACGGAGGTGTGAAATGGAATATAATCAGGAATCGGCGGCTCTTATTTTTACTGCATCTACCGTGATAATTGTCATTTCGATTATGCTCATGACATCAGCTTGGAGAACTCTGAAAGAGATACAAAGCGTGCTTCCTACAGAGCAACGACGCATCTACCCATTATTTAGACTTCGTGAAATAGAAGACGAACTGGAACGTCACAAAGAGGTTCTTAAAAATTGTCTATGGCTAGGAAGTTTCGCGCTCGGTGTTAATGTTTTTTTGAGCGTTGTCTCTCTCACAGCTATAGCCGGATTACTTGTAGGGATACATATAGGTTTACCTGAAGTTGCGAGAGAGAATTTCAATTATGCGCTATACACGCTGTTTGCAAGCCCGTTGATACTATTCATTGGAGTTTTACTCATTGGCGGCTATCGTTTTTACGAATTTATGGCAATGAAAGCAGGTAGAATAGACCCTTATCGCTGGCAAGCAGTAGAAAAGAAGACCGAAGGCATCGACAACGAAGATAACGAGAAAAACGAACAAGAACACGCTGAGTAAGGGGTGCGGTATGTCCATAGCGCGGCCTAAGTCAGCGAAACTCGGGTTTGGTTAACAGTAACTCATTTCGTGTCCTGGACTCTTCCAATTCCAGATCCCCCAATTACCAGAATCGACACGAAATGCTTGGCCACAGCCCCAAAGTTGTTGCGGTGTCTTTACACTTAGGAAGCCAGTAGCAACCAATTATCTCGGCGCCCTAGGGGCTCTTGGAGCTTTGGGAGCCCGTGGTGCTCGTGGGGCTTTCGGTGCCCTAGGAGCCCTCGGAGCCTTTGGGGCTCTCGGTGCTTTTACCATTTTCTATCGTCCATCCTAATAATAACTTGCTGCCGGCTTGATTATAACGCATTCAACAGACCCAACAACATACTATATTCCTGAAGGTCAATAGCTCCAGCTGAATTTATAATTCATTTACTCACATCGGTGGGCAGACCCCAGCCTCTCTTTACCTGGCTCCCAACTTAGCTGTTAGATACGGGATCATCCGCCTGAGCGGAGTCCCATCATACCGCATACGGGTTTGGCCAGGAGGGCAGGGGCACCATGTTGTGCACACGGGTTGGCTAGATATTAGCTCCCAAAACGTCAATCGGCGTCTCCCTGCCCACCTGATGTCTAAAATACCTCCTAGCCGGTTACTTGCACCAACTGTGGCGATAGATAATAAGTCTGATTCTTAACCATGGCAAATGCCAGACGAAACAGCCTGTTCAGTGCTGCTCCAACTACTTCCCTTCCATTGAGGGGGTTGGCATGAGCTGGCCGCTCTCGTCTCTGCTTTGCCCAGGCACGAAAGTCCGAGTTAAATCGTAGCATCGGAATAACCGACGTCCAGGCGCAGTATCTTAATACCGGGCGACCTTGCTTACTCATCGGAGTGTGTGCTCCCCTTTTACCAGCTGACTCTGACTCGGTAGGATTACTGCCAGCCATCTTTATCATTTGTTTTGCGCTCCGGTATAACTTGAAACAGCCCAGTTCTGCCAGTAATCCGGCCACAGCAATATAATTGAGTCCCCTTATCGAGAGCAGGTATTTGCCTTCCTCTGCTTCATTCACCAGGCTAACCAGCGTTCTCTCTATAATGCAAATGTGCCCTCTAATAAGCTCGTATTTCTCTACCAGGAATGAAATCTCGGAGGATACCGATCGGGCACCGGCCGCAATACCGATTGACGCTTTCGCCTTGTAATGAAGCTCCTTCAGTTTCTTCCGCATAAGCCGCCCCTGGTGTTTTGCTTCGATTGCAGCCACGAATTCATCCTCCATCATCCCGGCGATCACGCCGGGGGTAGCGCAGGCGGAGAGTACGCTGAGAGCTGTCAAAGCACAAGGGTCTTTAAAGACCTGGGTAAACTCGGGGAAAAGTCCGTCCAGAAGCCCTTTTACCAGGTTGGTTATTCTGGTCCTTTCCTTGACCAGCCGGCGATAGGCATTGTGGGCGGTACGTAGCTCAGCATAAACGCCCTGCGGTATCACACTGTCAGTAAATTCGCCGGTACATAAGAGCTGTGCCGCCACCTCACTGTCTCGATAGTCGTTCTTTTTATGATTGAGATCCTTCCCTTCCCGCCTCCGCTTCAAGGTATACTGGTTGATGAAACGAAACGGGATACCTTGCTCATCCAGGAAGTAGGCTATATTTCGCCAGTAGTGACCTCCCGTCTCGATGGCGAACATGACACCCCGGCAATCGGCTTTCACCATTTCCGTTCTGGTTCGGCGTAATATGGTTTCCAGACCTTCTCTGGTATTGTCGAACTTGAATTTGTCCCGGATGGTAAAATCTTGAGTAATGGCCACTGCGGCATGCCTCTTCTTGTGAGGGTCAATCCCTATTATTAGGTATCCCTCAGGTACTTGCTTTCGTTTCCTGGCTGCTGTATTCTCCATTTGTGATGGCTCCTCCTACTTTAGATTTGGTGCCTTGACCGTCACCCATTCTATTGTAGCCGGAGCCATCTAAGTTAGTTACTCCATATACTAAAATAGCGAAAAGTATAACCAAATTAATCTGTCAGATTCATTAGGGTTAGGGAGAAAGACTTCATCAACTGCATTATAATTCGCGAATTAGAGTTATTCGTTTCACGCCAGCATTTAGCCAATCGTCATCAGATAAAGTTTCTACTTGGATAATTCTGGAGACGTAGAGTGGGATTTCGTCCCTTATGGTTTGTTGGCTTGATATTTGATCAGCATACTCTCTAGCGAGTACCTCCTGAACAAACGCTAAGACGTCAGTAGTCAGGTCTTTATGCCGTTTTTGTCCTTGAGTGCAGCATACCAAGCAACTCCACGGATACATTATCTTGGCAATATCAACAAGTTTGTTGGAACCGGCGTTAAGTAATTTTCGAATAGCGGGTGCATAAGCTATGCTACATCCTAACATTGTTTGGGACTTTCGATAAGTGCGGCAAGTCCAAGTTGGATTAAAGGTACCCCTCTTCCAGTAATTATAAAATACGTAGAGAGGAATCGGGTTATGAACAGCGGAAAATGATGAGTTTATCAATAAATCGATCTGCTTTTTCCCATTGTGCATTGATCCTAAATATGGATAGTTGAGCTTAAAATGATCCAACTTCTTAGCCTGGATTCGTAAAGCAAGTATTTTTCCACGTGATAAGAGCAGCCATTCCCAGTCAATGCCTAGACGCCCTTCAATATACTTGTTACATTTTACTGTTGTGATCTCAAATGGATGTCGAGACTGTAGAGCTATAAGATTTATGTCCGTAATAGTTTCCTCGCCTAGGGATAAATTAACTTTATCTGCTTTCCGAAGCAAACCCCATGTCCTGCGAGATTGCAAGATGAAATCATCGCAAAGGCTCATTTTACTTCCCTTTCATTATGCTAATAGGCATGCCCTCTAGGCATCTCTGTCCTTCTTCAGATTATGATATAGCTCTTCAACAATTTCTTCATGCCCTTTATAATAGGGCAAATCAGTAATCTTGTTGATCTTAAACGTCCTCTGATTACCGAGGCTGGCCGTGTCACTACAGAATAGTTGGGGTTTCATTCTCAATAAATGACTCTTAGATGGGAAGTCGTCGAGCCATAAGTGATAGATGGTTGCCGGCTTTCCAGACATATCGTTCATATCTTTGACAATAAGAGCTTGCGATACAGGGATATTGCGTTGCTCACACGACTCTATTACCAGTTGTTTATCTTCAGCTGTCATCGCAGCACCCAGAATAACAGACGAGATACACTCCAAGTCAAATGGAAACAGATACATGCCAACATCTGTGTACGGATATCTGAGCTCAGGGGGCTTATAGTCTGGGGAATCTGTTAAAGGTCTAACCAATCGGTACTCTCGCTCATAAGACCAGCGCGAAGTTTTCTTGAAGAAGAGTTCCTTTAGGAGAAGGTCTACTGGTATCTCTGTGCCTGAACCAACGAGAGCATCTAAGTTGATAGCATAGTCCTCAACATACTCGACCTTGCCAAATGAACGTTCATCTCCCTTTTCCGACTTCATACACGGAAGATGCCAAAAATCCTCTTTAAATTCCAGAACAAAGCCTTTATGGCCGTTGGCATAGTGACTCCACATATCGAATGAATTCGGAATCTTTGTGAGCGATAATATACCAAATGAGTTTATCTGTGATTCGATTATCTGAACCCGGAAGAAAAATTCGATGCTGGGGAAGTGTAGACCGTTAAATTCATAGTATTGATAATTGACATGGGGTTGATCGAATCGCATGGTTGGATTAAATTCAAGTGGGTCATTAAGAGCACGCGGCTGCGTGAATCTAATCTGGTGATTTATGAAAATGCCTTTAACAACTTTGTCGCTGCAATATTTGAAATAAGAATCAAACGCTCCCTTAGCATAGTGGCTCGCTTGCTCAGCGATCCCCTTTTTAATATCCTCAGTAGTTAACATCGAAATACTCGCTCTCGTGCCGGTTCGGCTACATTATATAGGTTTGCAAATGTCATCCTCAACATTTGTCCATTTTGTTCAATCGATAACTAAGAGGCTGGGTAAATCTAATAAAGGTACCCAGCCTCTTAAACGCCACTCCTGATATCTATAAATATCTGCTCTAGCTCTTCCCTATTCTGAACATCTTGGTCCCACATGTGGGGCATATCCCCTGAGTCGCCGGCTTGCCATTCTTCATGGTTATGCTCTTGGCATCTTTCATTTCCCTTTTGGTTCTGCATTTCATACAGTAAGCTTGCATTTGGTCTACCTCCCGTTTTTGTCTAGAGGGTAAACCATTCACTCTTGTAATGTCAATAGTCACAGAAACTCAATTTAGGGGACACATTTGCTTAAATTGTGTGATTTTAAGAACAAAAAAATAGGCTGGGTTTTCCCGATATTAGAATGCCCAGCCTATCATATCTTATAGAATACGCCTAAAAAGACCTAGCCCTTACC
>Ga0208325_1000485_pt1 | contig 10808 bp, 12 predicted proteins | sample PL_2010_330m_FD_185486 | JGI IMG/M metagenome (GOLD analysis project Ga0208325, IMG submission 185486) | Freshwater microbial communities from Powell Lake, British Columbia, Canada to study Microbial Dark Matter (Phase II) - PL_2010_330m... | ecosystem: Environmental > Aquatic > Freshwater >...
TAAGGATAAATTCTAAAGCCAAATAGAGGCTCAAATGATAAGAAGATACATTGAGATGATAGGAGAGAAGTTCCTGGGGATGGTCAGATACGTCGGAGGTCTCTCCACGCTCCTGGGGCAGACCCTCTTCTGGATACCGATACCACCTATGCGCAGGAAGTACATACTGGAGCAGATGTCAAAGATCGGCGTCGACTCGGTAATGATAGTGACGCTCATAAGCATGTTCACGGGCATGGTGCTTGCGCTTCAGAGCGCTTACCAGATGAAGCGGTTCTCGGCCGAGATGTACATAGCGTCGCTTGTAGCGATATCGATGACGCGCGAACTGGCGCCAGTCCTCACCGCCCTTATTGTCGCCGGCAGGGTCGGCGCGTCTATAACGGCCGAGCTCGGAACGATGAAGGTTACCGAGCAGATCGACGCCCTCGAGACGCTCGCGACAAACCCCGTAAAGTACCTCGTCGTGCCGCGGTTCATGGCGATGATTATAATGATACCTATCCTGACGCTCTATGCGGATGTCATAGGTGGCCTGGGCGGATACATAATAGGGACGACCAAGCTCCATATATCGCACGCCATGTACATGAAGAATACGTGGGGTCCGTTGACCTACAAGGATATATATACGGGGCTCATCAAGAGTTTTTTCTTCGCCATTATAATATGTATAGTGGCATGCTATGAAGGAATGAAGGCGGAGGGCGGAGCCGAAGGCGTCGGAAAGGCGACGACGTCGAGCGTCGTGACAAGTTTTATCCTGATAATAGCATCCGACTGTTTCTTCACGGCATTATTTTACTTTATGATGCGGTAGGAAAAAAATGATAGAGATAATCAATCTGTGCAAATCGTTTAACGGACACAAGGTCCTGGACAACCTGAACCTCAATATAAGTTCGGGCGAGACGACCGTTGTTATCGGGAGGTCCGGCTGCGGGAAGAGTGTCCTCCTAAAACACATAATTGGCCTGATGAAGCCTGATTCCGGGCAGATCCTTATCGATGGCAGAGATGTCTCTAAGATATCCGACAAGGAGTTGAACCTGCTCCGCCTGAAATTCGGAATGCTCTTCCAGGGCGCGGCGCTTTTTGACTCTCTCAATGTGCTCGAGAACGTGGCGTTCGGCATGATCGAACATACGGACGCGTCTAAGGAAGAAATATTAAAGCGCGTCAAGGAATGCCTGGTCCTCGTCGGGCTTAAGGGTATCGAGGATAAAAAACCGGCCGAGCTTTCCGGCGGCATGAGAAAGAGAGTGGGATTGGCGCGCGCCATATGCATGCGGCCGCAGATAATGTTATACGATGAGCCTACGACGGGCGTCGACCCGATAATGGGAGACTCCATCAATGACTTGATCGTGGAGCTGCACAATAAGCTTAAAGTCACGTCGATAGCCGTTACTCATGACATGACGAGCGCCTACAAGATAGCGGACCGGATAGCCATGCTTTACAACGGGCAGATAATCGCGACCGGCGTGCCAAAAGAGATCGTGGAAACCAAGGACCCGATAGTAAGACAGTTCATAACGGGCGCGGGTAAGGGCCCGATAACGGAAGGTATAGATTTCATGCATCTGATATGAAGTTGCCCCTCGCCTCCGCTCAAAATAGCGGGAGGCTCCCCCTCGCTGCCGCGCGTTATGGCTGGCAGCTCGGGACTTTGCGGGACAAATTTTGTTTCACAAAAATTCAGGAGGATAAGAATGGATTCGACGAAGGTATTTGAACTCAAGGTAGGCGTTTTTATATTGATAGGTATACTCATGCTCTTCATGATCGTCTTTTCGATGGGCGATATTAACTTGACGAAATCGGTCTACAGGATAAATGTCATCTTCAATTTTGCAAGCGGTATATCTCTTAGCGCGCCCGTAAGGCTTGCGGGGGTCAATGTTGGCCAAATAGAAGCCATCAAGATAATAGATGCTTCGGAAGATAACGTGACCAGGGCCGAATTGAGGGCATGGATCAACAAGGGCGTCAATGTCCAGGAGGACTCCAAGATCACGATAAATACGCTCGGGCTTCTCGGCGAAAAATACCTTGAGATATTTCCCGGTACACCCGGCTCTCCCATCCTGAAGGACGGCGCGACGGTCATCGGGAAGGACCCCGTGGCCATGGAAACGGTTACGGAGAACCTGGCAAGCCTTACAGATTCGTTGAAGAAAGTGGCCGATTCCGCTATAGTCGTCATGGACAGGCTAAAGAAGGGTGAGGGAACTATCGGTAAGCTGCTTGTTGAGGAGACGATATACGATGACCTCGAGGCTTTCGTTGCCGATATAAAAACGCATCCGTGGAAACTTTTGAATAAGCCGCGGGGAAAGTGAGGATACCCATGACCATAGTACTCATACGTCTGTTTTTTGTAACTATCAGCTGCGTAGTTGGATATTATATCGGCGCCCTTCTGGGAAATTTTAACGTTGTATCGACCTCGATAGGGGCCTTGAGCGGCCTGGTAGGGTCGGTCGTCATTATTCTCATCGAGATTGGAATGAGAAGGTTCTCGGTAAGGAACCTATCGGCCGCTGTCTTCGGGCTCGTATTCGGATTCTTTATGGCGTGGATTCTGTCGAGCGTCATAAAGCTGATTCCCATGGACGACAGGCTCTTCTCTTCGATTCAGATGGTGCTCATAGCGATATTCTGTTATCTGGGCATGATAATAGCGATGAGGGGGAAGGATGAGTTCAATATTATAATACCGTATGTCAAATTCGTCCGGCAGGATAAGAAAGACGATATCATACTGCTTGATACGAGCGTGATAATAGACGGCCGTATAGCCGATATATTCCACACCCATTTTGTCGAGGGCAGGCTTGTCATACCCAGATTTGTCTTAAAAGAGCTGCAGCAGGTCGCCGACTCACATGATGCACTGAAGCGTAACCGCGGCAGACGCGGCCTTGACATACTGAACAAGATCCAGAAATCGGCTCTTCTGGACGTGAGGATACACGAAGAGGATTTCGATGACGTAAAGGAAGTCGATGCTAAACTTGTCAGGCTTGCGAAAATGCTCGGGGCAAAGATCTTCACCAACGATTTTAACCTGAACAAGGTAGCGGAGCTCCAGGGCGTAACGGTCCTGAACATAAACGAGCTTGCCAATGCATTGAGGCCGGTGGTGCTGCCCGGCGAACCGATGGAAGTCCGTATCTCCAAGGAAGGCAAGGAGCATAACCAGGGAGTCGCCTACCTTGATGACGGTACCATGGTGGTCGTCGATAATTCCAGGAATCTAATCGGGCAGGCTGTGAGGGTCATAGTGACGAGCGTTCTACAGACGTCGGCCGGCCGGATGATATTCGCAAAACTCGAAGACTCACAGAGGCAGCAGGGATGGAAAGGAAAATAAGGACGCTGGCCGTAGTTCCCGCGGCAGGTTGCGGTAGGCGGCTCGGGAAGAAGACCAGAAAACCGTTCATCACCCTTGGCGGCAAACCCCTGATAGTCCATGCGCTAAAGACCCTCAGTTCTGCCAGACCGATCAATGCGATAATAGTAGCCGTGGAAAAGCCTTATATTAAACGGCTTTTAAATATCATAAAGCGATACAGGATCGGTAAGGTCAGGGCCGTTGTGGCCGGCGGCAGGACAAGATTCGAGTCGGTCAGGAATTGCATCAAAGAGGCAGGGCCCTCTTTTGATATCATCTTGATACATGATGCCGCAAGGCCGTTTGTAGACAGTCGTCTTGTTGGGGATTCGATTAAAGCCGCGCACCGCCACGGCGGGTGCGTCGTCGCCGTGCCTGAGAGCGATACGGTAAAACTTTCCAATGGGAAAGGTTTCGTAAAAAATACGCTCGACAGAAATTTGATCTACAGGGCTCAGACGCCTCAAGCGTTCAGGGCCGGTATTATAAGGAAGGCTTATCTTTCCAAAAGGCGCAAGAACGTGACTGATGACGCGTCTTTGGTCGAGGCAGCCGGCCTCAAAGTAAAGATACTCGAAGGATCATGGACCAATATAAAGATAACGACTAAAGAGGACCTTAAAATCGGAGGGGCGTTACTATGAGGATTGGCATCGGATACGACATACACAGGCTCGTAGAGGACAGAAAACTCATACTCGGAGGCGTGGAGATCCCTTACGTAAAGGGCCTTCTTGGATATTCCGACGGTGATGTTCTGCTCCACGCGATATCGGACGCTCTCTTAGGGGCGCTTGCCTTGGGCGATATAGGGCAGCATTTTCCCAACACAGATACTCAGTACAAGGATATATCGAGCATCAAAATACTGAACAAGGCCATGGAGATGGTGCGGGGGAGGGGTTATGCGATCAATAATCTCGATACTATGATAATAGCAGAAGAGCCAAAGATACACCCTTTCAGGAGTCGGATGATAGGGGTGCTTGCGGATATTATGGGAGCGGCAAAAGGGGATATCAGTATTAAAGCGACGACCAACGAGGAAGTCGGCTCTCTGGGGCGGGGAGACGCCATAGCGGCTTATGCGGTCGTAACGCTTGCAAAAAAAAGATGCGAGGTGAAGCATGGTTATCTGCCTTAATGTGATTTTTACGCTGTTCACGGCGTTCATCGTATGCTGGACACTTATCGCGTTTTTTTTCAGAAAAGAGATAAAGGCGATCTTCGAGGGCGACCCTGCGGCAACAAGTTTCTTCGAGGTGCTCCTGACGTACTCAGGGCTTCACGCGCTCGTATTTTACAAGATAGCGCACGGCCTGCACGGGGCTCGGGCGCCGTTCTTTCCGCGTTACATATCGCAACTCGGTAAATTCTTTACCGGCATCGAGATACATCCCGGTGCTGCTATCGGCAACAGCTTCTTCATCGATCACGGCATGGGCGTCGTGATCGGCGAGACCGCCATAATAGGCGACAACGTCACGATCTACCAGGGCGTGACGCTCGGCGGGACCGGTAAGGAGAGGGGGAAGCGCCATCCGACGATCGGCAGTAACGTCGTAATAGGCGCGGGCGCGAAAGTGCTCGGAAATATCACCGTAGGGGGTAACTCATATATAGGCGCCAACGCGGTTGTCATAAAAGACGTACCCGCGAACTCAACGGTGGTCGGCGTTCCCGGAAGGATAACCAGACAGGAAGGAAAGAAGATAGAAGTCAGCCTCGACCATATCCATACTCTAGACCCTATCATGCAGAATATGGATGAGCTGGAGAAGCGTATCAGCGATTTAGAGAAGAGATGAGAATCTACAATTCACTCACCCGCACTAAAGACGAATTTATCCCGATCAAAGATAATGAGATAGGCATGTACGTCTGCGGCCCGACGGTGTATGACGAGCCGCATATTGGCCATGCCAGAAGCGCCTACATCTTTGATGTGGTAAGGCGTTATTTTGCGTATAAGGGGTACGATGTAAAGTTTGTCCGCAACGTGACGGATGTGGATGATAAGATTATCGGTAAGGCGAGGGAAAGGGTCGGGGGCAAGGGTCAGTCCCTCGCTGCTACCCATGATAGCCGGCGGCTCGGGATGAAATCTCTTTCGAAGATTTCAGAAGTCAGTTTAATAGATGCGACGAAAGAGATTTCAAAAAAATACCTTGCGGCGTATCATAGGGATATGGAGCTCCTCGGGATAGGCGCCCCGAATTTCGAACCGAAGGCAACGGAATACATCCCGAAGATGATTACGTATATCGAGAGGCTGATTAAAAACGGATGCGCCTATGAATCCGCAGGCGATGTCTATTTTGATATTAAGAAAGCTAAAGGTTACGGCAAGCTTTCGAACCAGAATATTGAGAAAATGGAGGCGGGCGCCAGGATAGCGAACGGTGAGAAGAAGCGAGACCCGCTCGATTTTGCGCTCTGGAAGAAGGTCAAGGAGGATGAGCCGTCGTGGGAGAGCCCATGGGGAAAGGGGCGGCCCGGATGGCATATCGAATGCTCTGTTATGAGCTCCGACATCCTGGGCGGCGAGTTCGATATTCACGGCGGCGGCATAGACCTGATTTTTCCGCACCACGAGAATGAGATCGCGCAGTCGGAAGGCGCCGGCGATAAGTTCGCCCGATGTTGGATGCACAACGGGCTTCTTACCATAAATAGCACGAAGATGGCGAAGTCGCTCGGAAATTTCATCTCGATACAGGATTTTATCGCCAAATATCACGATTCCGACTACCTTAAACTGCTCTTTCTCAACACTCACTATCGCCATCCGGTCGATTATACCGACGGTAAGATAGGGGAGATGAAGAGGCAGAAGGAGAGGGTCGTGATACTGAGTGAAAAAATTCGTAGAGTTAAGGGTCAATCCCTCGCCGCTCCCAGCGATAGCCAGCGGCTCGGGATGAAATTTTCTTCGAAAATTTCAGAGTACAGAGTTAAATTCGAAGAGGCGATGGATGATGATTTTAATACGCCGCTTGCGTTGGCATCTTTATTTGACCTTGTCGCGTGTGCCAATAAGCTCATGAAGGATAAGGACGTTTTTAGCGATGAAGAGAAGACCATATTATCCGGGATGAAAGAGTTGTTGACGGAGCTTGGGTCTGTCCTTGGATTGGATCTATCGAAAACGGTTGCCGGCGATGACATAAGCGAGAAGGAAGTCCTCGCCCTGATAGAGAAGAGGAGCGAAGCTCGCAAGACGAAGGATTTCAAAAAAGCCGACGAAGTAAGACGCGAGCTCTCGGATAAATATAATGTAATTCTCGAGGATGCGAAAGACGGAACGATATGGCGAAGAAAAGCTTAAAAACCCTTCGACAGGCTCAGGGTTTTTATCCTGAGCGGGGTCGAAGGATAAAAAAAGGCATATTCATCACGTTCGAAGGGCCCGAGGGGTGCGGCAAGAGCACACAGGCAAAACTGCTTTATGACTATCTTAAGGATCTCGGTTATAAGTGCGTCCTGACGCGCGAGCCTGGCGGCACGAAGGCCGGAGAAGAGATACGGCAGATGCTTCTTCACGCCAAAGACATTGAGATATCGGACCTTACCGAGTTATTTCTTTTTGAAGCAAGCCGCGCCCAGATAGCAGGCGAGGTCATAACCCCGGAGCTTAAAGATAGAAAGATCGTCATCTGCGACAGGTTCAGCGATGCGACGCTCTGCTATCAGGGTTATGGCGGGAAGTTACCGCTCGAGACGATAGGGGCCCTCAACAAAATATCGTCCCGGGGTTTGAAACCTGACATCACGATACTTCTGGACCTGAACGTCGTTACGGGTTTGAAGAGGGCAAGGATTAAGGGCTTAGACAGGATGGAAAAGAAGGATCTGGATTATCATAAGAGGGTCAGGGCAGGTTACCTGAAACTGGCCGCGAATGATCCGGGCAGAATAAAGGTCATCAGTGTCAGGGATACCATTGGCAGGACGCAGGGCCTTGTCAGGCAGGAGGTAGCGCGTGTCGTTCGCTGAGGTGAAAGGGCAGGATAGGGCTGTAGCTTTTTTGCGCAGCGCCGCAGCGGGCGACAGGATCTCTTCGGCCTATATATTCTTCGGGCCGGCGGGCGTGGGCAAGAAGCTCGCGGCGCTCAATTTCGCCAAGGCGCTCAACTGCCTGGCGCAGCCGGAAGCGCGGCCGTGCGACACTTGCGTTTCATGCAGGAAGGCGGATGGCGGCAATCACCCGGACATAATGCTCGTCAAGCCGGAAAAGGCCGGGGCCTCTCTTAAGATAGATACGGTGAGGCAGCTCATAAATCAAACTGCCCTCAAGGCGTATGAGGGCCGGAAGAAGGTCTATATAATCGACGGCGCGTCGGCTCTTACGAGGGAAGCGACTAGCGCCCTCCTGAAGACCCTGGAGGAGCCGGCATCTGATTCGGTGCTCGTAATGTTGTTTGAGAACCTGCGCTATGTTCCGCGCACGATCCTCTCGAGGTCTCAGATGGTAAAGTTTTTTCCCATGAACTCCGTCCAGATGAAGGCATTTCTGATAGATGAGCGCAAACTCGATCCGGCGAAGGCGGAGCTCATAGCCGGCATATCGGCGGGAAGGATTGCTGATGCGCTCGGCCTGGCCGATGAGGCCGTTATGCTGAAAAGGAAGCGGCTCATTGACGCGATTTCGAAAAAGGCTTTCTTCGATATCGATTTTGACAAGATGCCGAAGGAAGAATTGAAGGCATCTCTCGATGCGATGCTCTCATGGTACAGGGACCTTCTGGTGGCGAAGGCCTCGGCTGGCGCTTGTCCGTCATTGATCAACGTCGATAGAATGGATCTCGTCTGCAAGACGGCGGCCCGGACGGACGGGGCCGCGATTGCCAGCGCCATAGAGGATATAATAGACGCGCTCTCGCATCTCGACGGCAACGCGAACGCGAAACTTGTAATGGGCGTCCTGGGGGCAAAGATAGCGCAGTAAAAGAAACGAGGCGAATCATATGTACGAAGTAGTCCAGGTGAGGTTGAGGGAAGCGGGGAAGATTGTCTATTATTCGACCGGCGGGATGAAGTTTAAGTCCGGCGATTATGTCATACTCGAGGGGGACAGGGGACTCGATTATGGACAGGTGCTGTCGGAGTCAGAAGTGATACTTGATTCGGACGTCGGGGGAGATCCGCTCAAGAAGGTGCTTCGCAAGGCGAACCAGTGGGACATGATTCAGATCGAGAAGAACAAAAAGAAGGTTCGCGAGGTTCTCGATACCTGTGGCAGGAAGATAGCGGAGAAGCGGCTCGCGATGAAACTCGTCGACGCGGAGTTGTCGTTCGACCGCTCGAAGATAATATTTTACTTTACGGCTGAGGGGCGGGTCGATTTCAGGAATCTAGTGAAGGAGCTCGCTGGAATATTTAAGACCCGCATAGAATTAAAACAGATAGGCGTCCGGGACGAGGCCAAGATGCTGGGCGGCCTCGGGCCATGCGGCCGCGCTCTTTGCTGCGCGACGTACCTGAAGGATTTTGAGCCGGTCACGATAAAGATGGCCAAAGAGCAGAACCTCTCGCTCAACCCGACGAAGATCTCCGGCCTGTGCGGGCGGCTCATGTGCTGCCTTGGGTATGAGCATAAGACCTATAAGGACCTTATGAAGGGCCTGCCGTCCATGGGAGCCGTCATCAAGTCGGAAAAAGGCTCCGGAAAGGTCATAAGCGTGAACGTCCTCAGGCGCTCGGTCACCGTCGAGCTCGAAAGCGGTTCTCATACTGAAGTGAGCTATAAGAAAGATTAATGAACCGATACTACATTACGACACCTCTCTATTACGTCAACTCAAAACCCCACATAGGCCACTCCTATACCCAGATCGTTTGCGATACGGCGACGCGGTTTTATAAGCAGGTGAAGGGCGTGGAAGCATTCTTCATGACCGGCACCGACGAGCATGGGGAGAAGATAGAGGAGGCGGCGATAAAGGCGGGTTTCAAGCAGGGTGAGGAGAAGAAATTCGTCGATACGATAGTGCCCCTCTTTAAAAAGGCATGGGAAGGACTCGGTATAGAGTATGACCATTTTATCCGCACGACCGATAAGGTCCACGAGGAGACGGTGAAGAAAGTCCTCTCAGTTCTCCATGAAAAGGGCGAGATAGAGAAGCGCGTTTACAAGGGCTGGTTCTGCACGCCCTGCGAGGCTTTCTGGTCGGAGGCGCAAGTAGCAGGCAATCTTTGCCCCGACTGCAAGCGGCCGGTCGATCGGCTCGACGAGGAAAATTATTTCTTCAAGACCTCGAAATACCAAGCCGTTCTTCTCAAACACATAAAAGATAATCCCTCATTCCTCTATCCGGAGATAAGGCGTAACGAAGTGGTCAGCTTCCTGGAGAAGAACGAACTGCAGGACCTGTGCATCTCGCGGCCGAAGACGAGGATGAATTGGGGGATAGAGATACCTTTCGATAAGAATTTTGTCACGTACGTCTGGTTTGACGCGCTCATAAATTATATCGCGGGCATAGGGTACACCGACGACAGGAAAAGATTCGATTCCATATGGCCGGGTGCGCGCCACTTTATAGGAAAAGATATACTGAGGCATCACGCCATCTACTGGCCGATAATGCTGATGGCGCTCGGCGAGAAACCGCCGGAGCAGGTGCTGGTTCACGGCTGGTGGGTGATGGCGGGCGAGAAGATGTCGAAGTCCAAAGGCAATGTCATCGATCCGATGGAAATGGTCTCGAAGTATGGGGTGGAGGCGTTCAGGTATTATCTCTTAAGCGCGGTCCAGTTCGGATACGACGGTACATTTTCCGAGAAGCTCTTTGTCGAGAAGTACAACGCCGACCTTGCTAATGATCTCGGTAATCTCATATCGAGGACATTGTCGATGGTTGATAAATATTACAGCGGCAATGTGCCGGAGAATCCGAAGCCGGCCGAAGACGGACTTACGATCCTGGCGCGGGAGCTTCCGGCAAAGGTCGCGAAAGATTTCGCGGGCGTCGATTCCTCCGCCGCGCTTAAAGACGTATTGCAAGTCACTAACGCCGCCAATAAATACATCGAGGATAAAGCCCCGTGGAAACTCGCCAAAACCGATAAAGACGCACTCGCCTCAGTCATGTACAACCTGATCGAAGTGATCGGAATTATCGCCGTCGTTCTCTGTCCTTTCATGCCGAAGACCTCCGAGAGCATCTGGCGTCAACTCGGAATGACCTCCGACGTATCGAGCGTGAAATTCTCCACCCCCGAAAGAAAAGACGACCTCTGGGCCATCATCCCCTCCGGCTCAAAGATCAACAAGTCCACCCCAATGTTCCCCCGCATCGAAACGTAACCGACCTAACCTACGAGGTTGGGCCAGGGATTACTAACCCAACCTCGTAGGTTAGGTCTCGGTTAAGACATCAAAAAGATAGAAATAGTGCATTGACAC
>Ga0208325_1000488_pt1 | contig 10756 bp, 1 predicted proteins | sample PL_2010_330m_FD_185486 | JGI IMG/M metagenome (GOLD analysis project Ga0208325, IMG submission 185486) | Freshwater microbial communities from Powell Lake, British Columbia, Canada to study Microbial Dark Matter (Phase II) - PL_2010_330m... | ecosystem: Environmental > Aquatic > Freshwater > Lake...
CTGCGGTAGTTATAGAAAAGTTCAAGTTCAGCGCGAGATGTTTTGAGCCATTCAAGCGCATCCCCAATATTCTCAGCGCCATAAGAATCAACGATCTGTTCCGCAGCCTTAACTGCATCACCGGTTTTATTAAGCACATCATTATATCCCGGTTCCTCAAGAAGGGAAATAAGACTATTAAGAGCATCGCCATATGTCGTGAGTTCTTCCTCATAGCGACTCGTCACCTCGCTGCCGTATTTTTCAACCGCCTCAGGGCTGAAGCCGAGTATTACTGCCGGGTTTTTGCCGGCAAGAGTCCGGTCTATCCCGGTAATGACCCAGAGTTCGTTCTTCGTGTCATGAAACTGCACGGATAGGCGTTTCGCCGGATCCAAAATCTTGACAAGCGGCAGGCGGTGTCCGAAACGTTCGGTAACAGCCGCGCCGAGAAGCTCCTTTGGGGCGTGTCTCATGACGTTTAACATCGGAATGGAAGAACCTTCGTCCGCCGGGCGAACAAAAGAGTCCGTTATCCCGCTTTCAGCGCCATACCAATATTCGCCTATAGGTACGCCCATCTCATCTTTACGCCCCCATACTCTCTGGCCCCTGTGAGGGGTTATATAGAGCGGCATGCCTTCGCGAACGGCTTTCAGGACCATGCCCGTCGGCGAATTTTCGTTCGGCTGCATTTCTTCTGCCGTGCTAATCGCATGAACACCGGGTGAGGTGTCCGCCTGAGCCGCAGGCGCGGTCATGTCGGCAACCATGGCGGCGACTATCTCGTCTCTTTTGGCTACAAGCGCATCCGCTTTTTTCTGTAAGCCGTCGGCTGCCGTGTAGTTTCTGAATTCCGGCGCGTTACCCGAGGGTCTTACATGGTAAAGGTCGCCATCTACAAACGGTATCATGTTCGCAATACTGCCGTCCGCAAACGCTACATCAATACCGTCAATAAAATTCACGGCAACTATCTCCACGAAACCTCGTTCTTTCGAAAAATACCGACTGAGATTATCTCTAACAGTACGCAGCTCATCCGCCAGTTCCGGTGAGGCCTCTACCGCGTCTTTAATGCTTACAACTACGTTTACAAATTTATCTTTAGTTATCACCTTTACGCTGCCTTTTTCAAAAATAACCTGCGCGATGTTTTGATCCGACGGCGAAAACATCCCCACAAGCTCTTTACCCATCTGTGCGGTATAATTCTCACAGCCCGGTATTGTATTATCAACAACATTCGCCGCCGTGTATCTCGCGGGAAGCGAGTTATCTATATGCTCGGAAACCGGGATACCTGCTTTGTTAGCTGCCGCCAACACCGTAATCAGTGGGAGCATTGCGTCTCTCGTCGGTAAGGCTTTAAGTTTATTGCCGTTTATTGTCAAATCGCTTCCTGTAAGAAAACCGCCGTTGACTTCCCATCCCACAACTTTCGCATCGGGGTTTTCCTCCAGCTCTTTGTTCATGGCGGCGATCACGTATGGTGAACCAATCTTGGTTTGGACAACTTTCACGCCTTTTTCAACCAGAGCCTTTACCACTGCGCCGTTAGCGCTTATCGGAAAAGCGGCAAAATCCGCGCCAATCGACATCGCGACCAATGCGCCAAGTTTATCGCCCGGAAGAACTCTTCCTTTATCGTCCGCCAGAAGAGGCCTGTCGGAATCACCGTCAGTTGATATCACGGCGTCCGGATTATGATTAGCAATCACTTCCGCTATGATTTGAAGAGTTTCCGGAGAGACCTTCTCCGTATCTACAGGTATAAACTTATCATCGCTTCGCCCTACGGGGATGACTTCCGCACCTAACCATTTGAATGTCTCAAGAACCATATCACGCCCCACAGCGGAATGCTGATAAAGAACTATTTTCATGCCTTCTAATGGCCGGTTCGGAAAGGCTTCAAGATAACGCTTCATATAAAAATTGGCTGCCGCCTCGCTGTCATTACTGTATTGTGGGGCAGCGTGCTCAATCTCGCCATTCCGGAGAATACGATGTTTTTCGGCTACTACCAGATTGGATGCCTCTTCTTTCTTAAAACTCGCGTTTTTTTTGAACAGGCTTTCTTTCACGCTTTTGGCGTATACTTCTTCTCTTGCACGGCTGACGTTACGCAGAATACCCGCTTCGTCGGCTTTCAGAACTTCGCCGGCCTTTTTGGTGAACTTTATGCCGTTTCTGTCGTCTGGAATATGACTGCCGGTGACCATGATGCTCGGCATCTCGTTCTGCATCGCGTAATAAGTGAGCGCAGGGGTGGGCAACGCGCCTAAATAAACCGGCTGGCCTCCCTCGTCTTCAACCGCCTTTATTACGGCGGCCGTAATACGCGGCGTGCTGGAACGCAGGTCTCCGGCAATGGCTATATCGGGAACTACCCCTATCTCACCTTTACGTTCGGGCACTTCTATCTCGCCCGTTTCTTTGAGAAAACGAATAAATCCGCGCGTGTTAATATACACTTCCATGTCCGTCATGTCTGTAACCAGCGCCCTCAGACCGCTGGTGCCGAATGCCAGGGCTTTATATGTCTTTATCTTTTCGCGCACTCTCTCCACCCGTCCCAATTCCCGCGTCCGCCTCGTCTGAAGCTCTTCCATGCTTGTGCCAAACATCGTATCATACGCTTCGGCGAAAGACATTGGATTGCCGAGAATCGGCACGTCATAGGTATTGGCTTTATCCCTCAGATCCGTGGTTTCGGATACCATCATATCTTTTCGGCCTTCGGCGGTAAGAACGGAGACATGCCTCATGCCTTCTTCCAAGACAAGGTCATAGGCGCCCAGCGACTCAAATAAACCGCTTCCCTTTTTAAGCTCGGTCTTGCCGAACCGGACACTTCTCACGGCGAAGGCGCCTGTCATATTCACGGTGCCTTCAAACTCTGAATCCATAACCGTGCTGCCCTCTATCTTGCCTGTTCCGGTTATCTTGCTGTTTACAATAACCGAGTTGCGCACTTTAACGCCTGGGGCTATTTCGGAATTAACAATGATGTTCCCGTCGGCATTCTTTGTAGCGGGTAGACCGGCAAGCCTTCTGGTACTAATCCCCTTTGCTTCGTTATCATTAAGACCAAGATATTTTTCTCTCATGGCCGCATGCTGACCTATATCGGCCCAGAACACATCCGCACCAAGATCAAATGTTTTCAAATTAAGGTCTCTTCCATATTTCTCTTTAAAAATTGACCTTATCTTCTGCACCTTTTCAAAAAAGTCAGGAATCATCTTCTCCAGCGCCTGAAGTTTCTTATCGCCGTCGACAATAACACGCCACTGCCACCTTGCATGCACGTCATTCATCGCCAGAGCCATCAGCAAATACGGGTCAAAATCAAAATAAACACCATCTTTTACTATTTCATCTTTGAAAACTTCTGAAGCAATATCCAGAACATCATAGGAAACCGCCACGGGGCCGAGGCTGACACCAGCGTAATACTTGCCGTCTTCACTGGGTTTTATTCCCAACTCCCTCAGTTTACTTATGAGATCTGTTCTTTTGTTGCGGGAAAGCTGAGCCAGCATATTGTCTTCTTCGTCAAAAACAACCCAATCCTTCTGTTCCGCCAGCTCATCGGTTATCTCCAGAACGGATATAATCTTGACGACATCCCACTCTTTCATGGATTCGCCTTCTGCCGGAGGCAGTGAAAGATATCGCGACGCAATCTCCGTCTCATCTCCCCACTTGTCTAAAATGCCACGAAAACCCCTTGTTTCAAGATATTTGGCAACGGGCACAAAATGTAAAAGCGCTTCTTCTATCGCCGTAAGAGCTTTTTGCTCACCATTTATTTCTATATTTGCCGGAGTCACTTCAATGCCGGGCTTGCGGTCGCCCTTGGCCTGCGTAATCGGCGACATTCTTTCGCCGCGTCCAAAAAGCATACCGACCAATGAGACAAAATCCCTATACGGTATAACTGCTTTCTCCGACGCTTCTTTTATGCTTTTATATGCGAGAAGCGTTCCGAGAAAATTACCTTCACGGGTCTTCGCGCCGATCTTCTCCTGCAGAGAAAGGACAAGAGTGCTTCCGTCAAGGTTAAAAATACGCGGCGACATCTCACTCAGCCGTGCCTGCCAGTTATCACGATCTGTTTCACTGCCGGAAACTACCGCGGCAATCTTAACGCCTTCACTTTTAGCGGAAAGACGTCTTGCATAGTCAATATTCACGAGAACTTCGTGAAGACCCGGCGTTTCATCAAGCATCCGTTGTTGCCTCGCTTTCTCTTTTTCCCACATCGCGACTGTAAGGGCTTGATTAACCTTGGCAAATTTTAAGAGTATATCCGCAAGGTCATCATCGGTCGCTTCAAACGTAACTTCTTCGCTCAGGGTCGGATTCAGATGATGAAATAACTCATGTCTCGCTATACGTAAGATATCGTGCTGGCCGTCATGCGCCTTTAAAACATTCTTATCCAGCACATTATCATATTCTTCCCCCAATATGTACACGTTAATCTTGTCATGCTCGGGTCCCCGGCCCGGATGAGCCTCCTCATCCAACGGTATGGCTTCGCCAAAAACAGGGTTTTCGTTATATTCTTCTGCCAGTGGACGGTATCCCTTAAGTATATAGACCTCTACTAAATACGTGACTCCTGTGCCCTTATATTTCGGATCCCATGTGGGTCTGATAGACAAAGTAGTGTCAGCTCCCTCACTCCTTTGCCGCATGATACGTTCTATCACATGATTTATTCCTTTATGCTGATTCGGCGTGTGTTTTTTGGCAGGCTGATTCGGTGTCGGTTTTTTGGAGCTCATTGCGTTTAGTCCGGGGGTTCCTGGGGTCTCGGCGCCTTTTTCTTCGGCAAATATAACATCAAATTCCTTTGCGATGGCGCTCTTCATGAGCTCGGGTAATTCCATATCGTTCTGCTCGGCCAGGTTTTCGCATTTTTGAATATACGCGCCCTTTAGGTTTTCCCACTTATCCAGAGCTTTTTGCCACAGATCAGCATCGGCGTTTTCTTTCGCCTTAATAAGCCATCCGCGGACAAGGGCGCTGACCATATCTTGATATGTCTCGGCGGTGGTTTCTTCCATCGTGCGTCCGCTGATCTCGCCGATCGCGTCTGACAATCTTTTCAGGTTTGCCGGGTCGTCAAGATAAAGGTTTATGGTGTAAAAGACCTTGGCGAGAGGATTCAGCATGTCCTTAGTCGGACGGATAATCTCCTCACGCGTTGCTTTTATCCTTGCGCCGACGGAGTCGGAGGTGTTCTCGGTGATAATATCTTCAAGCGAGGTTCTCTGGTTAGTCAGCACTTTTATATACGGCGTTTCAACGTCCTTGGTTATCTTGGGCGTGACGACCACGTAGGAAACATCCTGCTTCTCAAGAAGGTTCTTTATGCCCTGCGTGTGAAAACCGCCGGCAATTAAAACGCACCGGTCTTTTCCTTCCGCTTCCATCTTCTTCAGGGTGTTGTCAATAAGGGCCTTGTCTCTCTGCATGGCGATCTCATAAAAATCCACCATCTTCGGGATTCGGCTCGCTATATCTTCCGGCATGGCGGCCATATCATAGATAAGGCCGTATTTATCGCTTTGCGAGGCCATAAACGCCAGAACATCTTCAAGTGAAAACTCCGCCACATAATTTTTATACAGGGCGTAATCCTCGTTCGTCAGTTCAATGTTCACGAGGTTCACGAACATGCTAAGCATGGCGGCGTATTTATCCAGCATCCGCTGGTTATCATTATCAAAAAGATCCTCTTTGAGACGTGTCTCTATAGTATTAAGCTCCTTAAACAGGTGCTCATTATCTATGCCGTCATAAATCTTTGTGTAGGCGTAATAATAAAACAGGTTCGGGTATTCCTGAATAATAGGTATATTGTGCTCTCTGGCCAGGTCTCTCAGGTAGGAATAAAACTCCGACGCCTTAACACTGCCTTTTCTGAACTCAACGCTCATGGACACCAACTCGGCCATGCCCTCTTTAGAGAGTTTCTTGGAGAGAACGTCTATATACGCGCTACGTTCCCCGTCTACAATATCAAAGTTGATCTTTTTCTCATATTCAAGGGTCTCCAGCAGTTTCTTAAAATTGCCGCAATCGTCAATATCCACGCGGTTCGCCGCGGCTGCCTTACGGAGATAATCGGCATACTCGCTTAATTCCAGATCTTTATCGTCAAAACGTTTTATCTGGGAATCCAATTTTTTAAGTTTAGAAGTATAGATAAGATTTTTCAGCCGATTCGCAACAGTCATGGCTCCGGTGAAATATTTTTCAATCTGTTCCTTGAAGGGATAAACTTCTGTGAATGCCTTAAGGTTCTTGATGTAATAATCACGTGTTTCAGCACCGAAAATAATGCCGTCATAGTCGGATACGATAGAAAAGAACTCGGCGCCGGTTACTTCGCCCTTCTTCATGAAATACGTTGCGACTTCCTCGCGTATTTCCGCGTCCGGAAAGGCCCGGAACCACGCTGTATCAACGATGCCTTCGGCGCCTTCTACTGATATCATGCCGAGGCCGTATTCATTCGTGAGCTGTTCCAGCATTCTGCTGATATTGGACTGGGCTTCAAAATTACAGTGGGCGTCTTGTATATGTATGATAACCTTGTTACTCTTGCCGGAAAACTTGGACTTTATCGTGCCGCTGTCAATGGAGATGCCGATTTTTTCAACGGTGAGTCCGACGCCTTCGGCGGGCATCATTGCAGCCGCTGGCGCAATTTCGGGAGCGCCAAGACCTTTCTGCGCAAGAGAAACGGCCGGATTACCATATATGGCAAACGCGACCGTAAGAAACAGGCTTATCGCCTTAAAAAATGAAGATTTTCTAAATCCAGAGCCCAGCATAACGCCTCCCTAGCTTGTTTTTCATTTACATAGACAAAAATGTGAGCAACAAAAACCTATATCGTATACTTTCTGGCTATTTGAACGCTTTATACATATACCATAATACTACGCTCTCACAACGAAGTCAAGAACGTTCGTTCTGCCTATTTTATAACTTAACAAGTGGCGCTTTTTGCGTCGCAGGACGGGCACATGTATCCGACCCAACGGGTAATTTGTGCTTCAAATCATGCTCTTATAAGCGTTGTTGAGATATGGCGCTCATAAATTCGGATCTTTTCTGCAAGATCAACTGGCCTACTCTGAGGCATATAGATAAACAGGTTACCGCGTTCGGTTTTTCGCAGGCCGGCGACCCGCAGTATATTATCTGGATCTTCCGAGAGGAGAAGCGCTATAAAAACCTCATATTGATCAACATTTGTCTTTGACTCAGATGACAGATTTAACTGTAAAAGTCCCAGCTGAACGGCATCATCGTCATATGTCAGGTCGCCTGCCATGCAAAGAAAACCCGTATTATCCGCGGTTGCTTCGGTATTTTCAGATCTTATCTTGCTAAACAGCGCGCTTGCCGTATAACCGCCGGATATCCTGTCAAGGATCACGATGTCAGCAGCGTCTATAACGCCGTCAAGCATCCAAAATTCAATAAGACGTTTTTTTAATGATTCTTTTTCCTCTTTAGTAACGCACTCTTCAGGCGCCGTTATAAAAAATTTGTCGTGCTGCATATCAATCGTCTTTTCTATTCCCATTATTTTTCGTCTCCGTTCTATTTCAAGTCCGGGAGAGATAATGACATTCCGGGTTTCACTTAAAATATTAGCAGCATCGGCATAATGCACGATATAATGTTCTTTGACTTTATCGGCAAGCCCATCTTTCTGCTGCTGCCGAACACTATAGGTTTTTGCCCTCTGCGTGTAGAACAGGTCAAAAGCCTTTTTCACCTCTGTTCTCCGGACTCTTCTTGCCGTATTATAAGCATCGTTCTTTTGCTTATCCATATTCCTGATTTTCAAAAGGTGCAAAAAATTTTTTATCAACAGATTAAATCCACGCGGACCTGTATCCGGCAATTGCAAAAAATCCATTTTCCTATCCTTATATAAAGACGCCGGGATAACGGCGTATCGTCCCAAATTGATTACTTTATCCGCGAACTCCAAAACCGTTCTATCTGTTCCCTCTCTTTCAAAATTATCTCCAAAAAATATCACAGAAGAGAGAGGAATCCCAAATTCCCGGCAGATAACCGGCATGGCCGATCCTTTATTCACCCCACGCGGGGTTAATTCTATTGAACTCGTTCCGGAAACCCCTATATCAAGGTTGATGCCGACATTCAAAAGTTCCCTCTCAAGACGGGGCTTATACTTAAAACGCCGGAGTATTTGCCCTCCTGTCGCGTCAAATTTCAGTTTCTCCTGCCTGGAGGCATTTACTCCCAACAGGCTCCATGTTATCTGAGTAACCTCTTCTTTCCCTTTTGGCTTACGTTCCGTAAAGGCTTCTTTCTTTATAAACTCACCCCACTCGGCATCAGTGAAGTTTCTCCCTGTTACTTCCTGCAGCATTTCTCTTACCCCGAGGGCGTTAATACAATCCGGCAATATGCGTGCCATCACCTCTTTGTACTTATCGTCTCCTATTCTGCTTTTCATTTCAACTGAGTATATACACTCAAAATCGTCCGTTTCCCCGTTAAACCGATAAAGTTGAGTTCCATTATCCGTCACGATAATAAGGTTTTTTAACAGATCTTCTTTGGAACGCCCGGCAATACGCGCAAGAAGAGGCCGCACGAAGTTATTATTCATTTTTTTCCAGTCGGCACCGGCTACCACGGCATATGGGATATCCATTCTCAGGATCTCCGCTACCAGATCCAGATTGCCGGAAGAAACCGGCAGATTGGATTCCGCCATGGTAGAATCCAGATCGGAGATCACGCATGGAGTCATGTCTCTGTTGGTAACCCACGATACCATTTTCTCAAAACGGCCCGGAATGAATGATGCCCTGTTCCCCTTTGTCCCATTTTCTGAAAAATGTCTGATAAACATATCCGCGCAGAGACCGAATCCCGCCGGGCCGGTCTCCGCCAACTGTAAAAATGTCACATTTTCTCTGTAATAATGTGATCCTGTGATATCAATCCATTTTCCTACATTGATAACCCTGTCTACGGCCTCAACTATGGGCTCGTCATTTTCTTCCGGAGCGAAAGAATCACCAAAAAATATCATGTTTTCCGAAGGGATATCAAACAGTTCCGAGATTAAGCCAAGCCCGGAGCCCTTGTTTATACCCGGAAGATTTATATCTATTGAGCTCAGTCCTGAAACCTTCGCTTCAAGCTCTATCCCTGACGAGTGCAGCTTCTCTTCTATTTTAACCTCATAGCCCTTTCTTATCTCCTCACCTCCGTTTGCGTCAAACTTTTCTTTTTGTTCGTGCGTGGCTTCCTTGCCCAGAACCATAAAAGTTATCTGAGTAACTTTGCCGTTAATCTGTCTTTTATCAACACACTTTTTTTTAAAAACATTCCATTCTTCCTCAGAAAATTCCCATCCCATAGTTTCCCGCAGCATCTGACGAACACCCCGTTTTTCCAAAAGATCAACCAGTATGTCCTTTATCAGGGAATACTTCTCTGCTGCTATGTAGTCCCTTATATCTACGGCGTATACACATTCAAAACTTGCGGTTGTTTCACTATACCGGTATATCTGGGTTCCGCTATCACTTGCCACAATCAGGTTTTCCAATATTTGGCTATCTTCCTGTGAAATAGACGCGAGAAGCGGGTCCAAGAACTGTTTATCTACCCTTTTCTTGCTGATACCTGAGAGCACCACGAAATGCAGGCCTTTTTTCAATATTTTCATGACCTTTTCCAGATTATCCGGCAAAATGGGCATGTTGGATTCCGTTACCGTAGCGTCCAGATCGCAAACCAGAACCGGTTCCATGTCTTCTGCGGCCAGCCCGAATAGCATTGTTTTAAACTCGGCAAGAACTAAAGCAGTTTCTTTTTTCTGCTCAATATCTCCCGCGGCAAGATAAGTCCAGGGAGCAAGGCAATGAACGGCCGGAGGAAGAGCAAAAGCGGGCAGTGTCTGCTGGCAGAGAAAAAACCACGAAACGAGGAATGATATAGCTCTGAGAGGTGCTTTCATAAACCCTTATATTAGTTAATGTTGTGTCATTTTGGGAGTTGCAGGGCGGGCACAAGGCCCGCCCCTACGGGGGGAAAACACTCCCAAAAGATATATCCACCTGATTCGGGATTCCGTTCCGGGACAGGCCATGCCAGTCCCGGAACGGAATCTTAGCCCGTTATGCGCGGGTTAGGACTTCGCGCAATATTGTCTCGTAGCGCTGCAGCTCTTGCATGTCTACGGGCTCTACATCGGGCGCGTAGATGAAGAGGTTGTAGCGCTTTTGATGCGTGAGGTTACCGTCTATCGCCGCTGACGGTGTTTTGTCGCCGGCTGCGGCAATCTCAAGCGTTATTCTATACAGCTGGCTTATGAGGCCTCTCGGCATGCTTACGAGCAGCATGCTGTTTTCTTCTTTGCCTGTTTTAAGCGCCGCTAGCGCTTCTGGCGACTTTGCGTCAACAATATCGCCTTTTGCGCCTATGGCTACTTCGCTTGCTGAGATCTCTTCTCCGAGCGTATCCCTGACCGCTTTAAGCACATCTGCCGGGGTCGTTACCGTGCCTTCGTCGGCAAATATTACTCTATCCACGGACATATATTCGCTCAGACCCGTGTTTGCAAGATACCAGTCAATATTCGCTTTTATCTCAGCGTTTCGGATAAGAACCACATCTTTTACGGGATCGGCTGACTCATTCATGACTTCCATCATTTCACGTCTGTCGCGTATACTCTCGGCCAGAAGGC
>Ga0208325_1000490_pt1 | contig 10726 bp, 26 predicted proteins | sample PL_2010_330m_FD_185486 | JGI IMG/M metagenome (GOLD analysis project Ga0208325, IMG submission 185486) | Freshwater microbial communities from Powell Lake, British Columbia, Canada to study Microbial Dark Matter (Phase II) - PL_2010_330m... | ecosystem: Environmental > Aquatic > Freshwater >...
GGATGGATCTCCCGCGAGGACCAGAATCGTCGCGCGGCTGAACACCGGACCAAGGCCGACGAGTACCGCCGCCAGGCCAGGGGCGTGGCTGACGTGGACGACTAAAACAGGGAGGCGAGACGATGAAAATGAGCACGGAAGCGGAGGAACTGTTTGCGAAGCAAATCGCTCGGGCCAAGGCGCGCGGACTGACGCATTTCGCCAAGGCAGTTGGCAGCGGCGACATGCGGTTCGGAGCGACGCAGGAAGAAGCCGAGAAAAGGGCCGCAAAGGATGCGCGGGAGATAGCGCGCGCGGCCGGTTGCCCGACGATGCCACCCAGTGTCCAGTTCGGGGAGCTCTAATTTTTGCCGCAAGATTAACCGGAGGACAAGACAAGGAGAACGACCATATAGATGAGTGACCTCACCGACATGATTGACGAAGGAGGCGGGGCGACCTCCATTTCCCGCGCGCTCGGAATCCCGCTCCGCACGGTCGAGGACTGGAAGGCGGGGAGGCGGCACCCCCCGGACTGGCTGCCCCCGCTCCTCGCCAACGCGCTGCGACGGGGGCAATGCTGCGCCAAGGATGATGCCCCCGAAGTGCCTGGGGCGACCACGGGCCCGGCGTGACACAGGCGGGGTGTGTATGCGCTGTGTACCAAAGGGAGACGGGCGGCGGTGGCGGAACCGTCGATGGGATTGTTGGAAAGGAGGATTGAATGCCGTTCATCGTTTGGATAATCGGGTGGCTTTTCACGGCTGGGGTTTCCATCGACCCTGGCGACAAGTCTGCGAAGTGGCTCATTCCTGTCAGCGCGGTTGTGTGGCCGCTGTTGCTTGGATGCTGGGTGCGCAGTCATATTTCCACCGCTCGGGGTGACTCTTTGCCACCCCAGGAGAAAACTGATGGACAATGACACAACTGATCGCGCCCACCGGAATATGGTGGAGCAAATGGTTCGACTCTCGATCAGGGTGGCGGACTGCCTGAAGACGGCAACGCTATGCGGGCGCGGACTGGGGTCAGAGTTTCGCCGCGAAGCCAAGGAAGCTGACGCTGCATTGCGAGAGTTCATTGCTGAGTCGACCGACCAGCGTGAACCTTGCGAGGAGACAACGATGACCGAACGAAGTGAGCCGAAACGCGCTAACCGAGCTAGGTTCGACGCCATTGTTGGCGAAGGATTCAAGCTCGGCCCGATCATGTTGATGGACGCATTTGACATCGATTTCACCGTCTGCGGAACGGCAACGAGGCGTGGTACGCCATGCCAGCGTAAGGTGAAACCATGGGGGCCATGCTGGCAACATAAGCCCTCATCGGCTCGTATCAAGTGGAGGCGGTACGAAACTCCGTCTCTCGCCAACGCCATGCTCACCGTTTCCGGTGTTGACTCCGTGGCGAGGACATGATAGTCTGTATGCATGAAAGTCAGAACAGATCATCGAAAGGCAAAGCAGCGCGAGTACAGCGCGAAGTACAGGGATCTGAACGCAGACAAAGTTCGGGAGTATGATGCCGCCTATCGCAAAGCCAACCGGAAGCGGATACGCAGCAAACAACGCAAGGACCGCGATGAGAACCGCGACAAATGGCAAGAGAGATGGCGCAAGGAGCCAAGGACAGAACGCCGAAGAGAGTTCGAGCGTCGGTATCGCAAGAAGCGACAGGGCATCCCAAAAGAGAGGCTTGCTCGTGCTTTGCGCGGACGGATACGCGATGCACTTGCGGGCAAGTTTCGTGCAGGTTCAGCCGTCCGCGATCTCGGATGCACGCTCGAAGAACTGGTCGCACATATCGAGGCGCAATGGACGGAAGGAATGTCGTGGGAGACTTACGGGCAGCGCGGGTGGCACATTGACCATATCAAACCATTGGCGTCGTTTGACCTTACGAATCGGGACCAATTCCTTGAAGCGGCGAATTACACCAACCTTCAGCCCCTATGGGCTATTGACAACCTGAAGAAAGGACACAAGACCAATGACTACACCAAAAGCGAAGCGCGCCCACCGGAATACGAGTGGAGCAACTTGTTCGACATGCCGATTTTGGTTTCCCGCTGGAACGCGAACGCGGGAAGAAGTCCGCAACAGTGAGCGGCGCGTCATTACTATCCCATACGGCCCTGACTGCAAGCGGTTCCCGAAATGGGTTCAGCGCCAGGCAGACGATTGCTGCGGGGAATACCGTGCGTCGAACGACCACAATTACGCTTCGGCGGAACGCCGATAGCGTCCGGCGCCTGGTTGGGCTCCGGCTCGACCAGGGGAAAGGCACAAGATGAAGTGTCCAAAATGTGGACGAACGATGACACAAGGGGCTCCGCACAGCGAGGGCGATGCCGCGCAGTGGGAGTGCCACGGGTGCGGGAAGGTGATCCCGATTTCGAAAAAGGTGCGTGAAGAATGAGACTCGACTGGATCGACGAAGAAGCGATGCGCCAGAAGGCTCAAGACGCAGGGTTCCGCGTGGCAACATGGGGAGATCGCGACAAGGCGACGCACGCCGTGTGCAGGCACGGGCGCATCGTTCCGATTGATACTGACTCGCACGTTTGTCAATGGACTCCCCTTGTGCCCAACGATTGCAGTGAGGCGCGGCTGTAAGCCGTACCCTCGACCGGCCTTGTTGGGTGATTCCCAGCAAGGCCAGAAAGGATCGAATGTTGATTAAGGCGATTAAGGCATGGAGTGAATTTGAACAATGCCGCAGGCGATTCCGCAAAGCGTTTGCGAGCGCGGACAGCCGCGAGCAACGCGAGCGAGTTGAGGCGACCGCAATCCGTCTTCTCGTGTGGCACATCGAGCGTGGGCACACTTTGGAAACGGTGGAAGCCATGATTGATACACCCAACAGTCCGCATATCACTACCTCACCAATCGCGCAAAGCCTACCTCGCGCCACAGGAGAACAGCCGGTATGAAAACCGAAGACCTACTCGCCGGCTACATGCTCGACCCAGTGACCGGGCATTACCGACACATACCGCCGCCGCCGCCTGCAGGCACGCCGACAAAGGCCGATACCAAGGCGGAGCGGCAGATGCAAGCCGAGGCCGAAAACTGGCTGATGCTCAACGGCTACCTGCGACTGACCGCCGACAATGCCGAGCGGCTGGCACAACTACCCGATGCCGTTTGCCGCGGCTGGTTCGGGCACATCGTGAACCCCCTTGCGGCTGTATAGCGTATGCCGTGTGTGGCGCCGTGTCAATCACCATAGGCCAAAAGAGAAGGTATTTCAGGAACAGAAAAAGTGTGTTTATTGGCGGGAAAGGGGTTGTTTAAGGCACAGCTCGGGCGTACTGTCGTTTCATGCAAGCGGGGCAACGCCAAGCGTCAACCACAAACGGAGGGCAGTCAGCAATGGCAAAGATCGGCGCGGCTCAACCTGTGGGACCCGGGCAGTATCGGAATACCGGACGAAGGGGGACAGTAGATGCGCGCAATCCTTAATATTGCCATGATGGTGCCTACAATCGTAGCCATCTTGCTCTATGTGCTCTACGGGGTCGAGGCAGCAACCAGGAGGCCCCTGCTGTGAACCCGGGGCCACGCATCGGCACCGACCCGTGCCACCCGACTGGGTACTACGCCCTGTCCGTCTGCACCCTGCGCGCCGGAATCAAGGTGGCAAAGACGCTCCGCAAGAGTGGCGTGGTCAACGAGCGCGGCGAGGTGTGGCACCGATGGCCACTCACGGCGGCGGGGAAGCCGAAGGTCATAGCGATGTGCGGGAGCCGCGGCGATGCGGAGGAAGAGATGCAGTTCTTTCGGACGCTCACGCAGCGCGGCCTCGACGCGCTGGAGGCATGCGGGATCACGGTCGAGGAGGTACTGCGGCGGGCAGGCCTGGAGGGGTTAATCAAGGAGAGGGAGGAATCCGATGAGCGCGAGTGAAGAAGACGCAAGGGAAAGCCGAGATGGCTCCACGCCGGTCGCACGACGCTTCATAATCCGGCTGCATCACCAGCCACTGCCCGGCTTCGGCTACCCGGGTGGGCAACCGTTTCATAACACCGTTGAGGATCTGATGATTACCCGGATGGACGTCGGCCCGTCCGTCGTCCAGTCGTGGCAAACCACGAACCACCTGGACCACGCCAACATCATGCCCGATAGCGGACAGATCCGAGACGAGACGGGGGCGCTGGTCGGGAGGGTCATTTTCCGTGACGGGGCGTGGAGGCTGTCCGTGCCCGTGATGGAGGAACGGATTGACGAGGCGGGCGCTTCTGCACTTGTGCTCAGGTTGTATCTCTCGCGGCAAGCTGCATCCGGGGCCAGGCGAGAGCGAAACGCCAAGCGGGCCGAGGTCGGGGACTGCGTACGCCCAGGATACGCTTCGGACGGCCCGTGCTGGCTTGGGAAGAAAGACAACTGGTGTGAACGGTGCGCGGAGGTGCGGCCGTACTACGACCGCTATCTCCGAGCGGCGAACATGGCCGGGGCGGCATTGCGCGCCGCGTTGCGAGAGGGAAAGCGGTTGTCGCAGAACGCCCCGGCCCAAGGAGACGCCATGAGCCACGACGACCACGCTGAAGGTTTCGAGCGAATCGTGGATACTCTCCGGCGTGATACTGGAGCGGGAGGTGACGGGTGAGCAAGCAAGAGAAGTTCGAGCAAGTGTTCATCGGCATGGTGCTCATGCACGCCAAGGAATGCCACATCAGCAAGCAAGACGCCTTCAACGCCTGTTCGTGCTGGGCGTACCGATGCTGCGAGCGGATGCGGACCGGACGCGACCTGAGAACGGGCAAGATCATTCTTCGTCCCATAGGCGAGCTAGCCGCGCCCAAGGAGTGCCCGTGACCCGCGTGACCCACACCGACCACGAGACGACGTTCGAGGGCCGCGCGCTGATCGTGCGCATAACGCACGGCTCGGGGACGCGCGACGACCCGACAGCGGTGGAGATCCTCGACCCGTCGCCCGATGGCCCGGAGGTATATGTCGCGGTGGCTGCCGCAACGCTCAAGGCGCGGCTCGTTCCCGCGGCAGAGCTTGACGAGGCCCTGTTGCTCCTGGAGCAGGGGGCAACGCGCGGAACGCTGCTGCGAGTGGGCGGCGATGACGGCCCGTACCAGCACAAGGGCGGGGGCCGGTGGGACAAGGTTCTGCCGTAGCAAAGGAGACGGAATGAGAACGCGCAAACTGCTAAGGCGATTGAGGAACATGCCATGACGCTCAACTACGGCCCCGATCCCCGCTGGCTGCTGCTCGGCTACGTTTGCATGGCGGTCGGGGTCGCGGCGTGGGGGTGGTTTGCGGACAGGTTTCGAGGGTAACGGGAGGAAGGCAATGGGATTCATCAGGCGCATTTTTGGCGGTAAGGCATCAACCGGCGCGCAGTCGGCACCGACGGCAACGGCACCGGCAACGGCTCGCCACACCGTGCCCACGAAGACGAACGTCGCAATGGGCAACTACGGCTTCGGGTTCTCCGCGACGGCGCGGCGGTTCCGTGGGCGCAAGTCGATCAGGCCCAACACGTCGAAGTACGGCAAGCCCGTGCGGCGGACGAAGCCGCTGCGGTTCTGGGAGCCCCCGGCGTGGCAGGCGGAGCAGCGTCGGCGGCACCCTGGGCCCGAACAACAAGGAGGGAACTGAAATGGCGTGGAATCCGAGCCCGAAGGTGGCCGACTGCCGGGACATCGCCCGGAAGTGGGGACACCAGCAGGTGATCGTAATCGCGCTGAACGCGGACGCCTGCAGGATCGAGATGGCGACGTATGGCGAGACGAAAGCAATGTGCGCCGATGCCAAGCGTCTTGGGGATGCGGCCTATGACGCCGTGATGAAGGCATACACATGAGCGCAACAAGAAGGGAACTGAAATGCTCACATGCAAGAAGTGCGGCGACCGACTGCTGGACACGGACAACTACTGCCCCAACTGCGGGCGCATGGCCAAGAAGCAAAACCCGGGATTGCGCATGATCCTGTGTTTCTCGGCGGGGCTGCTGCTATTCGTCCTGGCGATGGACTGCTACGGGATCAACCCGTTTGCGCACCCGGGCGCTCCGTTTGCTGGGGCGCTGCTCATTGGGTCGTGGATCATGTTTGTGTTGAGCAATGCGTAGGGGGGCACTCATGGGCGACGCGCTGACATTCGACGAGGCGGCACACGCCTACACGCTCAACGGTCGGCCGGTGCCCTCCGTGACGCAGGTGCTGTGGGACCTGCTTCCGTCGTGGCGGGCGTCGGAGTGGTATCTGCAACGTGGTCGGGCGGTCCATGCCTGCGCCGCCATGATCGCCCATGGCGTTGCGTTCGAGAACGACCCGGCGATTGACGGCCAGGTCGAGGCGTGCCGCAAGTTCTTCCGCGAGATTCAGCCGTTTGTGATCGAGGCGGAGGAACGGGTTTCGAGTACCGCCTACCAGTACGCAGGGACGCTGGACATGGCCTGCCGTATCGGCGGCAAGCCGATGGTCGTTGACTACAAGGCCACGCTCACGCCATCCGTGCCGTACCAACTCGCCGCATACGGGATGGCCCGCGTGCCCCCCGTGAATGTCGGCCTTGGTGTGGAACTGCGCGGCGACGGCACCTATCGCATGTCCGAGCTGTGGGACTTGAAACGGTACAAGCAGAAATGGCTCGCACTGCTGACCGCATACAACGTGCGGAGGGAGTGCGGCATCAAGGAGGAGGAAAGGGAGTGATCGCAACAATCGAACAAGACACAGCACTGGAGGTCGAGGCCCTGAAGGAGGAAGTCGCCCCCGTGATTCGCCGGGCCGGGGCGCTGACCGTAGCGACGCCCGACCAGTACACCGGGGCGTCCGAGTTTCTGAAGTGCGTCAAGGCGGCTCAGAAGCGCGTGGCTGACCTCTTCGCCCCCATGAAGGCCAAGGCGCATGCCGCATGGAAGGAAATCACCGTCACCGAGACGGCCACGCTGGACCCGCTCAAGGTTGCGGAGAAGGCGGTCAAGGCAAAGATGCTCGACTACCACGAGGCCCAGGAGCGCATCCGGCGGGCCGAGCAGCGCCGACTCCAGGCCGAGGCGGACGAAAGGGCACGCCGCGAACGCGAGGCGCTTGAACGCAAGGCAGCGAGCATGAAGACCGAGGCCAAGCAGGAGGAATACCGGGAGGCCGCGGCAAGCGTACAGGCACCCGTGGTCCAGGTCGCAACGGTCGCCCCGGTGGTCAAGGGACAGTCGATCCGCAAGGCCTGGAAGGCTCGGCTTGATTCGCTGTCCGTCCTCACGGGGATCCCCGAGGGTGACGTTCGCCTGTCGTTCGTCACGTTCGACCAGTCGGCGGCTAATCGGTTTGCTGCGGCGACCAAGGGGGCGGTGGGCGTGGCGGGGGTCACGTTCTACGAGGAAGCGCTGCTGGCGAGCCGGAGCAGGTAAGGGACACAAACGCAACGTCGGCCACGGCGTCGAGATTGCCCGCCCTTGTGGCGCAAGCGGGCACGGGGAGGATGAAGATGAACGAGATGGAAACGACAGGGACGGAGATTGTGCGCCGGGAGTCGGGTGCAATGATGACGCTCAAGGGCGTGGCTGACCGGGTGAACCTCGTGCACCAGGTGCTCGAAAGGGTCATGCACAAGGGGACACACTTCGGCGCCGTCCCCGGATGTGGCACCAAGATGGTTCTCCTGAAGCCCGGGGCCGACGTTCTGGCCATGACCTTCAGGCTGGTGCCTCAGTTCGCGGTGACGCGCACGGACATGGAGAACGGACACCGGGAGTACGACGTGACCTGCTCGATGTACGGACCCGATGGCGGGCTGCTCGGGCAGGGGGTCGGATCGGCCTCCACGATGGAAAAGAAGTACCGCTATCGGTGGGAGGGTGAGGGGCGCAACCGGCACAAGGTCGAGAATGAGGACATTGCGGACTGCTACAACACCGTCCTCAAGATCGCCAAGAAACGCGCCCATATCGATGCCACCCTGACGGTGACAGGCGCGGCCGACCTGTTCACGCAAGACCTGATCGACGAGGACGAGGCGCCGCGCCCCCCGGTCGAAATGCCCAAGGCCAAGGCCGTCAAGGCGGCACCACAGGAGCCGGCCACCGATTCGCCGCCAGCCCCCGCCGACACAGTTACCGGCACACTGGAAAGCATCGCGCCAAAGAACGGCAAGAAACCCCACGGCTTCAAGGTCGATGGGAAGTGGCACAACACGTTTTCCGACAGCCTTGCGGATGCTGCCGCCAGCTTGGTTGGGCTACCCGTGGTTCTTGGCCTTGAGCCCAACGGCAAGTATGTCAACGTGGTTAGCATCGAGCCCGCCGACATGCCCGCCGAGGCGCAGGACGGGCCCGCCGCTTCCGATGGGTCCGAACTTCCGTTTTGAACAACCCCCGTGGCCGAGCTTGAGGCGGCGTTCGCGGCGATCGCGGGGCAGGGTGCGGGCGACGAGGGGACATTGTTTGAGCCCAAGGGAAAGGATCACGATTGATGAGCGCAGCGAAGAATAGCGGGCATACGCTTGTTCGGCGGGCCGTTGCCTCTGAGCGAAACAGTTCATGCGGGTCTTCGGGGTTGGCTGATCTGGATTGGTCAACGTGGTGGACCGACACCAGTTTCGGGAGGCATTACCTTCACGTCAAACACAAGGACGGCGAGACTATGCATCGAGTGTGCTGCCGTAGGTGCGAGTGCCCACGGCTGGAAATGCGGCGCGGTAAGCTAATGTGGCTCTACGCGCCGAACGCACGGCTTGACCGGACAGTGGCAGCCGAGAAGGAGGATCGACATGGAGAATGACGCAAAATCGGCTGGCACTGGTACGGTCCGAGCATTTGTTCGGCGCTGGCAGGTTCGCCACGATGAAGGCCCCGACTACGGACTGACGCCGCCTGACTTCGCAACACGCGGAGAGGCGTGTTTTCGCCGTGACGAATGGAACAAGGAGTGTCCGGGGCACTACGTCAAGATGATCAAGGTTGCGCCGAACGCTCCGGGTTACGTTCGGCCCTGTAGCGAAGCGAAAGGGGCGTAACGTGGACCCATTTGTTGGGCATCTTGATTCCGTGATATGCGGGGACAACGTCGAAGTCATGGCAACGTGGCCGAACGCTTGCATTGACTTGGTGGTCACGTCCCCGCCTTATGACGACCTGCGCAGTTATTTATTTGCTAATGCCGTCATATTGCGCGATAATCTTACGCATGAGCAAAAAGCCGAAATTATTGCAGAACTGCACCAGTCTGGTATCAAACCAAGGCAATCATCTTGATGAAAAATGGTTGCGTCAAAAGTACCTTGACGAAGGGCTTTCGTCTTACCAAATCGCTGCAATTGTTGGCCGCGATCCAAAGCGAGTGTATGAAAAGCTACGAGCATTTGGAATACCAACAAGAAGCCGTGCAGAAGCAGTACAGGCAAATGCTTGGTGGGCGATTGGGAAAGCGCCAAGAACAGGATGGAATCATTCTGACGAGGCGAAACGCAAATTGCGCGACAAGGCGACCGGGCGCGTTGGTCTTGTTGGCGACAAGAATCCTATGTTTGGGAAACGCGGCGAACAAGCGCCAAATTGGAAGGGCGGAACAACACCCGAACGGCAGTTGCTGTATTCGACTCCCGAATGGAAGGCGCTTATCAAATACATCTATGCGCGAGACGGATACACATGCCAGCGGTGCGGAATCGGGCATAACAGATCAAACAAGCTACATGCCCACCATATCAGTTCATGGGCAAAACACACTGAATTACGAAACGATCCGAGCAACCTAATCACAATATGCAGCGAGTGCCACCAATGGATACACAGCAACAAAAATACGAACGCGGAGTTTATTGCCTAGACGATATTCCAAAGCATTTGCGCAAGCACTTTAAGCCTGCGCAAGCCTCTTGGGATTTCTTCGGCGTGGCGTGGCAACTCAAGCGCGTGCTGAAGCCCGGCGGTGTGATTGTTTGGGTGGTGGCCGATGCGACCGTTGACGGGAGTGAGACGTTGACCAGCATGAAACAGGCGATCCACTTCCGCGAAGTGTGCGGATTGAACGTGCATGACACGATGATCTTCAAGAAGGCCGGATCGGGACCAAACATTCACCATCCTCGGTACGGCCATTGTTGGGAGTTCATGTTTGTTCTGACAAAAGGGACTCCAGCGACCTTCAACCCGCACAAGACTCGCAAGAACGCGACGGCGGGGAAGTATGACCCTCCGCAAACCAAGACACAACGCAACGGAGAATTGAAGGCTTACGCCGGAAACCGGACAAGGCCGGAATATTCCATCGAGTGCAACATTTGGGAGTACGTCGTCGGATTGTGGAATGGGGATAAAGGCGTCGAAAACCATCCTGCTTATTTCCCTGAGCGGCTGGCCGCCGACCACATCCTGTCTTGGAGCAACCCCGGCGACGTGGTGCTTGACCCGTTCGCCGGATCTGGCACGACGTTGAAGATGGCGAAGGAACACGGGCGGCGGTGGATCGGGATTGAGGTCAACCCGGCATACATCGAGATATGCTGGAAACGAGTCGCGCAAGGGGTTCTGCCTCTTGTGCCCAACGATAACAATCACGATTCGGCGACACGCCGATAGCGTGCATTGTCTGGTTGGGTTTCCCCGGCCAGACGGAAAGGAAAAGATGAGCAGTATGCCAGAGTGCAAACGGTGCGGTGGATACGTGAGCCACGGGCCTGTGATTTGCGGAGACTGTCTGGAGGGAAAACGAATGAAACAAGGACAAATCGACTTCGGCCAGGAACGGTTGAAGGAAACTGCCGACGCTTGGGGGGTGTCCAT
>Ga0208325_1000492_pt1 | contig 10704 bp, 18 predicted proteins | sample PL_2010_330m_FD_185486 | JGI IMG/M metagenome (GOLD analysis project Ga0208325, IMG submission 185486) | Freshwater microbial communities from Powell Lake, British Columbia, Canada to study Microbial Dark Matter (Phase II) - PL_2010_330m... | ecosystem: Environmental > Aquatic > Freshwater >...
GGCTTACAGCTGCATTGGTCCATATCTTAACGGTTAATTTGTCATAATCAGTGACCTGGCCTACTCTGGTATCTTCTACAAGAAAATTTACCTTTGTAACCGGGCTGAAAAGAGAATCTATCGCTATAACACCTATTGCCTGATTTTCTTTTTTGTTTTCTTCCGCTCTCACATACCCTCTTCCTTTTCCTATTTCCATCTCTATATTCAGCTTAGCATCCTTATTAAGGGTAGCTATATGCAGGCCAGGATTTATAATATCGAGCGTTTCATCAGATATGATATCCTTAGCAGTAACCACGCCTTTACGGTGTATTTTTATAAATATCGGTTTTGGAGCTGCTGTGTGGCTTCTTAAAACTAAACTTTTTATATTAAGTATAATTTGTGTAACATCTTCAAGAACGCCTGGTATAGATCCGAATTCGTGGGCAACTCCTTCAATTTTTATACTTGTAACCGCAGCTCCTTCGACAGACGAAAGCAAAACCCTCCTCAAGCTGTTTCCGAGAGTAGTGCCATAGCCTCTTTCAAAAGGTTCTGCGATAAATTCTCCATATGTATCTGTAAGAGTGTTGTCATTTGCTTTTAAAAGTTTAGGCATTTCAAAATTTCTCCAGGCTATTCCCATATTTATCACTCCTCTTCTTTGGCTTTCCTGTCTGCCGTAGATATGGCAGGCAGGGGTAAATTGCGGCCTCATTTATTTGGAATATAATTCAACAATAAGCTGTTCTTCAACAGGGAAACCTATATCATCCCTGCATGGGAGCTCTTTTATAGCTACTAAAAATTGCGCATCATTTAAACTTAACCACTTCGGAACTCCACGATCCTTATTCACTTTTAAACTCTCTTCCATTCTTTTTGAGTCTTTAGGGTCAACTATAATATGAATTATATCACCCTTTTTAATAAGGAAAGAGGGTATATTAACCCCTGTATCATTTACCCGAACCGTATTGTGTTTTACCATCTGCCTTGCCTGAGCGCGTGAAGACGCGAAACATGCCCTAAAAATTACATTATCCAGCCTTCTCTCAAGCGTCTGAAGCAGAGTTTCGCCTGTAATGCCTTTATGTTTTTCCGCCTTTTGGAAATAGCCTCTAAATTGTTTTTCAAGAACACCATATATACGTTTTACCTTTTGCTTTTCTCTAAGCTGCATACCATAATCTGAAATCTTAGCCCTCCTGCCCTTACCCTGGCCGTGCTGGCCTGGGCTATAGCCCCTCTTATTAAAAGAGCACTTCTCGCTCATACACCGTGTACCCTTTAAGAAAAGCTTTGTCCCCTCTCTTCTGCACAACCTGCACATTGCTCCTATACGCCTTGCCATTTTTACTCCTCGATTTTATATACCCGCTACACTCTTCTTCTCTTAGGCGGCCTGCAGCCATTATGCGGTATGGGCGTAGTATCTGTAATAGAATTAACCTGTAAACCCGCTGCCTGTATAGCTCTTATGGCAGATTCTCTTCCCGCGCCTGGGCCCTTTACAAACACATCTATCTTCTGCATTCCGAAATCTTTTGCTTTTTTCGCCGCTTTGTCCGCTGCTATCTGAGCAGCAAAAGGCGTTGATTTCTTAGACCCCTTGAAACCGCTACCGCCACTTGTTGCCCAACACAATGTATTACCTTGTATGTCAGTTATAGTAATTATGGTATTATTAAAGGTTGCCAATACATAAGCAAGGCCATTCGGTACATTCCGCTTAACCTTCTTCTTTGCCTTAGGTTTTTTCGTCACTTTTCTTTCTCCTATTTGTTACAGGGACAAGCCCCACTTTTTGGGACATGGTCCCTATTCTGATTACTTCTTTCTCATAACGCCGACGGTACGTTTCGGCCCTTTTCGTGTGCGTGCATTAGTTTTGCTGCTTTGGCCTCTTACCGGCAAGCCTTTTTTATGCCGTTGCCCGCGATAAGTACCTATGTCCATGTTGCGCTTTATGTTACCAGCAACATCCCTTCGCAAATCCCCTTCAACCATATAATTTTTATTGATAGCCGTTGTAATCTTAGCTATCTCTTCTTCGGTCAGGTCTTTTGCCCTTAGATTCGGGTCTATCTGGACCATCTTCAGTACTTTGTTTGAAAGCATCCTGCCTATTCCATGAATATAAGTTAATGAAATCTCTATTCTCTTTTCTTTTGGTATATCTACACCACAAATTCTAGGCATTTCTCACTCCTTCATCTCTTATTATGCTGCTGGTTGCTCCCTCGGCATTCGCCTCGAGACCTCTCACCGAGGAACCCCGAGCAAGGGCGAGGGGCAACTGTGAACTAAACTACCCCTGTCTCTGTTTATGTTTTGGGTTTTTGCAGATTACTCTTACGACATTATTCCTTCTGATAATCTTACATCCTGAGCAGATCTTTTTGACAGATGACCTTACTTTCATAATATTACTTCTCCCGATAAATAATCCTGCCTTTTGTTAAATCATATGGAGATAATTCCAGCTTAACCTTGTCTCCCGGCAGTATCCTGATAAAATACATTCTCATCTTTCCCGAAACATGAGCAAGTACACGATGCCCATTTTCAAGCTCAACCTTAAACCTGGCATTAGGCAATGCTTCCAATATTGTTCCTTCTACCTCTATTGCTTCTTCTTTCATTCTATTCCTTCTGTCAATATCTCAGGGCCTTTGGCTGTAATGGCAATTGTATGCTCAAAATGCGCGCTGAGGCTACGATCCCTGGTCACAGCTGTCCAACCATCAGATAATACTTCTATATCCGCCTTTCCCGCACATATCATAGGCTCTATAGCAAACACCATTCCTTCTTTTAACCTCACGCCCATGCCACGCTGGCCAAAATTAGGTATTTGCGGGTCTTCATGTAAATTAAGCCCGATTCCATGTCCTACAAATTCTCTTATAACAGCAAAGCCGTTTTCTTTAGCGCATTCCTCGACGGCACAGGATATATCAGATACCCTGCCTCCAAGCACAGCATGTTCTATCGCTTTTGATAATGCTTTTCTTGTAACATCCACGAGTTTAACTGCCTGATCCGTTATGCAACCAATAGCAACTGTAATAGCAGCGTCAGAGAAATAACCATCAAACTCTACCCCTGCGTCTATGCTGATTATATCCCCTTCTTTTAACGTTCTTTCCCCTGGGATGCCGTGGACTATCTCTTCATTTACAGACGTGCATATCGATTTTGGAAACCCCTTATATCCAAAAAATGCGCAACGGGCGTTGCCTGCTATTATTTGTTTTCTGGCCCACTCATCCAAAGAGTTTGTGGTAATACCCGGCTTTACCATCTTTCTTAAGCCTGCCAATATATCGACTAAAATCCTTGACGATTTTCTTATCCCATCAAGCTGACTGAAGGATTTTAATTCTATCACAGCAAACCCTCGCCGACAAAGAGCTCATAAAGAACATCGTAAAGCTGCCTTACATCGAGATCTCCTGATACTGTCTTAAGTGTCGACCGCTTTCCGTAATAATCTATTAATTCCTGCGTCTGCTGCTGATAAACATCAAGCCTCTTCAGAACAGTATCTTCCTTATCATCGTCCCTCTGATAAAGTTGGTCATTACAATGGTCGCATACACCTACTTTTTTAGGCGGTATATTCTGTACATGAAAAATGCTTCCGCACTGCCTGCATACCCGCCTTCCTGTAAGTCTTTTCAATATAATCTTTCTGGATGTTTTCATATATATAACCATATCCAGATTCATCCCAATAAGGCCTAAGGCTTCATCAAGCGCCTCTGCCTGATTTCTTGTGCGCGGGTATCCATCAAGTATAAAACCAGAATTTTTTATATCATCTTTTTTAAGCCGCTCTACTACTATCTGATTGACTATATTATCGGGCACTAAGACGCCGCTGTTCATATAATCAGAAAGTTGCTTTCCAAGCTCACTGCCGCTTTTTTTTACCTCCCTAAATATATCGCCTGTAGATATATGAACGACATTCAGTTTATCAGAAAGAACTTTTGCCTGCGTTCCTTTGCCGGCTCCCGGAGGCCCCAATAAAACTATTCTCAACGCCTGCTCCTTATCTTGCCCTTTTTAAGAAATCCTTCGTAATGCCTCATAAGAAGCTGGGATTCGACTTGTTTCATGGTGTCAAGCATAACACCAACCGTAATAAGTATAGCAGTTCCTCCAAAAAAGCTTGCAACAAGGTATGGTATCTTAAGAGCCTTACTTATCATATCAGGTGATATTGCTATTATTGCCAAAAATATAGCTCCCGGCAAAGTAACCCTGTTTAATATGCGTTCAAAATACTGAGCTGTTGGCTTACCGGGGCGTATCCCTGGTATAAAGCCGCCGTACTTCTTCATGTTATCAGAAACCTCTGCCGGATTAAATGTAATAGCTGTATAAAAATAGCAGAAAAATATTATTAAAAGAGAATAAAGTATGCTATATATAAAACCCTGCCTTAATAAAAAATTCGCGGCATTCTGAAAAGCCGCATTAGGTACAAATCCCGCAATAGTAGCGGGAAACATTAAAAGTGATTGAGCAAATATAATTGGTATAACACCCGCATGGTTTACGCGAAAAGGTATATAAGTACTCTGCCCGCCATAAACCTTTCTGCCTATTATTCGTTTAGCGTATTGAACAGGGATCCTTCTCTGGCCTTGTGTTATAATTATAACAGCAACTATAACAACGACCAGGAGGATAATCATAAAAATAAGTTTAAATACACTTACCTGAGTCTGTGCCCCTGATGAAGGGGATAGGAGCATAACGAGCTGCCTTATAGCTATAGGCAGCCTTGATACTATACCAGCTGTAATAAGTATAGACATTCCATTGCCTATACCGTACTCTGATATCTGTTCTCCAAGCCACATGATAAAAGCCGTACCGCTTGCAAATGTCAGGATAGTCAAAAGCCTGAAACCCCATCCGGGAAACTGCACAATCTGCATGCCCTGAAAATTAGCGGGGTTTTCAACCCACAAACTTATAAAAAATGACTGAACGATAGCAAGCATTATAGTACCGTATCTTGTATACTGGGTTATACGCTTTCTTCCGTCTTCACCGCCTTCTTTTGCAAGCTTTTCAAATGCGGGTATAACTGTTGTAAGAAGCTGCATTATAATTGAAGCGGATATATATGGCATTATACCCAAAGCGAATATAGTAAGCTTTGATATAGCGCCTCCGCTAAACAGGTCCATAATACCAAAAAGCGTTCCGCCGGCCGTTTTCGCGATATTATCAAAGAACTGGGACAAAGCCGCTCCATCAATACCCGGAGTCGGTATATACCCGCCCATCCTGTAAATTGCCACTAAAGCAAAGGTTAGTATTATTTTTTTCCGCAGGTCAGGTATTTTGAATATATTACTTAGTGCTTCAAGCATTTGTATAGGTTCTTTGGGTTCTATGATCTATGTTTTTAATTATACGGCTAAAGCTTATCCGCTATAGTTGCCTTGTCATTAACTCTACGTTTAACAGGCGATGGTTTAGCTAAGACAACCACCTTACCTCCTAAACCTTCTATAGCAAGCTTGGCTTTTTTGCTGAAACCATGGGCACAAACTTCAACCTTCTTTTGGAGCTTATCAGAGCTTAATACCTTTACAAGAGAAAACTTGTCTTTTATCAAACCTTTCTTTTTCAAAACATCCAAAGTTATAACATCTCCGTCTGAAAAAAAGTTCAACGCCCCTGTATGGATTATCTGATAATCACGCTTGTATTTGTTAGTAAAACCTCTTTTTGGCAACCTCCTGGCTAATGGCATCTGCCCACCTTCTCCACCCTTGTATTTCTTTGTACTGCCTCGAGCTGATTGCCCCTTATGGCCTCTGCATGCTGTTTTGCCGTGCCCGGAACCCTGTCCTCTGCCGCGCCTCTTAGTCTTTTTATTTGCACCTTTTGGTGCTTTTAAATAATCCATTATAGTCATTTTATTTGTGCTCTTTTATTTGGAGTCCTCATTATCAAATTCTCGAACCCTGTCTTTTGGCATCAATTCTTTCAAGCCCGTTGCCGTTGCCTTAACAATATTAAAAGGATTATTTGATCCTAAACATTTTGTCAAAATATCCCTTATCCCTGCTGCATCGCACACAGCCCTTGTCGCACCTCCAGCTATAACGCCCGTACCCTTACCTGCCGGTTTTAAAAGTACTCTGCCTGCGCCATAGACGCCTATCACCTCGTGGGGTATCGTAGATCCATCTAGACACACTTTAAACATTGTCTTTTTGGCATCATTTAAGCCTTTTTTTATAGCATCGACTACTTCATTCGCTTTCCCAAAACCATATCCTACGCTTCCCTTCCTGTCACCCACAACAACAAGCGCGCTGAACCCAATTTTTTTCCCGCCTTTTGTTACCTTTGAGGTACGGTTTATGGAAAGCACTTTCTCATACATATCGTCCGAAGCCTGCTCTCTTATAAAAGCGCTGCGGCCTTTTGAGGCAACATTCTTTGAACCTTCTCCCGACTTTGCCGTGGGGTTTACTGCTTTTGTTGTTTTTGATACCTTTTTATCAGCCAAAATCTTTACCCTCCGTTATTAAAAAACTAATCCTTCTTTGCGTGCGGATTCAGCAAAGGCCTTTACCCTGCCGTGATATTGTCTTCCCCCTCTGTCAAAAACTACCTGTTTTATGCCCTTTTCCATGGCCTTTGACGCAAACAATTTACCCATAGATTCAGCGGCAGGAATATTGCCTCCATAGCTTATGCTTTTCTTTGATTCCTTGCTAAAGGTGGATAATGACAAAAGCGTCCTTGATTCGATATCGTCTATGAGCTGTACCGATAGGTTTTTTAATGACCTGTAAACACATAACCTTGGTTTTTGGGCTGTGCCAATAATTTTTTTTCTTAAACGTTTATGCCTTAATTCGTTCTGTAAAATACGTTTCTTCTGCATCTTTGACTTGTCCCTTATTTTTCAATCTTTTAGTGTTTCAAAGTTTAAACTTTTTTAATCCTTCTCCTTCGCTTTGCTCGGGTTCAGGATTAAATTCCCACTGCTGTTTCGTTTTGCGTGCATAAGAACGAAACAAAACGACAGGGGTCATTTAAGCAACCGTCTTTCCTGCCTTTTTCCTGACATGTTCACCAACATATCTTATGCCTTTTCCTTTGTAGGGTTCCGGCTTGTAAAATGCCCTGATTTTTGCCGCAACCTCACCAACAAGCTGCTTATCGATACCTTGTATCATTATTTGCGTAGGCTTAGGAACTTGTATGTTTATGCCGTCAGGAATATCAAATTCAACAGGATGTGAAAAACCCAGATTAAGCACTAATTTTTTGCCGCTTATCTGCGCCTTGAATCCTACCCCTTGTATTTCAAGGTCTTTTGAAAATCCATCTACAACACCTATAAGCATATTATTGGTCAGAGCGCGGACTAAACCATGTTTCATCCTGTGGTCCTTTGTATCAGATAGCCTCTTTATTAAAATTTTATTCTCAGCATGTTCTGCTTTTATCCCATAAGGCAAAGTTAATTTTAATTTTCCTTTTGGCCCTTCAAGCATTACAGATTTCTCATCTATGCTGACCTTCACCCCATTGGGTACCTTAATTGGCTGCTTTCCTATACGTGACATATTTTATCCCCTACCATACATAGCAGAGTGGTTCTCCGCCAATTTTCAACTCTCTGCATTCTATATCTGTCAACACGCCCTTTGATGTAGATAATATCGCTATGCCCCTGCCGCCCAATACCTTAGAAATTTCATCTGTTTTTTTATAGACGCGTAAACCGGGCTTGGATATCTTCTTTAAACTTGTTATAGCGGGGGTTTTATTCTTATCCTTGGAATATTTCAGATAAACCTTTAACCTCCCCTGGCGATTATCTTTCATTACACGATAATCTTTTATAAAATCCTCTCTTTTTAGTATTTCACATATTGATTTGCGCATCTTGGAAAGAGGGCATTCAAGGCTTTCCTTCTTAACAGAAGAGGCATTTCTTATACACGTGATAAAATCAGCTATAGTATCTGTCTGTGCCATTGTTCTTCCTTCTATATTTTATTTGTTATTGGGCGTATGGATTAACCGGCTTCAGCCAAAAGCTGATCCGCCTGTAGCGGAAACCAGCTCACCAAATTACCAACTCGCCTTTGTGACTCCGGGTATTTCGCCGCGAGAGGCAAGTTCTCTAAAACATATCCTGCAAAGTTTGAATCTTCTGATAAATCCACGCGGCCTTCCGCATAGCATGCAACGGTTGTAAAAACGCACACTAAACTTGGGTTTTCTTTTCTGTTTTTCTATTAATGCTTTCTTTGCCAATTTCTACTCCTTTTCAATCGCTATTTTTGCGCAAATGGCATACCAAAGAGTCTAAGGACTTCATAAGATTCTGCAATCTTTGAAGGGGTCATTGTTATTGTAACTGTCATGCCCTTAACTTTAGTAACCTTGTCTATATCAAGTTCAGGAAATATTGTATGTTCCCTGAGCCCAAGGGAATAATTACCTTGCTTGTCAAAAGACTTTGGAGATATACCTCGAAAATCCTTGATTCGGGGTAAAGCCACATTTATTAGGCGGTCCAAGAATTCATACATTCTCACCCTGCGTAATACTACCGCGCACCCCACTGAAGAACCTATTCTCGTTTTAAAATTTGAAATTGCTTTTTTTGATTTTGTGACAACCGGTTTTTGGCCTACCAGCTGAGCCAGTTCCTTTTGGGCATCCTCCGCGATCTTGCCATCATTAGCTGCCAAGCCTATGCCCATATTTACTGTTATCTTTTTAATACGCGGCACTTGTAATTTGTTTTTGTATGAAAATTTCTCCACCATTGCAGGAACTATTTCATCTCCATATTTAACTTGCAACCGCGGTTTTTTTCTTTCTTTTATATCCATGTACATTCCTCTTTTAAACCGTCAAATAGTCTCTTTGCATGCTCTGCAGATTCTAACCTTAGACTTATCCGAAAGTACGCTAAATCCTATGCGCGCCACCTTGCCGCACCTGGTACATAAAATAGAAAGCTTTGAAACATTCATCGGGCTTTCCTTGTGCATTATACCGCCTTTTGGGTTGTCCTGAGTTTTTTTGGCATGTTTTGCGAAATAGTTTATGCCCTCTACAATAGCCTTATTCTTTGCAGGAAATATCTTAAGCACCTTGCCGGTCTTTCCCTTATCCTTACCCGCTAGAACCTTTACAATATCACCTCTTCTAATCTTCATATTTCCCCTTATATAACCTCAGGCGCAAGCGAAACTATTTTCATAAATTCTTTTTCTCGAAGCTCACGCGCTACAGGGCCAAATATTCTTGTCCCTCTGGGATTACCTGTATTATCTATAATCACACACGCATTGTGATCAAATCTAAGCCTTGAACCGTCTTTTCTGCGTATGGGTTTACACGTCCTTACAATAACAGCTTTTACAACTTCACCTTTTTTAACTACAGCTTCCGGGGTTGACTCCTTTATATTGCATGTTATAACATCACCTATATACGCATATTGCTTGCCTGATCTGCCTATAACCTTTATGCAGGATGCCTTTCTGGCTCCTGTATTATCAGCGACGTCTAATATCGTTCTCATCTGTATCATTGTGCCTTGCTCTCCAATATTTCAAGCAGCCGCCATCTCTTATCTTTAGAAATCGGCCTGGTCTCTACTATTTTTACTTTGTTACCTTCCTTGGCGGAATTTTTCTCATCATGAACCTTAAATTTAGCGTAACGCTTTGCTATCTTTTTATACTTCGGGTGTTTGCTAAAACTCATAACGCTTACAACTATTGTCTTATCCATCTTATCGCTTACAACGATACCGGTAAACTTTCTTCGGGATTTACCTTTTTCAACATTATTTTGCATAGCTTTCTTCCTTTATTATAGTCTTTACCCTGGCAATATCTTTTTTTATCTGTGCTATTCTTGCGGACTTTTCGATGGTGCCCGTTTTCTGCTGAAACAATAAACCTGAAAGCTCTTCTTTAAGAGATAATATTTTAAGGTTCAGCTCATCTTTTGTCATGTTTCTTAAATCATGGGGCTTCATCAAGCATGTCTCCTTACGACAAATTTAGTTTTAAAAGGAAGCTTGCTTGCTGACAACCTCATAGCTTCACGCGCCATATCCTCAGGCAAACCCTCTATCTCCATAATTATTCTTCCTCTTTTTATTACAGCAACCCATGATTCAGGCATACCCTTGCCTTTGCCCATTCTTGTTTCAGCTGCTTTTTTTGTCACGGGCTTATCAGGAAATACTCTTATCCAAACCTTGCCGCCCCTGTTTGTGTGCCTGCTTAACGCAACACGCGCTGCTTCTATCTGGGTGTTCACAAGCCATGCGTTCTCCAATGCCTGGATCCCATATTCCCCAAAGTTTACCTCGTTTCCTAAAGTTGCCATGCCTTTGCGGCGGCCCCTTTGAGCTTTACGATATTTAACTCTTTTTGGCATCAAGGCCATCTGAACCTATCTCCTTTATCTTGCAGTATATAATTGCATGTAAGGCTTGCAAGGAACCTAACTAGTCTGATGCTCTGATTCGAGCGGTTTCTTGCAATATATAAAAGCATGTAAGGCTTGCAAGGAACCTAACTAGCCTGATGCTCTGAGTCGAGCGGTTTCTTGCTGCGCAAGGAACCTAACTAGCCTGATGCTCTGAGTCGAGCGGTTTCTTGCTGCGCAAGGAACCTAACTAGCCTGATGCTC
>Ga0208325_1000493_pt1 | contig 10682 bp, 8 predicted proteins | sample PL_2010_330m_FD_185486 | JGI IMG/M metagenome (GOLD analysis project Ga0208325, IMG submission 185486) | Freshwater microbial communities from Powell Lake, British Columbia, Canada to study Microbial Dark Matter (Phase II) - PL_2010_330m... | ecosystem: Environmental > Aquatic > Freshwater > Lake...
TAGTAATAGTATGCGTAATACCCTTTATGGGGGGCGATATAAACTAACATCCTCTATATACCCGCCTTATTTTCGAGCTAATCTACCACAGGACATAACTATTGTCAATAGCTTTATACCGAGGTTGTTTATCAACCTCACCCCCTTTAGATTTTTATTAGGTAACCCTATCCCCTTTATCCCCTTCCCCTTGATAAGGGGAAGGGGAAGATGTTTTCTCCAGAGGGGCTAGCGCTCCTCTTAAACTCCCCAATATTGATTACCCTGTTGAGGAAAAGAATAAATAATTTCTCTGACTAGCAAAGCCTCTGCAAACTTCCCTTGATTAATACCTAGAGTAAGGAGAGTCAAAGAGAGGCGAAGCCTCTCTTATCCAACAACTTCCCCCTCCCTTATCAAGAGAGGGGGATACAGGGGGAGGGTTGCCCCATAAAAACCTAAAGGATATAGGGTTTATAACTCATTCTAATTATATTTATTCATAGCTACTGCAAGACCTTCGGTGAGAAGGCAATGGATGGCTTCACTGACGCTGGGTATGACTGTGTTAATGACCTGTTTTTCTTCCGGGGTGAAATCATGTAGCACATAGGCAATAATCTCGGCTTCCTTATCTTTGGTATCGCCTTCAACTGTGGTCGGTCGCCCTATGCCTATCCGAATATGAATAAAATCCTGGCTGTCTAAATCAGCAGTGATGGAATTTATCCCCTTGTGTCCACCGGAGCTGCCGCCCTGGCGGATGCGGATTTTACCCAGAGGAAGGTCAAGGTCGTCGTGGATGACCAGCAGGTCATTGAGGGTGATATTAAATTTCTTTATTAGTCGGCTGACTGATTGTCCACTCTGGTTCATATAGGTCTGGGGTCTGGCTAGTATCACCTTGCTGCCGGCAACCTCACCAGTGCCAATTCGGGCTAGTCCCTGCTTCTTATCAAAGCGGATGCCCTGTGTCCTGGCAAAGTGGTTGAGGCACATAAAGCCCACATTATGGCGATTATTAGCATAAGCTCGCCCCGGATTACCCAGTCCTACAATTAGCTTCATATCAGGTTTTCTGCCTCTGCATCTCCAGGAATTCCGCTTCAGTGAGCTGTTTTATGCCTAGCGCCTGAGCCCGCTCCAGCTTTGAGCTAGGGTTGGCGCCGACGACAAGGCAGGTGGTTTTCCTGGTAACGTTGTCTTTGGCGGTGCCGCCGAGGGCTTTTATCCGTACCTCGGCTTCCCCTCTGGTGAAGGCTTCCAGCCTGCCGGTGATAACAAACTCCATGCCCGCCAGGGGTAGCTCCGTGGGCTTAACTACTCCCTCCTCCAGCCGAACCCTTGCCTTTCTCAATCTGTCAATTATATGGCGATTTTCTTCCTGTCTGAAGAAAGCCATTATGCTATCGGCAATCTTGGGTCCTATGGTGGGGATAGATATGAGTCTCTCTCTTGAGGCATTGCCTAAATCATCAAGGCTATGAAATTCTTGGGCCAGGATTTCTGCCGTCTCATCACCGATATGTCGTATTCCCAGGGCGAAGATGACTCTGGCTAGCGGTGTGTCTTTACTCTTGTCAATGGCGTTGAGCATATTGGTTACGCTTTTTTCCGCCATTTTTTCCAGTTTCAGGAGTTCCCCCCTCTTATCTTTCAGGTAATACAGGTCGGCGATGTCCTTGACCAACCCTTCTTTTAACAGCGTAGCGCTTTGCGATTCGCCGATACCCCTGATGTCCATAGCTCCCCGGGAAACAAAGTGCTCAAGCCGCTGCTCAACCTGGGCGGGACAGGCAGCATTGGAGCAGTAGTACATAACCTCGCCTTCTGGTTTAACCACCTCCGCCCCGCACACCGGGCATGCCGGACGTTGCTGGTTACTATCAAAAATCTTTTCCAGGAGGTTGAATTCCTTTTCCTGTCCGCTGCGCTTACTTATGACCGGTCCTACAATCTCAGGTATCACCTCACCGGCTCGCTGGATATAAACCCAGTCGCCTTCGCGGATGTCCTTGCGCCTGATGTCGTCTTCATTGTGCAGGGCGGCCTGTTTAATGGTTACTCCTCCCACCGAGACCGGTTCTAAGATAGCATAGGGGTTAAGGGTGCCGGTTCTGCCAACGCTGATACCGATTTCGTTGAGGCGAGTGGTGCCCTGAATAGCGGGGAACTTATAGGCTATAGCCCATCGTGGCTCATGACCGATATTACCCAGTCGTTCTTGCATCTCCAGCGAGTCTATCTTAACCACGATGCCGTCGGCTTCGTAAGGTAAGCTTTCTCTTCTCTCCACCCAGGTATGGTGAAACTCTTCAACCTCCTCAATGGTGGCCAGCCGCCTATTGTTAGGGTTTGTCTTGAAGCCGAGGGACTTGAGATACTCCGTAGTTTCCCAGTGGGTTGGGGGAGTTGGCTTGCCTTCAGCGTAACCCAGCATGTAGATGTAGATATCCAGCGGGCGTTTAGCCGTGATGCGGGGGTCAAGCTGGCGCACCGAGCCGGCGGCGGCATTTCGCGGGTTAGCGAACAGGGGCAGCCCTTCTTTAGCCCGCTCTTCGTTTAGTTTATGGAAGCCGGCTTTGGGCAGAAAGACCTCGCCCCGCACTTCAAATCTGGTTGGGGCTTCTTTGGGCACGGATAGCGGGATACTCCTGATAGTTCTCAGGTTCTGGGTGATATTTTCACCACGGAAGCCATCACCACGAGTCGCCCCGGTAGTTAGTTGACCGTTAACATAGGTCAGAGCCACCGCCAGCCCGTCAATCTTATGCTCGCCGGTGAAATTAAGAGACTGCTCACCAGTTAGCTTTACAATTCGGGTATACCAGGCTTGTAGCTCCTCCTGGGAGAAGGCGTTACCCAGGGATAATAAGGGCAAAGGGTGTTCTACCACGCCGAAGGCTTCAACCGGGGCAGCGCCCACCCGCTGGGTGGGTGAGTCCGGGGTTATGAACTGGGGGTACTGCTCCTCCAGTCGCTTCAGCTCCCTCATTAACTCGTCATATTCGGCATCGCTAATCTCAGGACTATCCAGCACATAATAGCGATAGTTATGATAGTTAATTTGCCTCCGTAGTTGCTCTATTCTTTCCTTTACTTTGACTAAGTCGTTCATGGAATACCTGTTGAGGTTATTTTTTATCAGTATAGCATAGCCTACAGATGGGCAAAAGGTAGAACTTTTAGCTATATTTCTATCTGGCGAAACTTGCGCTCATACTGGGGCGTAGGGTAAACTGAAGTGTTTGGCAGGCTTATTTCCCTATAAATTCAGTTAGCAAAGGATTGTAAAGCGTGGCTGAGATTCGTCCCTTTCGGGGGGTGCGTTATAATCAACAGTTAGTTAACGACCTGGATACTGTTATTTGTCCCATCTATGACGTTACTACCCCCCAAATGCAGCAAGAGCTTTATCACCGCAGTGAGTATAACTTTGTCCGACTGGAGCACGGGTGGGAGTTACCCCAGGACACCACTCTGGACAATAAATATTCTCGTTCCGCAGCTACCCTTGAGCAATGGCTCAAGCAGGGTGTGCTTAAGGTTGATGAGACGCCGGCTATTTATCTCCATGACCACTATTTTACCCACCAGGCAAAGGAGTATAGACGCCGCGGTATAGTCGTCGGTGTCAGGTTGGAGGAATGGGATAAGATGGTTATTCGCCCTCATGAGGGCACCCTAACCGAGCCCAAGGATGACCGATTAAGCCTTCTGTGGGCATGCCAGGCCAATACCAGCCCAATTTTGGCTCTGTTTGAGGACCAGGGACAGCAAATATCCCCGGTGTTAGCTCTAGAGGAGCGGAATGAACCTGTAATTAGTTTCACCAGCGCCGGTGGGGAAAGGCATAAGGTGTGGGCGATAACTGAGCCTGAGGCTATTAATCAGATATGCCGTAGTCTGGCTCGTCAACCTTTGTATATAGCTGACGGGCATCATCGCTATGAGAGTGCCCTTACTTACCAGCGTGAGAGGATTGCCTGTTCTTCATCAATGTCGGGGGATGAAGCCTTGAATTTTGTGATGATGACGCTGGTAGAATTTTCTGACCCCGGGCTTGTTATTCTACCGCCTCACCGTCTGGTTCGTGGTCTGTCAAGGTCAACACTGGATGAATTGAGAGCTAAGCTGGAAGCGTTCTTTGAAATAGAGAAGTTGCCACTGAGTAAGCCCGGTGTCTGGCAGCAGGTTGACGACATATTGGCTGGAGTGAAACCGGGAGAGACAAATGAGGTTAGGTTAATCCTTTCTGGTTTGGCGGCGGGGCATCTTCTGGTGCTGAGGTTGCGTGACCTGGCGGCTGCCAGCCGAATGATGCCTTACTTCCATTCTGAGTTATACAAAAGTTTGGATGTTAGCCTTGTTGACCATATCATACTGGAGAAACTGCTGGGGCTGGGCAGTGGTCGGGAAGAAGCCAGGATTACCTATAGTTATGATAAACAGGAGGCAGTAAGCCGGGTATTAGACCAGGAATACCAGCTGGCCTTTCTATTAAGCCCGATTAAGCCGGAAGTAGTCAAAGCTATTGCTGATGCTGGCGACCGGATGCCCAGAAAATCAACCTACTTCTATCCCAAACCGCCAGTGGGATTAGTTTTCCGCCGGCTGGAGTAGGTGACTTCGGTCTTCGCGTTACAGCTTTACCAGTTTGGCGGTGTAGACATCGGGGATAGATAGTATTTGCTCAAGTTGTTCTTCAGGCAGGGGTTCATCCAGGGCTAGTATCATCAGTGCCTGTCCCCTGGGTTTAAGACGGCCCACATGCATAGAACTTATATTTACATCGGCATCACCGGTCACCTTGCTTACCGCACTGATGAGACCGGGGCGGTCTCGGTGGTCGCTGAACAGGAAGTAACCCCCGGTAGGCATAATATCAAGCCAGTAGTTATTGACCCGGACAATGTGTGATTCCCCGCGCATCACCGTAGCGGCGACGGTAGTAACCCCGCTACTGGTGGTGGCGTCTATGGTAATAAGGCTGGCGTAGTTTTCACAGGCGGTCTCTTTCTGCTCAACTACTGCCAGACCTCGTCGGGCAGCCACCAGGTTAGCATTGACCAGGTTAACTCGTTCCTCACTTACCCCTTCAAGTAATCCCCCCAGAACGGCTGCCTTGAGAGCGTTAGTATCATAATTGGAAATCTCGCCATCATATTTAATCTGAATCGTGTTCATTTGTCCCTCAACTAGCTGGCTGACCAGCCTGCCCGCTGTGGAAGCTACCTTTAGGAAGGGTGCCAGTATGGACAGGGTTTCAACAGAGATAAAGGGAGCATTAACCGAGTATCTGGCCGGGTGTCCCTTAAATACCTCAATAATCTGCTCGGCTACATCCTTAGCTGCCATAGCCTGAGCTTCAGTGGTTGACGCTCCTAAATGGGGGGTAACAATGATGTTATCATCTTCAAAAAGGATACTCTTGGTAGTTGGTTCGGTGGAGAAAACATCAATAGCAGCGCCAGCCACTCTTTTCTCCTTCACTGCCTTAGCCAGTGCTTTTTCATTAATCAGCCCGCCCCGGGCGGTGTTAATAATACGAACTGTTGGTTTGACTAAGCCCAGCTCTTTGGCTCCAATTAATCCCTTGGTTAATGGTGTTAGCGGTATGTGGAGGGTGATAAAGTCTGATTCCTTGAGCAACTGTTCAAAGGAAACAAGCTCCACTTGCAGGTTACGGGCATGGTCGATGGAGATGAATGGGTCACAGGCGATGAGTTTCATTTCCAGACCCTTAGCCCGTCTGGCTACCTCTGACCCAACATTACCTAAGCCGATAATACCTAATGTTTTGTTTCTGACCTCGGTACCCATGAAATCGCTTCGTCGCCATATCCCGGATTTCAGCATGGTACTGGCTTGGGGGATGTGGCGGGCTAAAGCCAGCATAAGGGCGATGGTATGCTCAGCGGCGGAGATGGTATTACCAGTGGGGGCGTTAACCACCACAATGCCATGCCGGGTTGCCTCGTCAACATCAATATTGTCTACGCCAACGCCGGCTCGGGCAATGACCTGCAATTTTTCTCCAGCTTGTATAATCTTGGCTGAGACCTGGGTCTGACTGCGCACTACCAGGGCTTCATAATCGCCGATTATGGATATAAGTTCCTCAGGCTTTAGCCCTAACTTAGTATCCACGCTAGCGTGGCTGCGCAGGATGTCTATGCCTTCGTCAGAAATGGCGTCACTAATTAAAACCTTCATAGTTAGCTTACACTCTTAAATCCGGCCTGGGGTAGAGCCACCTTTAATGCTGACATTACGGCTTCAATATCGTCCTCGGTTACCCAGCCCAGATGACCAATACGGAATATTTTGCCATCTAATCTCTGCTGTCCACCACCAAGCACCACCTGGTGCTCCTCCCTTAGAATTCGGAGGAGCTTTTTAGTATCAAGCCCATCCGAAGCCGCCACGGCGGTAACCGTATTGGAGGCGTGGTTTTCGGCGACGAAGAGGGGCAGCCCTAGCGATTTTATTCCATCCCGGGTGGCTTTAGCCACTCTGGCATGTCGGGCAAAGATATTATCCAAGCCTTCCTTTAGCATCATCTCTAGCGATACCGATAGGGCAAATATGGTGGAAATGGCTGGTGTCCATGGATTTTGTCCTTTTTCTAAATAGCTCTTGGCTTTAGCAAAGTCCCAGTAGAAACGGGGCATCTTAGCTTTTGAATGTGCCTGCCATGCCTCCTGGCTCAGGCTAACCATAGCCAGACCGGGGGGAACCATCCACCCCTTCTGGGAACCGGTAACGGTAACATCGCAGTGCCAGTCATCTACCGGCAGGTTAATTGAGCCCAGGCTGCTAATGGCATCAACCAGCAGTAGTTTATCATATTCTTTTACTACCGAGCTAATTGAAGCCAGGTCATTGGTAACGCCGGTGGAGGTTTCATTATGAGTAACCAACACCGCCTTGATTCCTGGTTCAGCCTGGAGAGCCTGGCGTATTGCCGCTACCTCGGCGGCTTTGCCCCATTCAAAGCGAAGCGAGATTACCTCGGCTCCAAATTGTTCGGCAATACTGGCAAAGCGGTCTCCGAAGACACCGATAGATACCGATAATACTCTATCACCAGGAGATAGGGTATTAACGATGACCGCCTCCAAACCACCGGTACCCGAACCGGTAAGCAACAAAACATCACCCTTGGTCTGAAATAACTGTTTTAGTTTATCGGTTACATCGTTTAGTGTTTGTCCGAATTCTGGCCCGCGATGGTTTATCATCTGCCGGGTCATCGCCTGAAGAACATCACTGGGGCAGGGGGTGGGTCCGGGGATGCGTAGATTTTCCATTTTGTCTCCTTTACTACTTTAGAGTATCAGTGCCACTTTGGCAAAGCGGCGTTTGCCGACTTTAATAATGCTACCATTTTTGATTGGGTGAATATTGCTGCATACTCTGTTACCATCTATCTCTACGGCTCTTTGAGTAATCAATCGGTTAGCCTCACTACGGCTTGTAACTAAACTCGTTTGTACAAGTAATTTACTAATGTCAACGTCTGAAAAGGGCGTGTATTGTGATTGTCCAGCGCCTGCTGCTTGTTTTGCTGCTATTTGTTCAAGCCGAATATGATATTCGGGTATTTCTTCCGGCACTCCCCTCTTCTGAAACACCCTAGCAAAGTGCTCCTCAGCTTCGCTGGCTGCCTTTTGGTCATAGAGCTGGGTCACAATTTCCCTTGCCAGGCGCTTCTTAAGCATCATCGGGTTAACGGTTTCATCCTTGAGCCCCTGTCTGAATTCCTCTAATTCCTCGTCGTGAACATCAGTTACCAATACAAAATAGTCCATGATGAGGTTATCGGGAATAGACATCACCTTGCCGTATATCTCATCAGGCGGCTCAGCAACGCCAATATAGTTACCCAGGCTTTTGCTCATCTTTTGACTACCATCGGTCCCGGTGAGGATAGGGACCAGAAAGAGTTGCTGGGGAGGCTGCCCCATCATAGATTGAAGCTCCCTTCCCACCAGTAGATTAAACTTCTGGTCAGTGCCACCAAATTCGACATCTGCCTGGATAACTACTGAGTCGTAGGCTTGGAGCAAAGGGTAGAGTAACTCAGTTACGGCAATGGGTCGCCCGGTATTATACCGGTTGCTGAAATCCTCTCTAGCCAGTAATTGGGCTATGGTAAACTTGCTAGTGAGCTGAATGACGTCAGCGAGGGTAAATTTGCCAAACCACTCGCTTTGCCACCTTACCTCTGTCCGTTGCTTATCAACCACCTTAAAAAACTGCTTCATATAGGTTTCAGCATTAGCCTGAACCTGTTCTTTAGACAGCATAGGCCGGGTGGCAGAAGCACCGCTGGGATCGCCAATCTGAGCTGTCCAATCACCGACGATGAGAATGACCTGGTGTCCCAAATCCTGAAATTGGCGTAGCTTTCTCAGGGCTACCATGTGACCCAGGTGGATGTCAGGGAAACTGGGGTCAAACCCCTCTTTTAGTCGTAGCTTTTTGCCGGAGCGGAGTAGCTCTACTAGCTCTTCCTCAATTATAATTTCGGCTACCCCTCGCTTTAGCAAGCGGTTAATTTCTTGGTTGATGATGGCTTTTTCACCGTTATTCATTTTTAGCTTCCATACCTCGGGAGTTTAAAATAACCCTGCCTTGCTTTACATCCTCAGCTATCTGTTTCTTTAGTTCTTCGGTGGTGTCAAATTGCTTCTCACTGCGAAGTCGCTCTATAATATCAATTTTTAGTTCGCGCCCATACAGGTCATTATGATAGTCGAGGACCAAAACCTCTACAGTACGCTCGCTGCCAGGGAAGGTGGGGCGCCGGCCAATATTAGTCATTGACCGGTAGGCTTTATCATCAATGTCTGTCCAGTTAGCATAAACGCCCTCGGCAGGGAGAGCCTGTTGGGGGTCTATGTCGAGATTGGCGGTAGGGAAGCCTAACTTTGAGCCCCGCCCTGCCCCACTGGCTACTCTCCCGTTTAGGCTAAACGGGCGACCGGTGAGTTTGATTACCCTTTTCATATCGCCGTCAGCCAGGGCGTTCCTGATAGCGGTGCTACTTACCACTTCGCCGTTTATCATCACCGGGGGGATTACGGTTACGCTAAAGTTCATATCTTGTCCCAGGGAGCAGAGGGTATCAATGTTGCCCTCTCGGTTTCGACCTAGGGCAAAGTCAGGTCCAATTATCAGTCCACGCATTCTGAGGTATTTCTTTAGCAGACTGAGGAACTGGCTAGCACTGAGCTGGGCTAACTCGCCGGTGAAGGACAAGGGAATGATAGCGTTAACGCCTTCATTCTGGAGAAGGGAGGTTCTCTTGGCGAGGCTAGTCAAGAATGGCAGCCTGGTTTGGGGTGATAGTACCTCCTGGGGGTGCTGGCAAAAGGTTACCACCCCGCTAAGCAAATTCTGCCGCCTGGCATTCTCGGTTAGCTGTGAAATCAGGTATTTATGACCGAGGTGAACCCCGTCGAAAACCCCGATAGTTAGCAGCGTGTCCTTCTTTGGCGATAACTCGACTAATTCTTCCTCTACCTGCATAGCCCTTTCCCCTGAGCAAAAATATTGGCAAGAATATGGCGTTCTATAGTCAAGAGATAAATAAAAATCGTGGTTTAATTTTTAATACTATCATAAGCCTATTTTAAGCGTCAACCAACCATAGTCCGCGATTGTTTATTAACCTCACCCCCTTAGATTTTTATTAGGTAACCCTATCCCCTTTATCCCCTTCCCCTCATCAAGGGGAAGGGGAAAGAATAGAAAAGAGGGGCTAACGCCCCTCTTAGACTCCCCTTACTAGGGGCTAACGCCCCTCTTAAACACCCCTAGTGCTGGGCTATCCTTCAAATGGAAAGGGGGGAGAGATTATAGAGAGGAGCTAGCGCCCCTTAACCCCCTATTGGGGAAGAGATTTTAGAGAGGGGCGAAGCCCCTCTCTTACCTACACTCCCCCTTCCCTTATTCATGGGTTGTTTAGTAAGGGAATTAAAAGGGGCGAATACGGGGTCCCCGCAAAAATTTATTTTTGTGGGGTAAAAATCCCCTTTAAGAAGTTCTCTTCCCTCTCCCCTTCATAAGGGGAGAGGGATAAAGGGTGAGGGGTTGGTAAACAATCTTTTATTAAGGAAAGGGGGTCAGGGGGATAGGTTCTAAAAAACCTATTTAGTCGGCGACTACTGGGTTTGACATGAGAGGATAAACTGTTAGACTAGGTGGGGCTAAAATGAGTATTGCTGGCTTTTTTATCTTATTGGCTATTGCTGTCTTACTTAGGCGCATTGGCAATAAGCTGGTACCATTAGTTATGCCTGCTGGACGGCTCAAGGTCATTGCCCTGGGCTGGGCTGGTGGCTTTTTGGGTAGCTGGGTGGATAGTGTTTGGTGGCAATTTGGACCCGAGGTGGCGGGGATAAACCTGACGGCGGCTGCTCTCGGTTGCGCCCTGTTTATTCTCTTTCTGGGTATTGCTCCCTTCATTAAAATATTGCTGGGAAAGATATAATTTAGACAGCTAGTTTATTAAAGGAAGTTTGAGGGGTGATACTGAAGCCTCTTTTCTTGTTCCTTTCCATTGGTTATTTAAATTTGTGCTATACTTTAGGTAACGCCAGCGTAGCTCAGGGGTAGAGCAGCGGTTTCGTAAACCGCCGGTCGTCGGTTCGAATCCGACCGCTGGCTGTATCTGAGTCGGGATCGGCTGCTAA
>Ga0208325_1000494_pt1 | contig 10679 bp, 6 predicted proteins | sample PL_2010_330m_FD_185486 | JGI IMG/M metagenome (GOLD analysis project Ga0208325, IMG submission 185486) | Freshwater microbial communities from Powell Lake, British Columbia, Canada to study Microbial Dark Matter (Phase II) - PL_2010_330m... | ecosystem: Environmental > Aquatic > Freshwater > Lake...
CGCCAACAACCAATATTCTGGCTTTTGACATACGTGAAATTATCTTATAAAATTTTGGGAGCTTCTTGCTATACATGATCCAGAATTTAATCCTAGTTTATAGGGGGTTTTTAAGTCTAATAATTATAGCAAGTATATACGGCTGTGTCAATAGCGTCTTTTTGGACAGCGGCTTGGATATAAAAATAACTCTATGCCGTTCATGCCTTTGCCTTGCGGGTATTTTAAATGAGCACACAACTTACAGACACCTATAATAGTATATGTGATGTCAGTTGTATGTGCGAATTTATACTGCCCCTCGTCCTGGTTCGACTTCGCTCACCACAGGTTACTCGGGGTCCCTCTGTGAGGTATCCCGAACGAATGTGAGGGGAGAATGCGAAGCATTCGAAGTATCAAGAATATCTAAACACCAGACCCTTCTGATGTTCCCTTTGGTCGCATCATCAGGATAAATTCGGCCTATACAATTTACGTTCACTTCGTTTCGTAAATTGTGGCCTCATTTAAAATCCAATGCGCTGCTCCAGCAAAGGCATAAACGACAATCGTAGTTATTCAAGATTCGCCTATTGAAATTGCTGCAAGCTTTAGTTTAATTATCCATACCACAGCGGTTTGCGTATAAAAGCAGCTGTTAAAGTAGCTTCAGCGAAAGGATTGCATTATAGACATCATCTACGCTTATTGCCCTTATGCAGGAAAAACCTTTTCTGCAATTATGGGCAAGGCATGTTTCTTTGCATCCTACGTCTTTATGTATTACGATATCCTTTGGCCCCAATGGCCCCCACCTTAAAGGGCTCAAGCCCGCTTGGGCCCTTCCAAATATATCTACAACAGGGGTACCAACTGCGGTTGCCACATGGACAGGGCCGCTGTCATTTGATACAAAAAGGATTGACCTTTTAATAAGCGCGGCAAGAGTTCTTAGGTTTAGTTTTCCTGTTAAGAAAATCGCATCATTTTGCATAAATTTCCGGACAGAATTCGCACAAAAAATATCCTTTTCATCTTTTCCGCTTACTACTATTATTTTGATACAATGTTTCTGCATAAGGATATCCGCAAGCTTTGCGAATCTCTCCGATGGCCATATCTTGGACGCGCAACTTGCGCCGGGGTGCATAACTATAATCCGCTCATTTTTTCTTATTCCGTTATCGGCTATTATGCTTTCCGCTTGGCTTATGGAATTATCATCTATTGGAATAAAGAGTTCCTTTTCGTCGGATTCTATACCGAGGGATTTGAGCATATCAAGGGTATAATCCCTCTCGTGTTTCATGCCTAAATGTTTGACATTTTTTATATTATCTGTAAGCAGAAACTTAAGTTTATTATCATAACCTATTCTTCTCGGTATATTCGCTATATATGTTACCATATGCATCCTGTTTGTCGGATGGAATATTATTGCCCTGTCAAAATATCTCTTTCTGATTTCCATAGCGAATTTAAAAGTAGCCCAAAAAGATTTGTGCTTTCCGTATTTATCGTATAAAATAACTTCATCCAGATAAGGGTTATCTTTGACTATCTCTTCCACATAAGGGCGCACTATCATGGCTATATACGCATCAGGGTATGCGTCACGAACAGCCTTTATCGCAGGCGTTGTAAGCACTAAATCCCCGAGCCTGTCTGTGCGGGCAAGTAATATTTTTTTATGTATAATCATTTTAAAAACTGGCCTCAGCCCAACAATTTTACCACTGCCTCAATAACATCATCAACGGATATAGCCTCCATGCATCTGTAATCCTGGCATGTCTTATAACAGGGAACGGCACAATCAAACCATTTATGCAAAACCATGTATTTACCCTGGCCATAGGGGCCTGTAATCTTAGGGGAAGTCGGGCCAAATAAAGCCACAACAGGCGCCTTTTGGCTTAATGCTATATGCATAGGACCTGTGTCATTGGCTACAACTACTTTTGCCTTGCGCATAACAGCAGCCAATTGCTTAAGTGTCGTTTTACCGCATACACTTATCGTATAATCTCCGCTCGACCTGATTATATCGGATGCCAATGCAATATCTTTTTCCGCACCCGTTACCAATATCCTGCACTTATAAATGGCATGTAATTTCTTACAGAGCGCCGCATAGCTTTGTTTCGGCCATCTCTTCTGAGACCAATTACCTCCTGGATTTATTACAAAAAACTCTTCATCTCTATGCAGGCTTGCGCTTTCCAACGCAGCGTCAGCTTCTCTTACAGCGCTTTCAGGTACAAGAAACTCATAATCCTTATTATCAACATCTATCCCAATCCCTTTTAGTATGTTTGAAAAATATTCAACCCTATGGGTTATTCTGCTTTCTTCCTTTACACAATCCGTTAAAAGCCATGAACGCTTCTTTGTATAATAACCTACACGCCGCGGTATCCCCGACAGGTAAGCCAAGAGCATCCTGCTCATTGACCTGTGAAAAGATACAACCATATCAAATCTTAATCTCTTCAACTCTAAAATAAGAAAAAGTTTTTTTAATAAACCGCGATGAGACGATCTCTCATCAAATAATATCAACTCGTCTATGTTGGGATTATCATCCAACATCTCCTTGCATCTCGGATGAGCCATAACCCCTATAAACGCGCCGGGATTCGATTTTCTTAATGCCCTGATGCATGGTGTTGTAAAAAGAATATCTCCCAGCCAATTCGGCTCTATTACAAGTATCTTCTTCATATTTTTTAGATCTTTTTTAAGAACCTCTTTGAAGCACAAGTACTCGTGTTTGAGAAGCGTTTCTAATCATCTCTGGCATGTTTATAGACTTCAATAACTTTATCTCGCATTGCGTCAAGGGTAAAATTTTTAAGCACCATATCCCTTGATGCCTTGCCCATTTTATCAGCCATACCTCGATCCGATAAAATCTGCACTATAGCATCAGCAAGGGCCTGTTCATCCATAGAAGGGATCAAAAAACCATTAACCTTATGTTTTATCAAGGTGTATATACCACCTACGTCTGAGGCAACTACGGGGAGTTCCATTGCCATTGCCTCTAATATAGAGAGCCCAAGGCCCTCCTGTAAGGATGGGTGGCAGAATACATCAATAACAGAAAGCGGTATAACTATGTCCCTGCATGCGGGATAAAAATAAACTTTTGATGATACGCCTAAATCTTCTGCCTGTAATTTCAGGCTATTTTTATAGCGTTGCGGCCCATCACCAACTATCAGCAACTGAGCATTGGGCGTTTTTTCTAACACCCTCGCAAATGCCGCTAACAAATATTTATGTCCTTTTACTTTCGATAACCGCGAAATAGTACCAATAACCGGTCCGTCATGCAGGGAATATTGTTTTTTTATAAGTGCTTTATCCGCAAACGATGCATTAGGTTTAAATCTTTTTGCATCTATGCCGTTGTAAATTATGCTGATATTATCCTTTAAAACCCCGAGATCGCAGACAAGGTGCTGCCTTACCGCATCACTTATGGCAATTGTATGAGCGCCCCAGCATGGCAATATTTTTCGGAATAATTTCATTTTGAAAAAACCGTGGCATGTAGATACGAAAACAGCTCCGGTATTTCGTGAAATAATATGGGCTATTACCTGCGTTACCCTTGTCTGAGCGTGCACTATATCTATACAGCGTTCTCTGACAATTGGATGTAATTTAAAAAAACTTATCAATGTATGAAAGCCTACATCGGAACTGGTCTTTATCGGTATATATATATGCTCTATACCTGCCTTTTCCAGATCATGAACCAATTCTCCACCGCTTGAAGACACTATTACTTCCATCCCCACCTCTTTAAGAGAAGTAGCTAATGATAAGGTATATGTTCCCACGCCGCCAAGATCGAGATGTGTTGTTAATAAAAGTATTTTCATTGGTTACCTTTTTAGTATTTTTTTCACAGCAGCAAAAACTTCTTCAACAGTTATATTTTTCATGCAGCTTATATGGCGACAATTCGGTTTATAACAAGGCGAGCAATTTATTTTTTTATATATAAGTTGGGTATTGTTGCTTGATTTCGACAAGCTGTGTTGAGAATGCCTACCAGGATCAGTGGGCCCAAACAGCGCGATAAGCGGTACCCCGCATAGATTTGCAATATGCATGGGCGCGGAATCACTGGAGATAAAGACATCGCACCTTTTTATGAAAGCCGCCAGCTGCATTATACTTGTCCTGCCCGTAATATCAAAGGGCCTGCTTTTTGAAAGCATAATAATTTTTTTTGCCTGCGCTGAATCCTGCCTTGTGCCTGATATAAACACTCTCATATTGCCCCCTGCGAGCAAATCGGATAGTTTCCCTATGTTTTCCATGGGCCATCTCTTGGTCTGCCATCTGCTGCTTGCTCCAAGGTTTATGCCAATTATTTTTTGTTTTTTTCCTGCCCAGCTTTCCTTTATAAGGCTGTCCGCATATTCTGCCTCCTGTTCGGTTATCGGAAACAGATCTGGCTTTGGAATGGAGTTTATGCCCAGTTTTTCGAGCAGCCTGAACTGATGTTGTATCGGCGGTATTATTTCACGCGCACCACCTACAGCTTCATTTATAAAAAAATCAAACTTTTTACTCCTATATCCAAGCCTTCTTCTGGCGCATGATAGAAAAGACACTAAATGGCTTTTCTTGTTATTTTGCAGGTCACACACTAAATCAGGTCTAAACCTCCTTAATTCTGACGCAATTTTCAAAAGCTCGAAAAAACCGTTTACTCCACGTAAACTTTTAGCGACAAAGAAATCCTTTATATAGGGATAACGGCCTGCTATTTCAATGCCTTGCCTGCTTGTAAGAAAGGCTATGTCGGCTTTAGGGAATCTCTCTCTTATGGCCTTAAGGGCCGGCAATGATAATATAATATCTCCCAAAGCGCTCCATTTCACGACCAGAACATTAAAAGACTCTATTGCCTCCTTATAAACCTTCATAGTGCTATCATACATAGTTTCAAGAGTAAAATGTTTTTCAACATAGGACCTTCCGTTTGCCGACAACGCTGCCTGCAGTTCTTTGTCTTTTATGACCTTAAGCATAGTTTCTGCCAGAGCGCTGTAATCTCTGGGGTTTACCAATACGCCATTATAATTCTCCTTGATAATATCTACTATGCCTCCTATCCTGCTTGCGATAACGGGTACGCCTGAAGCCTGCGCTTCGATTATCACTCTTCCGAATGTCTCCTCTCCCACAGAAGGCACAACCAATAAATCAATGCCCTTTAATCTCTCTGGTATATTGTCACAATCACCCGAAAAATCCACATATTGGGAAAGGGATAAACGCTTTACAAGCACCTCCAGTTCCTGTTTGTATTTAGGTTTTGACGCAGGCGGGTTACCGATTATATATACCTTGATATTTGGAATCATTCTCGCAATCTTTGATATTGCCCTTATAAGATATATATGCCCTTTTATCGGGGTTATGCGGCCAATAACAGCTATCGCGTATTCCTGTTTATTTTTTTTATTATCCGGGCCTGTAAATGTAAACTTGCCTAGATCAACACCTCTCGGTATAAGCCTTATCCGTTCTATCGGTACCTTAAAATTACTTATCATATGACGTGCCACGATATTGCTTGGAACAATTACAAATTTCCCCCACCCCATTACATTGCTAAATATGTGCTTAGAATAATATCCATGACATGTTGTTACAAAAGGTACACCCGATGAATGCGCGGCAAAGAAAGCTGAAAGAGCAGGAACCCTGCTTCTGGCATGCACAATATCAATACGCTCATTTTTTATAATATCCTTTATCTTATCAATCGCGCTTAATATTGTTAAAGGGAATTTTTCATGCACCGGCAGCTGATAATGCACGCCGCCTATGGCGAGCAGGTCTTCCAGCAGCCTGCCGCCGTTTGATATCACAACCACCCTGTGGCCGTGCTTTATAAGTCCTTTGGCAAGATCTATGGTGCCTGTTTCAACCCCGCCGCTATTAAGCTCTGGCAATATTTGCAGTATATTCATATCTAGTTGCCTCTCGTCCTTGCTCGGGATTCCTCAAGCGAGTAGTCCCGAGGCAAATACCGAGGGATAAGTTTTACGAGCATAAAAGTTATAGATTTTATAGTGATATAACTTATATACACTAATTTATACGGCTTAAACCTAACTCAATCTTCCATACCATTGCCTTCGCAGCGATGGTATTTTGCATCTATAGTTAGCCATGGCAAAAAATCCAAATCGCTGCTGCGGCAATGGTATGGAAGATTTTATAGGCATACCCTCAATCATTTATTGCGTATTAAAGAACAGCATTTGCGACTTTACCGAAGCAGAAATTTGGCTTTTTTTGCCATGATTTTAGTGTAAATGCAAAAATACCATTTCTGCGCAGGTAAAGGCACAAATGCTTATACATATTATTACTAATATCAGCGATTATACCAGCATGCCTCCATGCTTTCTTATGAATCAAATCATCCGCTCCAATGCTTGTTTGACCTTTGCTGAATCATCCAGAACCGGCTGTTTCAAGCCAGAATCCAATACTCGCTTAACAGTATCATAGATATGCCCGCATTCCGCTATTTCTATATAACCTGATTTTTCTAAATTACTTAAGAATCTATTATGTTTCTTATCAGAATAATCGCCCTGCCTGAAGACAGTACTGTATGCCCCGGAGGAGGCGGCTTCGGATATCATGGAAACGGATTCTTCTGATACAAGCGCTATATCTGAGAGCCCTAGTATGGCCTCTACTGATCCGTGCGGGTTATCTTCATTAGCTATTATCAAGAGCCTGCATCGGCCTTCACGAGAAAGCCTGCTCTTTAAATAGCCTTCAATTTTTTTCGGGGTCCGCCTTGATGTTGAAACTAATATTTCCATATCATAATCAGCGCTTATTTTAATGGCATTTTCTATAACATCTTTAATCCTTTCAAGGCTCATAACGAAATTATTAGTATCTCCTCCTATCAAAATGCCTATCGCCTTTTTCTCCACAGGCCCTATCTTGTCTTTAAGCTTATCGGCAAAAAAACCTGATCTTTTCTCGTCTATAAGATTTAAGGCCGCGTTTGTAATTACAATATTATTCTTTTGCGCAGGGGTATCATGCCTGGGCACTATAGCAAGATTGAAATGTTTAAGCCCCACAAGAGCGGGCTTCATTACAACTACGGATTTAGCGTTATTTTCTCTGCTTAACAAGAGATTTACACCTGCTGTCGATGATCCGCACGATAAAACTATATCAGCATAATTTTTTATAAGCTGCTCATATGAAGCTGGCTTTAATTTAAAGCGCAAACAGCTCATGCATCCTTGACAAAAAGGATTAGAGAAATTGCTACTTAATGACAGTATTTGCCTGAATGCGTTGTTTTTAAACTCCACATCTATGATCTTTGTTCTTATATCATCGGGCTTATAGCCCCGGTCTTTCCAAATCTCTCTTATAATTTCCACTACTTTCTCTGACTGCCTGAGATGCCCTGTTCGCTTATCATTCAACACAATTACATCTCTTACAGGAGTCGACTTCCATCTCCTGTGCTGCCACAGCCACTGATCAGGATGGTCTTTTATTGTGTTTTCCAGTATACGCGCGTATTGATTCATGCCGTCTCTGACAGCATCTTCAATGCTTAACTCATGCTTAAGATTTAGTGGCGGAAAAACCTTAAATTTTACATAAGGGCCTTTTCCTCTTATCGCGAACCCCGGAACTATATCTGCTTTGGTTTTAAGGGCTATCTCTACAACCCCGCGATGCCAGGATGCCGGCCTTCCAAAAAGTTGTGTAAATATGCCTGACTTTCCGGCATCCTGGTCAACAAGCATACCCACTATACCGTTTGACCGTAATGTCCTTAACGCATCTTTTATGGCAGGGCCTTTCATAATTATCTTGCACCCATGAGACTGCCTGTAGTCATTTAGCAGGCTGTTTAAAAGGTATGGTTTCTGCTCTCTTGCTATACCCTTATAACAAAGGCCTTTATAGGGAAGCGCTGCATGCGATATCTCCCATGTACCAAAATGGGCTGTAAGGAATATAAGTCCATTGCCTTTTGAAAGAACATTTTCGGCAATATCAAAATCCTCAAATTCTATAAAACGCTCTATATATGAGTGGTCTATCTTGGGCAGAAGAAACACCTCGACAATGCCCTGGCCTATATTAGCGTAAGTATTTTTTAATATCCTCTTAAGCTCTTTCGGGCTGCGCTCATTGCCAAGCACTGACTTAAGATTAGCATAAGCTATCCTGTAACGCTTCCTGCTAAAAAATATGGAAAAAGCGCCCAATCCTCTGCCTATAAAAATTGCCAGTCCAAGCGGTATAAGCCTGAAAAAAAGAGAAACCGCCCTAGCCAGGCAATACAGCAGATAATCTCCTATAGAAAATCTCATCTTCCTCCACCTCTAATTTCACCCTTAGCACTAAAAAATCTATGCCACCGGCTATGGGCCCTTTTACCATGGGCGCTAATTTCACCCAATCCTTTTCTGTTGTCACTACTATATTTACGTGAAAGTCGTTTAAGGATTTTATTATTTTTTTTACATCGCCTGCGGTATATCTATGATGGTCAATATAAAATAGACTGGATACTATTTCTGCTCCTAAATTTTCTATTGTCTTTGCAAATGAATAATTATCCGCTAATGCCGATACAGAGGTGACTCTCTTGTTTTTTATATATTCAAGGGGCTTATTTTGTCCGCTGTCTGTAAGCAAAAACTCGGGCTTGTGCCTTGCCCGGCATATCAAGATATCCTTGGATACATCTTTCACGCAGGAAATTATCTCAGCAAGCCTTTGTCTCGGCACAAGATCTGATTTTGTAATTACAACTATATCCGCACGCTTTATGGCATTTAGCGGCTCGCGCAGGAACCCCGCGGGAAGCAGCATATTGTTACCAAAAGGCGATTGCGCGTTTACGGTAACTATATCTATGTCTCTTTTTATTTTAAAATGCTGGAAACCATCATCCAGGACAAAGATGTCGGCTTTATTTTCTTTACAGTAATTAATGGCATTTAACAATCTGCGCTCACCGCTGATGACCCGGGTATGCCCCATATTAGACGCTATAACCCTATCTTCATCCTTGCCATAGCCCCTTGTTAACAGCACCGCGGTAAAACCCTTATCATATAACCAGCTAAGTATAGCCTCTACAAGTGGTGTTTTACCTGTGCCTCCCCATGTAATATTACCAACACTTATGACAGGCGCAGGAAGCCCTCTTGACCGCATAAACCTGGCTTTATATAGAAAAAAACGCAGCCTAACGCAGGCAAGGAATAATAATGAAGCCAATAAGAGAAAAGGCCTTAAAATAGGCCCAAGTAAAACACGTCTCTCGCCTGTAATCAGATTATAAAAATACTCCTTCATCTTCTATAAACCTAAGTGTCCTTTCCGCAGCTCCTCTATTTGATTCTACCACAGACCTTGCCTTTTGGCCAAGCCTTTTAGCTAAATCCTTATCTTTCAGAAGGCCTTCTATTGCGCCTGCTAAGAATCCTTCTGTTTCCGCAATCATAACAGCGTGTTTTTCTAAAAACATATCCACTATATCTCGAAAATTATAAGTATATGGCCCTAATATTATAGGTTTAGCAAATACAGCCGGTTCAATCATGTTTTGCCCGCCTTTTCGAACTAAACTACCCCCGACAAATACTATATCAGCTATGCTATAGATATCCTTGAGCCTGCCTATAACATCAATTATTACCACATGGGCTGAAACCATCCGGCTTTCTTTTGGCAAATTGGAAAAGAATACTGCATCAGGGTGCAGCCTCTGAACCGCGTTCATGATATCATGAGCACGTTCTATGTGTCTTGGCGCAATAATAAGCCTTAGTTCCGGAAATTGTATTTGCAGTTTATTATAGGCGCTTAATATTATATCCTCTTCGCCAGGATGAGTGCTGCCTGCTACGATTAATTGCTCACCTAAATGCAGGCATAGCGTTTGCCTTAAAATCTCTCTATGCTGATCAGAGACATCATCTAAAAAAGCACTGTCAAATTTCATGTTGCCCGACATAACAACCTTTGTTCTTCGCGCCCCAAGTAGGACCATCCTCTGGCCATACTCCTGCGTTTGCATGCAAAGCAGGTCTATATTCCTTAACGCAGAAACCAAGAATGGCCTGACGCTTTTATACCTTTTAAAAGAGCTGTCTGATATCCTTCCATTTACCAGAACAACCTTAACGTTCATTTCATGCGCCGTCAAAATAAGATTAGGCCATAATTCTGTCTCTGCAAGAACAAGAAAAGCCGGTTTTATATAATCCATAACCTTTCTCGTTATAAAACTCAGGTCAAAAGGAAGGTATAAATCTATGTCATCCTTTAACAGTATCTTTCTCGCAGCAGAGTTTCCTGTTTCTGTGACCGTAGAAAGAACTATCCTGTATTCAGGATACCTCTGGCGTATATTTTCCACTAAAGGGGCTACTGCTATTACTTCGCCGACACTTACCGCGTGAATCCATATATTTTTCCGGCTTGACAGCCTTGATACAAGATTTTTGCTGTATATACCAAGCCTGATGCATATACCCTTACGCCTTCTTTTTTTAAAAATAAACAAGGGCATATAAAAAAACACAAATAATGCGAATGCTATATTGAATAAGATGTTCATGTGCTCGGTTATCGGTTTTTGGTTTTCGGTTATC
>Ga0208325_1000497_pt1 | contig 10655 bp, 12 predicted proteins | sample PL_2010_330m_FD_185486 | JGI IMG/M metagenome (GOLD analysis project Ga0208325, IMG submission 185486) | Freshwater microbial communities from Powell Lake, British Columbia, Canada to study Microbial Dark Matter (Phase II) - PL_2010_330m... | ecosystem: Environmental > Aquatic > Freshwater >...
GTTTTTACATGTATCATAGAGGAAATGAGTCATTTTACATTAACAACTCCACGTTTCACATTCATCTAACGCGAATTTACTGAACATTTCAAGTCCCTTATCAGGATTTTTCGCGTAATCTTTTAGAATATCCAAAATTTCTTTTGACTTCTGGTGCGCCAATATTATTAAAATCGCCTCTTTAGTGACTATGCTGGCGCTTTTTAATAATAAGAGTTGACTTATTTCGACCAGCTTTTCAAAAGAAAGTTGGTCATAGTTTTTCGGCAGAAGAGAATGCGCTTCGAAATATTTCCCTATTGCCCGCATTTCGGGATCTGAGATATCCCTATAACCTGAACTTTGCGATATTTTTCCCGAATTTTGTTTCTTCTTTAGAAAACTCCAAAATTCATGTTCTGTCATAACTCCTCCTTTTTTTGTCAAAATTTTCAGGAGTAAACAGTTTACCCCTATACTACTTAAGACAAAAAAAGTCGGCACATACTTTCAACTTTTTTTAATTTTTTTTATTTTTCTGTTTATAAGGAATGAGCACCAAACCCCGTTATGTTTAATGGATTTTGGCTTATTTGTAACCACTCTTAACTATTGAGGTTAGGGGGTTTATCTCATAGCTCTCGCATATTGAGTGAGAACGGTAAAAAAAAATTAATATTTCGGAATGTTATCAAAAAATTGAATAAAGCGGTGAGAGTTGGAGATTAGCAAACTTTTTTCATTTCTTTATATCTTTTTAACACGTAATGTATATATCCAAGTCCGCCGAAAAACGCGAGCATTGTTATAGAATAAAACGCGGCCTTAAGACCCATAGAATCCATAATTAAGCCCGCGACCAACGGCGTGATAACAAAGGCAATGCTTTTAACACAGTTGAAGATGCCCATCCATGTACCCATCGCTGTTTTTTGTCCGATAATTACGGCAAGACTGCTTAACGCGGGCGCCGAAACTCCCGCGCCTATGCCCATAAACGCGCCGGCAATCAATAACGCGTCAAAATTCGGACAAAACGGCATTGCGATTAACGAAAACATGCCTAATGATGTCCCTATACCAATCATTATCAATTTGCCTACGTCATCAAATTTATCGGCAATTTTACCGAACGGGATTTGAAAAATACCTCCCAAGAAAATTCCGACAGAGATAATTATTCCGATGTGAACCGCGTCAATGTGGTCAATCGCGGCAAGTGATGGTAATAACGCGATGAAAGAGATCAGCATGAAAGTGATAACGATCGTTATTATTAAGATCGCTCGAATAAAATTGTCCTGCAGCAGTTTTCCGAAAGTCGTATGTTTATCTACTGCCAAAGTGGATTGCGCGATATTGCTTTCCGGGAGAAAAAAAAGTACCATAAAAAAAGTTAAAAGTCCCAAACCGCACATTGTGTAGAATATCGAATTGAAGCCGTAAAAGTGATTTAAAAATCCTCCTAATAAGGGTCCGGCCGCCATTCCGAAGTAAAACATCATATTCATCGCGCCGGTTGTAACTCCCTCTCTCCCCTTTTCGGTAAATTCACCGATGTAGGCCATTACTATCGGCATTATCATCCCTGCCGCCAGTCCGTGGATCATTCTGACGAGAGTCAGCGACCAAACGGATTTAGCGGCAGGGTAAAAGAGAGATATGATCGAAAAAAGCAAAAGACCGGAGGTTACAAACATTTTTCGTCCCCGTCTGTCGGAAATCCGTCCCACAATCGGCATAATAAAGCCGCGTGAGATGCCATAGCCCGCAAAAATAACGCCGAGCCAAAACCCGTTAATCCCATGCTTAGAGGCAAATTCCGGCAGAAAAGGCGAAATAACACCCAATCCCAGCATTGACGCGAACGCTGTGGTTAATAGTGTCCAAAATATTTTCTTTTGCATACCGTTTTTATAGTTCTTTCATTGTCTGAATTTGAGGTTCTGTTAGTAAAACTTCCAACTGGCTATACGCAGAGATCAAATATTGCGTTTTTTCGGTCTTAAGACTATATTGTTGTGCAACAAGCTCGTTTACGCCTTCAGTATCAAACGGAAACTCCCACATCAAAGTGTTTATCTCAACTTTAAGAGTTTTTATTTTAGCATCACGGTTTATAAGATCTTTTTTTACTTTCGAAGAAAGTGCTTTTATTTGAGATATTTGCTCCGCTGAAAGCCCCAATTCGGTACGTTTCTTTAAGATCTTGTATATCGTGTCATGGAATTTACTTTCGGATGTGCCGCAATATGACCCTTTATTACCATAATCACAATGCTTTCCAAAAGCGTACGCCGTGTGTGTCACCGCGAAACATGCGAACACCGTCAGCACAATAACCGCCGTTAACAATTTTTTGTTCATTTTCCCTCCTCGGTTTTGGTTTGTTTTCATTTTACTCCTTTGATAAAATCTCCATAACCCCCAGGCTCATGCTGTGAAGCTCTATTAGGGCGCCTCGCGAGGCGCCCCTTGTATATTGTCACAATGCAGGTAACAAATCGACAATTTTTTGAAACATAACAGATCCAAACACCAATATTAGCTATCCCGGTCTTGAGCCGGGATCTTTACCCCTTTGGGTAATTAGTCATTCAAGGGCGGACACTTGGGTCCGCCCCTACGATTATTATTTTGTTCAAGATGCCATTATTGTAAACAGTTACCTGAATTGTGACAATGTACACCCTACGAACATTTTTCCTCGTACGCGCACAAATCCCGTAGGGGCGCTTCCGGAAGCGACCCTACGGGATTTTTTTATCCCCAAATGCCGGGAATTTTATTTCCGCAAAACTTACAAATACCGCCGGGGCTCATATTCGTCTCTTCAATTCTATATCCGATGCGTTTTATAACAATATTTTTGCAACGCGGACAGATTGTGCTCTCCCCGCTTGACTCCGGAACGTTTCCGATATACACGTACTGAAGCCCCTCTTCTATGGCGAGCGCTCTTGCCGTTTTTAAAGTTTCTATCGGCGTGGGATACAGCGACCTAAGTTTATATTGAGGCCAAAAGCGTGAGAAATGTAGAGGCACATCCGCTCCGAGCTCTGATTTGATCCATCGCACCATTTTACGGATTGTGTCCATATTGTCATTGAGCGTGGGCACTATTAAATTTGTGATTTCAACCCACACGCCGTTTTGTTTCAGAATTTTTAAAGTTTGGAGAATATTTCCAAGATCTTGCGCGCAAACTTCTTTCAAATACTTCTCATCAAAAGCCTTTAAATCCACGTTTGCCGCGTCCACGACTGTACATAACTGTTTTAGCGGTTTCGGATTAATCTTACCGCCGGTAACTATAATATTCAAAATTCCGCTCATTTTTGCGGCAGCACCGGCATTCATCACATATTCATAAAAAACAATGGGTTCGGTGTATGTGTACGCGATAGATTTACAACCGTTATTTTTCGCACTTGAGAGAAGATTACCTATGGATAAAATACGGTTGTCCGTTTCTTCCGGCGGGCGCTGAGATATGGTCCAGTTTTGGCAAAACTTGCACCTGGAATTACATCCTGCCGTTGCGATCGAAAAAGCCTTGCTTGAAGGAAGCACATGAAACAACGGTTTTTTTTCGATGGGGTCGACATGCATTGAACAAACAAGCTCATATACCAACGTATAAAGTTTTCCATCGGCAGGTTCTCTCACTCTGCAAAAACCGCGCTGTCCGTTGGAAAGAGTGCACTGGTTCGGACATAAAAGACATTTAACCGCCTCATCACCCATTTTTTCGTAAAACATCGCCTCACGCATTCCGCGTTTTTCACCAATAGACGCAAATGCCTTATACTTAGACGCCAAATCAAAAAAATAGCTGCTTGTCCCTATACCTATACCCGCCGCCAAACATTTTTTAAGAAAATCTCCTCGAGTGAATGTCTTTTGCCAGATATCCTCTATTCTTTTTAAATCAGTTTCTTTCATAGGATTAGTACTCCATCAACCCTCAAATGAAGGGTGCTTTTCTACAGATCCCGTTCCATTTTGTATTACAGATCCCCGCCTTCGCGAGGATGACAAAAAGAATTGTCATCCTCGCGAAGGCGGGGATCTCTTCAACTTTAAAACCGAAAAATTAGAGAATAACATTCATCAATGTTCCAACAATTATCGCTGTCAATATCATTAAAAATGCGGATTTCAGCATATCTTTCCATCCTAATTCGCGAATCAGCACAATAAATGTTGCCATACAGGGGAAATAGATGGCCAAGACTGTACACGTGATAACAAGCTGTTTTGTCGTAAGTTCCAATGGAGCCAGCATTCCTATCGCAATATCTTTTCGCAAAAACCCCATCATCATCGCGGGCATCGTATCATTAGGCAATCCCCATAGTTTATGAATAATGGGAGAAAAGAGTCTCGTCAAAAAATCAAAAATATGAATCGCGGACAAAACATTAATAATCAAAACACCCAATAAAACATATGGTACCGCGTCCCGTATGAATTCAAAAACCCTCATCCACAGTTTTTTTACGACCGCCATGGGTTGAGGCAATCTGTATGGAGGAATTTCCCATAACACTTCAGGGCTTTTTCCCTTTATCACCATGTTCATAATAAGCCCTTTTACAATAAGAAGTAGAAAAAGTATGCCGAAAATTAAAGCGACATACTTTCCGCCTCTTTTTCCAACAAGTCCCATTATCATAGCTATCTGCGCCATACACGGAATCGCGATAGCCATTAGCGTTCCGGCAATAAATTTTTCTCTGCGTGTTTCAAGGAGACGTATGGCCATTGCTCCCGGAACGTTACAACCAAGTCCCAATATCATAGGCACGATCGCATAACCATGTAGTCCCAGTTTATGCATAAGATTGTCAACCTGAGTCGCCAAACGCGGCAAATATCCCAAGTCCTCAAGTATGCCCAATATTAGATAAAAACTCAAGATATAAGGTAAAACTTCCGCGATCGGAACAAAAAGTCCGGTAGTTAAAAGCCCGAACGATTTTTCATAATCAATTTCTCCGTTTATGAGCTTGCCTATTATGATGTTATGTAGAACACCTTTTTGCCCAAGGAAAAAACTTAGTTTTTCCATAATCGGTAGCCATATCCGGTCAAAGAACGGATTAAATACGTACGTAATAAGACTTTCCGCGATAAACCGTATAATTTTAAAGGAAAGATAGATAACCAATGCCGAAATTGGAATTCCGGTAGAGGGACGCGTGCTCATGTCCTCAAATCTTTCCAAAAGTGTATGGTGATGATGATGAAGTTTTTGTGTGAGGTTGAGCACTCGGCCTATCTTTTCCCATTTTTCTTTTCTGGTTGTAGATTTAAATGTCCGTTTTTTAACCAACTTTAATTTTTCAACCAGTTCTTTTATTCCAAACCCCGTAAGTCCGCAAACCGGAACAACTAAAATACCCAACTCTTTTTGAAGAGCCTTTACGTCAATTTCGATTCCTTTATGTCTCGTTTCATCCCACATGTTCAGAGCGATAATCATCGGCACATTTTTTTCCGAAAGTTCAAGTGAAAGAAAAAGGTTTCTTTCTAAATTCGTCGCGTCAACAACGTTAATAACAATGTCGCCCTTTTCCCGCATCTTTATGGCGACTTCGTCGGCCGTTGACAAAGGCTCCAAACTATACACTCCCGGAACATCTATTACAACTCCGTATGTATTTTTTTCAAGTATTAAGTATCCCTGACAAAACCCGACAGTGGTTCCAGGATAATTTGACACAGTAACTTTTGCTCCTGTAAGTCGGGAAAACAAAGCACTTTTACCGACATTCGGATTTCCCATAAGAAGTATTTTTTGATCTTTCTTAAGACTCATCATTCCACTCGCACTTTGATTTTTTGCGCCATACCATACCCAATGGCGATTTTAGTCTTTCCCGCAAGAACTGTTACCGGTCCTCGCCAGAAATGAGAGCTAATTTTAGTTATTTTCTTCCCTTTTCTAATTCCCAACGCCTCTAAGCGGCGAAGAAGTCCCTGTCCCCCTTCAATGGTTTTAACCACCGCGGACTGTTTTGTCTTAAGTTTTGTTAAACTGATATCTTCCATTATCTCTCCCAATTCCGCTCCCCCACCCAACCCTCGATTTCGTCGGGGTTGGTGGGAAAACCGTACTCTTTATTGTTTTTTCGACCGAAAAAAATTAAAGGGCGGGGAAACCCCGCCCTTACAACTTTTCTAAAACATGTTTCAATCCCTCTTCAAAAAGATTTTCTATGTGTTTGTCTTTCAATGAATAATACGCTTTTTTGCCGTCTTTGCGATATTCCACTAAATCGAGATCTTTTAGCGGTCTCATTTGATGTGATATGGCTGAATGGCTTACGTTTATGATCGAAGCCAGTTCCGCTACACACAGCTCAGCTTTTGACAGAGCAAAAATAATTCTGGCTCTGGTTGGATCTCCAAGTATATTAAAAGTTCTCGACAGTTTGTCAATAACTTCCTGTTCTTTCATTTTTTTTTCGATCTTTCTTATTATCGTTATGCGTTTCATGTGACATCCTCCCAATGTTATTATATGAACATTTGTTCACATGATAACATAAAAAAACTGCCGGTGTCAAGTTTTTCTCAACAGAAGTCTTATTGAACTGAGATTTTGTCGATCCTCGGTTTGAAGGTTTCTTCCTTGGGACAGAGCTCACTAAGATGTTTATACGTTTTTAAAGCGGATTGCTCGTCACCTATGGCTTCATAGGAAGCCGCTAACAGAGTAAGAACATATCTTTGCTGAAACTTGTCATGCGGCTTTTCTTTTTGCAAAAGATATGCTCTGGATAAAAAACGTACGGCTTTTTCGGGATCATTAAAACATTGGAAATACATGCGTCCTATCTCGAAATTGATTTTCCATGAATCGGGGTTGTATTTTAGCCCTTCACGCAAGAAATCGAGCGCATCTTCATTCTTGCCGAATATATGGGAGAGATAAAACGCGGTAATCGTATACGCGTCTGTGTTGTGAGGATCGATTTTTGCAGAATAGTATAGCCATGGAATAATTTCTTTTGTTTGATCTCCTTTAAGGTGAATATGTTCGGTAATATCAATTTCTTTTGAAAGACGCCCCAGGAAGTTATGAATATGAGTGCGGAGCTCTTCTTTTCCTTTGGCATCGTGGGTACAGAATGTGTGATTCCCGGTGAAATCGTAAATTCCACCATGGTAATAAACATCAGCTTGCAAAAAAGACCACGTTGAAACTATCGCTCTCGTTTCGCCCAACATTCGAAAAATTAGCGGAACATTACGTGTGGCAGAGGTTAAAGCTTCCGCGTGATCAAACGTATCAATCATCGGAGCGAAAATGAGCGTTAACGTTATGCAGGAAGACGCGACTAAAATATTTTTTAGAGTCAAAGTTTTTTTCTCCTAAAAATAACTCCGGCAAAATACAACAAGAAAAAACAATACGTAAAAGTATAGGCGCCGACTGAAGCGACCACCCAGAAAGGAAGAGCCCCCCATTCGTGCGTTATTCTAACGCGCATATTAAAAAAATCAAAGTGCGGGATTAAATAGTAGATAATTTCCGAACAAATTGCTGCCGGACCTTTTGCGTAAATCGAAAAATCCCGCAAAGAATCCGAAAACCCCGTTATGAATAAATATGTTAAAATTGAGATTGTAATGTTCGCGGCAACGGTCATAAAGGTAGAGAGGAATATTACAAAAGCGCATACCATGCAAAGAAAAAGCGTTCCAAATATAGCCGCCTGCACGAATAGCAGAGGATTCAAACTGCCGGTTTTTATTATATCAAACACCATAAACGCGATAAAAAATAGTAAGAACGACATGACAGATACCGCCGCGCTTGCGCAAAATTGGCTAAAGAGCACCATCCTGCGGCTTATGGGTTTTGCTAAAAGCGGATAAACTGTTTTATTCTCAATCTCTCGAGGCAATTGTCCCGCGCTGAAAGTAACCGCGATAAAAAATGAAAAAAACATGGTTAAAGAATAACCTACATCCCTAACATAACGAGAAATATTTTCTATATGAAAAAAATTTTGCATGGAGGAAATTGCCAGTAACACGCAAAGCAAAATTAAAAAAACATAAAAATCTTTTCGGCGGATAAATTCTTTGATAGTCGCGGAAACGATCGGACAAATCGCTGTCATTATTTTTCCTCTATTAGGTTTAAGAAATAGTTTTCCAGAGATAGTCCATCATCTTTATTCCCCATAAAATTTTTTATAGGACCGGTCGCCAATAAACGTCCCTTATTTAAAACTCCGATTTTATCACTAATAAGCTCCACTTCCGAAAGCTCATGTGAAGAGAAAAAAATCGTTTTCCCCGCGTCTCTTAAGCTCAATATTATTTCACGCATTTTCTTACGTAAGACCGGATCCAATCCGGAAGTAGGTTCGTCAAGAATCAAAACGGATGGTTCATTTATTAAACTTTGAGCGAAACTGACTTTTTGCATCATTCCCTTGGAAAATGTACCGATCAGCCTTGAGGCTTCTTTTTCCAGACCTACGAGGGCCAGCAACTCGGGAATCCTTTGTTTAAGCAGAGATCTCTGTATTCCAAAGATTCTGCCATACATATACAAAAGTTCATGAGGTGTCAAATATTGGGAATAAACCGCGCTCTCCGGCATATATCCGACTTTTATTCTTGTTTTGGGCTTAGAGGAATCCTCTCCCAAAATTTCGATTTTTCCGCTTTGAATAGGTAGAATATTTAAGATAAGTTTTATGGTGGTTGTTTTGCCGGCACCGTTAGGTCCGATAAACCCAAAAATTTCTCCACGGCAGATCCCGAGATTAAGAGCATCCAAAGCTCTGACGTCTTCTCGGCCGGTTTTATAGGTATAGTCCAAATTTTTAATGGAAAGAATGTGTTCCATTGTTTAAAACAATCTGTGTGAAAACATTTAAAACATTCGACTGTTTGTTGAAGCAAATCTATAAGCCGGATTCTGTAGGCAAAAAATGCCCGGTGATTATCCATCTATGCCATACATTGCTGTATGACTAAAGCGGTCTACCCGAAAGTTTGGCGAAACTAGCCGTTTCGCACCGGTCCATTCGCATGTAACGAATGAACCGATTCCTCCCCTATTTGACCTTGCTCCGCGTAGAGATTGCCGCGTTTCACCCTCTCCCTAAGGAAAGACTCGTCTCTGTGGCTCTTATCCTCATCTCACAATGGACGGGTATTACCCGCTACGCCGCTATTTGGAGCCCGGACTTTCCTCTTTTTGCCGCTTGCGGCAAAAAGCAATCACCCGATTTGCTTCAAATTATTTGAGGGAGTCGAAAAACACACCGACTCCTCATTCATATCAAAAAACTGTCTAAAGCTTTATTCACAAGCTTGTCCGCGTCTTTGTTCTTCTCGCGCGGAATTTCTCTTATTTCACTTATAGCAATTTTTTGTAACAATGCGATGGAAATATCAAAAAATTTTCGTAAATTTTGATCCTTCACTTTATAAGCGCCTTTAAGCTGTTTCGCGACCAATTGGCTGTCAACATGAAGTATTACTTTATGTGCTCTTAGATACACTGCCTCTTGTAATCCATAAACAACCGCCACATATTCAGCGACATTGTTGGTGGCGGGACCTATATACTTCGAGATTTCACTTATCCGTTCGCCTTTTTCATTAAAAATAACAACACCAATAGCGGCCGGTCCAGGATTACCTCTGGCTCCGCCATCAGTATAAATTGACAGTGTGTTTTTATTCTCCGTTTTCAACATAAATCATTCTGCCGCAATTTTCACAGGAAACAATTTTCTTTTGCAGTTTCGCATCATTAACAATCTGTGCCCGCAACTGCAAATTACACCCGCCGCAAAAATCCCCATTAACTTTTGCCAAGGCGATTCTTCCCTTGTTTTTTATAATTCGTTCGTAAACTTCCAATACTTGTGGCGCTATATTTTTCACTAAATCACCCCTGGCACTACCAATTTTTGATAGGCTTTCTAAAAGTTTTTTTTCTTCCGCGGTGATTTCGGTCTTTTCCTGTTCGATCTTTTCGCCTTCAGTTTCAAAAGATTTTTTATTCTTCTCGCTTAAAATACGCGCTTCTTCAATTTTGTCAAGATATCCGATAATTTCTTCTTCCAGAACAGACACATCCGCCGCAATGCTTTTGATCTCCTGTTCAAGCGCGGTATATTCTTTGTTGTTCTTTATCTGATTCAAATCCATTTTGTGCTTATTGATCTTTTCCTCTTTACTCTGCATTTCCATTTCTTTTTCATTCTTTAAAACTTGCAGAGCTTTTAATTCTTCGCCGGTATTTTGCGCTTCGCTTTTTTTTGCTTCCAATAATTTATCCATCTCCTGTATCTTCTCCGGAAATGTTTCAAGTAAAGACTGCAACTCATACTTCTCTTCGTCAAGCTTTTGAACCTCAACCAACTTCTTTATCTCTTCTTTAATATCGGTAGTTTGTTTCATAATTTAACCTATCCCGCTCCTTAATATTTGTGTTTTTGGCATACGTTAGTACGGATATTTTCTGCCTGTCGAGCACCAAACCACTCTCTTCGTTCGGGTTTAGGGCATAAACCATTCTTTCGTTTATTTCCTTTTTATGGCCGTGCCATAAACCTGAGTCTTGTATTCGAGCAACGCGAGTGGTACAAGACGAATGGTTTATGGTGGGCGCAGGGGGACTCGAACCTCCGACC
>Ga0208325_1000499_pt1 | contig 10603 bp, 20 predicted proteins | sample PL_2010_330m_FD_185486 | JGI IMG/M metagenome (GOLD analysis project Ga0208325, IMG submission 185486) | Freshwater microbial communities from Powell Lake, British Columbia, Canada to study Microbial Dark Matter (Phase II) - PL_2010_330m... | ecosystem: Environmental > Aquatic > Freshwater >...
TATATACCTGTTGCCGCGTGAGCTTGCCCGATTTCTTCGCGTCACGTTTGATTTTCGCTAACTCCTTTTGAGATTCAGCGAGCGTTATCTCTCCTGATTTCACTCGCTCCAATAGATTCATGCGTACGTCCATAGAATCTGCTATTTCCCCGTTTTCCTCTGCTTGTTTCATGGCTCTACGTTTATCTAATGATGCCTCGAATCGTGTTCTTTTCATGTTCATTCCCCCTTATCTTCCGCTATAGGTTGTGTCGGATTGCTACTAATCTTAACCAGCCCCCCGCCATAAACATGATCTAGTGCGGTCTTGGCAAACAGTCCTTGATCTCCGAACTCATCCGAATCTTCGTCAGTCCACTCAGCTATCTTGTCCAAAGCGCAACAAGCTATGCCGAGTCGATTAGCCATTTCGTCTTGCGTCAGTGGTTTTGTCCATCGTGGGTCGCTCATTTTATTGCATCCCTTTCTGTCTTGTGATCTAGTCGATACAGGATTCGGCGCGCTTGAACTCATGGACACGATACACTGCGAACCAGTGGCCCCGCACAATATATCCAACATGCTTGACCTCGCCGTCTATAGTGTCGCTCCACATTTTATCAGCGTGCTGTGTGTCGTAATACTCCAACAAGAACTTGCGAGGATGCTTGTCAATGTGATGAGTCTCACCGTACTGGTCACGGGCCATATATCCGACTTGGGGCGTTGCGTCTTGGTGTGGTGTTGTCATTCTTTTGTTTCCTTTTTGCTTTCTCAGTATTCTGGATCTCGATGATCCTTGTTCAATGGCCTGACATCAAGCCATTACTGTGTTTACACTTCTTCCTGCGAATCTCCTTTCTCTTCTGATGTTTCGGATACCGGACTGCTGCCCAGAATGTAATCAACTGCTTTCTGTGCCTGTCCGGCCGCTTTGATTACGAATGCTTTGTCGTTCTTTAGCTGCTTAAGCCATCCGGAGATGTATGCAGCAGAGTTGTCGATGGTCTGCTCCATAATCCCGCAAGTGCCGCACATATACGCGCAACCCATTTCGGCCACCAGTTCTTCTTGCGAGTAGGTGTTTGAAGCGAACATCTCGAACGTTTTGTTATCGTGACGGCCTAACCGTTTCTCATGTCCTGTTGAGTGGACAAGTTCGTGAAACAGTGTTGAGTAGTATTCCTCATCACTATTGAACAGTTCGGGTCTAGGCACATTTACTAGGTCCTGAGTAGGCCTATAGAAAGCGCGGCTGTGACTGTGAGTTAACTCCGGCTTTTGCGGCATAGCTGTTGCGAGGGCCTCTGCCTCCGCAATAGGGTTGAATTCCCTGTCCTTTGTCTCTATTACAGGGACCTTGTCCTCTAAACCATCGCATTGCGCGACATTGAAGACATGATAGTACCGCAGCATGGGAATCTTCTTCTGGCGAGTTGGATTCTTTTTGTCATCCACATCCAGCCATTTCCAGAATACAACTGGGCAGGCCTTCTCACCCTTACGGACTGTTCCGCCTGACTGCCTGGCTTGATTGAAGGTGAGCCAGTAGGGGCTGTCATATGTCATTGCAGCCAAAAGGAACACATTGATTCCTCTGTAGTTCTTCTTGCTGATCAAGTTTGCAGGCATGAGATCATGCCCGGCCCAGGGTTTTCTCCATGGCACTGTTCCCTTCTCAAGTAGATCAATCATTCTGTCCGTTATTACTTCGTATGCTTTGTTTGTTTTCATTTGTTCACCTCTTGGTTTTGGGCACAAAAAAAGGAGCCACAATGGCTCCTGTTTCTTGCGCTCTATGCTGTTAGTTTGATCTTCTTTAACTGCCCTACGATTGACGATCTCCCTGCCGGACGAGTCAATACATAGGTCTTATGGGTTTAGGCTGCCCAGCGTACAGCCAGACAGCCCTACCCTTATCCTGCCTACTGGGCTTTGCTCTTGCGATATTTCCGCAACTCGCGGTTAGCCTCGTCCCATTTGCGGTCAGCCTTGCACCGCTTGCGGTAAGCCTCGACCCACTCGCGGTCAATCTCGTCCCACTCGCGGTGAGCCTCGTCACACGCCTCGATCAATTTCTGTTCTTTCGTGTCCATCATTCCCCCGCCTTTCCGCCCTGCTGGGCTTCGCTCTCGCGGTATTCCCGCAACTCGCGGTCAGCCTCGTCCCACTTGTGGTCAGCCTTGCACCGCTTGCAGTCAGCCTTGTCCCACTCGCAGTCAGCCTTGTCCCACTCGCGGTGAGCCTCGTCCCGCGCATCAATCAACTTCTGTTCTTTCGTGTCCATAATCCCCCCACCTTTCTGCTCACAAACTTTCATTTGAGCGTTATCTGAATACCCCGATATCCGTCTGATAATCCAGAGTTACCTCTACCTTCTCGACCGGACCCCATACCTTGAGGATCTGAACATCGTACACCTGCCTATCATCTGCATACCCAACCTTGTTGAGGGCATCACATATGATCTTGCAGATGTTATCCGTGTCCGGAGCCTTCAGACAAGGCGGCTCATCATACAGGATGGCCTCCTTCATCTTCTTTGGGGCTGAATCCCCGAGCATAAAGATGGCTCGGATCGACATCTTGATTGGGATGACTGCCATGTATGGCGCCATCTCTACCCCTGCATTGGCAAGGGCATCTTGGAAGCTGACCTTAATCAGATTCTCGTAGTTGACTGTCTCGGCAGGAGTAAAGCTGAAGCCGTTCTTCATTGTCCTGGCTCTGGCCTTACCCCTGACCTTTCCCAGTACCTCAAACTTGATCTGCACTGAAGTCCTCCTTTAACTGTTTGTGTCTGGCTGGCCCGCCGTGAGCACTCCACTTCGAATACAGATGATGCCATGTACATAGCACCTCCGCCGTCTCTATGTCGTACCTGCGTTTGCCTGTCCGTCCGTCCGGATGATGGATTTCCAACTCCTTCAGCTGGTAGAATAGATCCGGGTGCGGCTCATCAAGCTCAAGTGTATGCTTCCTTATCAGCTTACAGATCCAGCATTTGTATCCGTTCTTTGCCAGTACCTTGTCACGATACCCATGGTTCTGATCTATCTCGGCCTGCAACTTCTTAGACCTTCGCTTAATCTGCTTACTGCGTTTCAGCTCGGTCTTTCGAAGTGCGGCATATTCTGACGGATGCTTGAACCCATTGGTTCTTTTAAGTTCCGTTCGTTTCATTCCTCGTCCCTCACATTCGCCATCGATTTCTCAATGAACTTCTGTTGGGACTTACGATACAGGAACTCAATGTCCCCTGTGTACCCTGTCCTATTGTACGCTACACGGACGATAGTGGGCTGATCATCATCATACTCACTCTCTCCATCCAGCTCAAGGCCTCGACCCAACAGGACGACCTGGTGGGCATCCTGCTCGAAAGCACCCGAACCTTTCAGATGCTTTGCCTGTGGCAGGATACGCTTACCCTTTATGTCGAACTCAGCCTCTCGGTTGAGCTGGCATAAGGCCATGATCGTTACACCTGTCTCATTGGCTACATCAGTGATCATATTGGAGTAACGCTCATACCGTTCTCTGTCTGATCGGGGATCCAGCTTGGATTGCTTGATCCTCTGCATATAGTCAATGCACCAGAAGGGGATCTCTTTGGCCTGATCCCTTATTACCATGCAGATGTTCTCAATGGTTCTGTTCCCATCGAAGATATTGATCGGCATCTCCTTGTGCCGTTTACCTGCCTTGATGAACTCCTTGATCTGCGCGTCAGTAGCCCTGCCAGACCTGAAGTCGAACAGTTCCAGATTGAGATCATCACCGATGAACCTCTCTCTGATCTCTGACTCAGACATCTCGATCTCTATGATCCCGACCGGCAGGTTGTAGGATGCAGCCAGCGTGAAGGTCTGGTTACACATGAACTGTGTCTTCCCTACCTTCGGCCTTGCCCCTACCACGACCACCTTGCCTCTCGGCATACCGGCAGTCATAGCGTGCAGTTCCTTCCACCTATATGGCAGACCTGTCGTGCCTGACTTACGAGCTTGCTTGTACGCTGCACCCAAGGCGTCCAGCTTATCGTCTACTGTCTCGGCAACCTTTACCGATGGCAGTTCACTGGATAGAGACCATTTGATCTTACCGATCATCTCGTCTGCTGGCATCTGACATAGAGCATCCCTCTGTATGTCGTCAGCCATCTTGCATAGTACTCGTTTCGCTAGGCAATCCTTCAGTATGTCAAGGTAGTACCGGACATTCCGGACATCCTTGCATGATTGGATCGCCTCCTCATAGACAGAGTTCCCTATGAACTTGTCTTCGCCCGCTACCTTTGCCGCATTGAGGACGGCGGCCGGCTCAATGGCCGACCCCCGCACCCTCAAAGCTGACATGGCGTTGAACGTGTATCTCCACCTCGGTACGAAGAACCAGTCCGATGTGACGTTGCTTGCTGAAAGGATCTCAAACATATGCTTGGGTTCCTTAAAGATCGCTCCGATCACATAGCGTTCAGCGTCCGGTGCTGCGAGATGCAGTCGATCAGCCATTCCTAGCCCCCTTTATTTAGCCTGTTCTTTTTCGAATGCCGCTTTCTTCTTCTTGTACAATGTCCTTAAGAAGGCAGCCGTGTTGTCGTTCCACTTGTCTATCGTCAGACCTGTCTCTCTTTCGAGGGTCTTGATGGTTACACCTACATATCCGTAGGCGGCAATGACTGTACTCTTCGTGGCTTCATCCATTAGCTTGAGCTCAGGAGTTGCCTCAGCTGGAGTAACTGCCGGAGCAGTCTTGACCGGAGCTGTCCTCGATGTCGATGTGACAGGCGGACGAGCCGGTGCTTCTTTAGGGTCGGCATACTTCGTACCATCCCAGCGTCCCTCATATACAGCTGAGCCAAAGCCCAACTGTTTACAGGCTACTGATATGGCATCTGTTGTCGCCATCTTCAGAGCTTCATCGTTCAGATGAAACCCATTCTTATCTACGACACCAAGCATCGAGCCGCCTACCCCTGTCGAGAAGCCAGGCCATCCTGCTATGTACAGCCTGATCTCTACGAACTGGACTGTCTCATGCATGGCTGTGCCTGCCATAAGATCGTCGGGAACCAGACAGTTATCCGTGAACGTCCACTCCTTGATGATCTCGTACCACCAGCCCTTGCCACATGGCCCGAACTGATTGGTAAGTCCCTTCACCCTCCACTGAGGATTGATGTCGCTCTTGCCCTTGAGAGGACCACCACTGATCTTCTTCAAGAATGTCGGTGGAACCTTCTCCACTGCATTCCACATTGTCAGATGATCCGTCACTTCGTCTACTGTCTCTGTTGCTGTCTTAGCCATTTGGCTTCTCCTTGTGATTTGTGAATACCTCGTCTTCGTCTGACTCCTCGTCTATCACCAACACAGTCAACGGGGAGCAACCGCTTACTGCCTGTAGCATTGGTGGTCCGACCGTGTTGAATCCCAATCGAAACAACGCAGCCTCCCTCTCTGTTTCGAACACATGAGTGTTTACCTGCACCATAAAGACCTCCTCAGAATGGACAGTCTTCGCATAACGGATCCTCCTCCTTTGGCTCCAGCGCCTTGGGCGGATCTTTTTCTTCCTCTACCTTTGTGACTGATGCCTTCATCTCGTCATAGCTGATGATCCTGTCGGCCATCGTATCGTCCTGCTTGAAGTCTTCAGCAATGACAGGGAGTATCTTGGCGAGCCAGCTGCCAAGAACCAATGCATCCTTCTTGGGCATATTGTCCCCGTACTGCTGACCAAGAATAGACAGCGACCACAGCCAATTACTATTGTTTACCTTGTCGATGGTGCATATACCGAAGTCATACCTCGTTCTCTCTGTCTGATTACCAAGGATCACCTTGTCATACATACCCTCCAAGGTTGTGTGCTGACTGATGGTCAGGGAATAACCCTTCTCCACCTTCTCCTTCATGGATTTCATGAAAGAGATACCGAACTCTCCCTCTGGCCCTGCCTCAAGCAGAGCTGCGATGTATTGTTTCTCTATCGGTGTTGGGTTGTTTGCTTTATCTGATGACATATCTATTCTCCTCGCTGTATTTTTCTTTCCAGTATCCTCATGCAAAACGACAGAACTCTCTTACTTCACACGTCTTGCATCTTCTTGGGCCACCCGGCATGAACCTCACTTCATACTGTTTAGGGTCTTTCATTTCCTGTTGAATCTCGATGGCTTGTGCCTGATCGACCACCTTCTTGTAAGCCTTGGCTGTCCCAGGCTTCTTGTTCCAGACCCCGTAGTAATCCTGTTCGCTCCACTTCTCAGAGGGCGTACACTCTACGAGATCGTCGTCACTCAATCCCTCCTGCTCAATGAACAGAGCCACACGTTTCTGTGTGTACTCCATCGTCTCCTCGTAACTCCAGAGGGGAACGTCCATTGGCATGATGGGATGCGGTGGGTAGTCATGTCTTACCAGCTCAGCCTTGTGCCAGTCCGACAAGATCAGTTCAAACTGTACCTGAACTATGTCGATACCAAGCAGCGCATTGTACCCCATACGATACATATTGCCTTGAGCTGTCCATGATGCCCGGCCTCCACGCTTGTACGATCCTACCTTCGTTCTCTTGAAGTCTTTGAGGATGTACTTAGTGGCGTCGCCGCATCTCCCATCAACGGGTTCGATCCTATCAGCCTGCATCTTGATTGGCATTCCTGCCACGTTGAGGATGATAGCCTTCTCTGTTATCACATCCGGTTCATATGCACCCAAGTTGGATAGCATATCGTGAAGTGATGTACCCTCGATCATTGGGAGACAGTCGGCAACATCTACTTCGATCTCATCGTAGTGACGCTCCAACAGTATCTTCTGTCTCGGGCTGTCGATCAGGTTGGTAGTGGATCTCCAACCTACGTTTCGGTACTCGGCCATGCCCCGTTGCAGGGCAATGACAAACACGGAACTAAGGCCGTGTCGATTTATTATCTGCATCTCTAACCTCCTGTTGTGGCTTGTTATGGTACCGATCCATCAAGGCTTGTATAGTTCTTTCTGATTTGCAAATGAGATTGATCATCTCATTGGCTAAATCGTGGAACCTGCCTACTGATATCGGCTTCAAATGACTGAACTCTTTGGCCGCTATAGCCTTATGTCCAACTGTCAATGCGTCTACTGTCCCTCCCTCAAGTTCGATTGTCCTTATGTTGCAGTTGTGCTCAATGACTCCGGTGATCTGATCGAAGATCTCTTGGCTCATATGCTCAAGCAGATCCGCTATCCTTGTGACCAACACGTCGTCCCCATGACTAAGATGTACTGCCTCATGCAGCAGCATCCATCTGATAACAAAGACATCTGCCCCCTTAAGGGCTGAAGGTATCTGAAGAACCTTCTTCTCAATGTCCTGCCTCAGCGAATCATCACTAACCATGACAGTCTTCTTCATGCTCCGAAGCTGCCTCAGGTTGTAATGAACCTCGATGTAACGCTGGTCTACCATCATCAACTCCAAGACGGAATTGATTCTATGGATGATAGCCAGCCGATCCCCTCTATTCAGCATGAGTCTCCTTATTATTTCTTGGCGTCTCCCTCTGCGCTGTAATGGTCAAGCGTGGCCTCTGCCTTTCCTACTGTGTTTCCGTTTACGTCCCGCAATGTCTCTGTGTCGCCTTCTAATAGTTCACCTCCAAGCCCTATCCTATCAGCTAGCGCGTGCAATATACGGCAGACTTCGCTTGTGTTGTTTCCGCCTGAAAATGCGTCGTTTTCCATATTTATATTGATCTGATATTTCATGTTATTCCCATCCTATGTTGTTGCTTATGTACTTTTTGAGCGTGTGCGTGCTGGTTAAGTAGTCGCTGTAAAACCTGCGCTTTGTGCTTTCGGGAATTGTTGCAGGGTCTCCGCCCGTCCAATATGCGGCGTCAAAGCCTGCCCTGCTCGCTTTTCTCGGCCTGATGCCCTTGTCTAGATTTTGAATAGTTCCCGTTGATGTTCCAACATTGATCTTCATTCATACATCCTTACATATTCTTGATGTCTGTTCGTAGTACACTGAACAAGATGTTCAGCTTATCCTTTATCCCTTGCAGGGCTTTCTTCCCTCGCTCGGATGTCATGTCCGGCATAGACAGATGTCTGATGTCGTCCAACAACTGAGTCAGCTTATCCTTATCGGATGCTGAGAGCTTGGCTTCCTGTTCAGCCTTGAGCCTGGCTTCCTCGATCTTCTCCTGTCGATCAGCCTCGGCCTTGTCTGCTGCTTCCTTAGCCTTGCGATCTTCTTCAGCCTTCTTCAGCTTATCGATCTCAGCCTGTCTTGCTGCCGCCCCCTTGGCGGCCTTGGCTTTAGTGTCAGCAAGTTTCTTATCAGCCTGTGCCTTTGCAATGCGGAGAGCTTTCTCTGCGGCCTCCTGCTTCTTGCGAGCAGCTGCCGCTTCTTTCTCAGCTTCCTCCTGTTTCTTTCTGGCTATCTCTGTAGCCTTCTCTCGCTCGGCTTCAGCCTTAGCCTCAGCTTCAGCATCCTTCTCGGCCTGAATCCTTGCGTCTTCAGCTGCCTTGAGTCGTGCCGCATAGCCAGCCTTAGCCATCTCCAGGAACTGAGCGTATGCTTCGTCGAGCATCTCGCCTGTCAGCATGAGGGATACATCCACACCAAGGGCAGTAAGTTCAGCGTCTCTGAGTTCCTTAAGCTCACGCTTACGCTTCTGTTCTTGGATCTCTATGAACTTCTCTTGCTCTGCCAAGTGATCCTCGGCTGGTATGATGGCTGCCTTAATGACATTGGCAAAGCCATCTATTGCTCTGCCCACCTTGAGTGACTCAGCCTTGAGATCAACTCTCAGTTTCTCTGCATCGATGCGTATCTTGCGGAGAGCAAGCCTTGTCTCTTTGGCCTGTGTCATGCCATCGACATCATTGATGTCTACGACCTTGATCTTGTGAGCCAGCTTAACCAATGCCGGCATCTGCTCAACGATAGGGTTGAACTTGCGAACCAATGCTGAATGATTCTCTGTATCCAGACCCGACTCATACTTCACTATCTCAGCTGTCAATACTTCCTCAGTCATTCTCTTTCTTCCTTTGCTTAGCTTTCTCCATTGCCACACGCCTTGCATATTCTGATTCCGGTCTAGTCCTCTCTGTCTGTTCCTCCTATCTCCAAGTAGAACTCGGAATGTTCTTCTAGTTCTAGTGCGAGTCCACCATCGTCCACTCCGACGCAAGCATCCGACCCGAACTGTTCGGACATCTCATCCAGCCATTGCTGGATATTTTGTATTACCATGCTCATGCTGCCACCTTTCTGAACATCACATCCAAAGCCTTATGCTTCTCAAGGATGTTCCTTGGATTACATTTCTTAAGTGGTACATTCATTGCCTGATACAGAGCGTAGGCATTGTTGCCCCCCAGCTCTGCATGTGTTGGGTTGTTCCATTCCCTCCATGCCTCAGTCAACTGCTGAGGTGCGAGTATGTTATTGCAGAAGGCATGACCGAAGATCGCCTCGACCTTCGCTGCATTCATGACGATCTCTTTGTATGCATCCATCCTCGATGTGATGTCCTTGTAGATGGACTGACAATCGAACATGGATACCAGCACTGACTTCTTAATGTCAGCTATGCTATCTCCTGTGTTCTTCCTCATGACTGTGATGTCACCGGAGAAACACATATTCGAACAGACGAATACCGATGCACCCATGCATAGGCAGGCAGCAATGCTCTTGTCGTAGCTGTTCCGTATGCCAACGGAGAAGCCCATGTCCGTCCTCGTTCCATCTGACCAGGTGATTACCCCAAACATCTGACTTCCATCTTCCCTGACCTCATACTTCTCAGACTTGAGAATGTATCCATGAGGCACGATCAGACTGCTCGCCACATCCAAGACCTTTGAGGCCATGGTGTAGTAGGGGATAGGGTGGTGTGTCGCTGTGTCAGCTGGCACTGCGTACCGCTGAAGTTCTTCTCTGGTCACTATGTCTATCTCTGATTTCTTAGGCATGTCCTTGCTCCATTTAACTTATGAGTTTTTCTATAGCCTTCTTTATACTGGCTATCTGTTCGTTCAACAACTTTGTTCTGGCAGTAATAACCTGCTGATCCATCGGTTCTTTTAACTGTCTCTCCTTGAGGAGTAGTACCCTCGTTAATTCATCGAGTGCGTGTTGCATCTTTGGCCTCCCAGTTGTGCAGCTCCGGCTTGTCTCCATCGAAGAACTCTTCAGCCGTATGCACTGTGGCTCTTGCCTGTATGTTGCAGTTCGAGACAAGAGTCTGACCGTGCTGTATCTTCCCCTGCCCCATCGTCAGCCATTGAGTAACCAACTGCATATGCTTGTCGGTCAGCTTGGCCTGTACATGCAATGACTTGACCAGCAACTCCACCTCAACGATCATATTCTCCAGCATATCTGCTGTGATCTGTCGTTCCTGTATGTTGTCCCTGCCCCCATGGTTCAGGGATACCTGAGCTGCCGTTACGATCCTCCTCATTGTACTGAGTTTCATAGTGTTCCCTCCTTTACTAGGTTTGCTATTGCCTGTGTCCGTTCAGCCATGATCTTGGCATTCGCCAAGACCGCATACTCAAGCTCGGGCAGTGTGCTTGCGTCTCCGTCCCACTCCTCATCCCTTGATGAACGCAAT